>Ga0209992_10000979_pt1 | contig 33567 bp, 26 predicted proteins | sample 2SBtaG_2_FD_182564 | JGI IMG/M metagenome (GOLD analysis project Ga0209992, IMG submission 182564) | Deep subsurface microbial communities from Kolumbo volcano to uncover new lineages of life (NeLLi) - 2SBTROV12_ACTIVE470 metaG (SPAdes)... | ecosystem: Environmental > Aquatic > Marine >...
CTTCTAGCTTCTAGCTTCTAGCTTCTAGCTTCTAGCTTCTAGCTTCTAGCTTCTAGCTTCTAGCTTCTAGCTTCTAGCTTCTAGCTTCTAGCTTCTAGCTTCTAGCTTCTAGCTTCTAGCTAATACTATTTGGTTATTTTAACAAATCATACTAGTACTTTTTTTTAAACCCTGATATTAATAATGCTACTTTAGTAATTTAAAAAAACAGACTAATACTTTTTAGGTATTCCCAAGGATGTAACTGGGTCAGTTTTCCAAATATTTGGGGTGCAATATGCATTTATTCGAACCTGATACAACCAATACATCAAACGGTGCTCGTCCACTGGTATTTTACGTCATCATTACATGCTTACTTTTTCTAGTTACTTTTTTCAGCTTTCCTTCCAAAGCAATTACTCTGATGTCTGGTGAGTTAGACAAACATTTGAAGTCATATAACTACGGCACCAAAGCCGATGATCGTTGGGTAATGCCATCAACAAAAGACCAACTCACATTCGAGAAAATGTTTGATGCTTTTTATCAACAGAATTGGCCACTCGCAGAAGAATATGCTCAACAAATCGATTATTTAGTCATTCAGTTTTCAGATGTAGACACAGGCAACACATATTACCTATTGCAAGAGAAAAACCAATTGCCAAGTGCCGAATTTAAAGGTGGTGGCACTTATGTGTTTAATCCAAATGGTTTAAACGCAGTACTTCAGGCTCCTCACCCCAAGCGCGACTCTTTCACTGGTACACAATCTATTGATGCTTTCTTATACACACAGAGCAGGTTACTGATGCTTGCAGGTACTCGTCGTGACAGCAGTCATGATGTTAGCGAATGTACAGGTACTAACTACTCTGCAAGCGACGTTGCGCACCAAACCGAGTCATATTTCCAAGTCGCTCACGAACAAGCTAGTAACTACGATGACACCACAGTGTTTATTCAATATCACGGCTTTGGCTCTACCACTCGCGCCAAGTTGCAATCTCAATGTGGTACTGATAACGACCTAATGCTTAACTTAAGCGAAGGTGTTCGCTATGCAACCAACGATAATGAACACAGTATTATGCAACTACTGAGAAAAAATGTAGAAGCAGGTGGCAAAATTAAAGCCTGTGTATATGGTAACGATACCAAAAGCTTAGGTGGCACGTGGAATGTGCAAGGTCGCCATTCAAATGGCTCTGTTAATAGTTGCCACAAAAGCGCAGCTGCTTCAGCAAAACGCTTCGTTCATTTAGAGCAAAGTTATGGCGTCAGAAAGTACCACCGCGACGCGATGGCTGAACACTTAAAACAAGCATTAATTGAGTACTTTCAATAAATTATTTAATTTATAAAGATCCCCCAAACAAAACGGCGAGCTATCACTCGCCGTTTTTTATTTGTAAACAAGCATTTCAACTGAGTAGTCACCAATCAACAACTCTGATAGCTTAAATATTAGACTCTACCTAAATCGAACAATTGAGGAATCACTATGTTTATAAGGAAAGCCATTAATCTTGCCATTGCGAGTAGTTTAGTAATCGTTGCAGGCACGCTTAGCCAACCAACCTATGCTGCTGACACAATAGAGCAACATATTCAAAAAAGCATTGTTATTGCAGGAGAAGCACAACCTAAGACGACCTTAATTCAGAGAATGGCTGACGAAAATGTACCGGGCTTAAGCATCGCGGTATTAAAAAATGGTGAGATTGTGTGGGCTAAAGGTTTTGGCATTGCTAATACTAAGACCAAACGACCTGTAAACGAACATACACTATTTCAGGCAGGGTCAATAAGTAAGCCCATAGGTGCATTAGCGGCTTTAAAATTAGTTGAGCAAGGTAAGCTGTCTTTAGACGAAGATGTAAATAAATACCTAAAAGGTTATCAATTAACTGGTGCAAAGCTATCTAAAGAAACACCTGTAACCCTCAGACAATTACTTACTCATACCGCAGGGCTATCAGTGCACGGGTTCCCCGGCTATGCAACAGGTAATAAAATTCCCTCAACTATCGATGTACTCAATGGCCTAGGCAATACAGCTAAAGTTGAAGTTGTGTTAACGCCAGGTTCTGAATGGCGTTATTCTGGAGGTGGTTACACTGTCATGCAGCTACTGGTAGAACAAATTAGCGGGCAGACATTTGCTGACTTTACCGATACAAACATTCTTAAACCTATGGGTATGCTGAACAGCACCTTTGCGCATAAATTACCTGATAATCTCAAGCAACGAGCCAGTGCGGCATTTAATACTGAAGGCAATATGCATTCAGCTGTATTCAATGATTACCCAGAAAAGCCAGCAGCTGGGCTTTGGACAACCCCGACTGAAATCATAAAGTATGTCGCTCATATGCAAGCAATCATGCAAGGCAAGATAGACGGTATTTTGCAAAAAGAAACCGTCGCAGCTATGTTCACCAAGCATAAAAATAATTGGGGACTGGGCCCTGAGTTAATAGATATAAAAGGGCAATTGGCATTCGGCCATGGAGGTAAAAACCTTGGCTTCACAAATGATTTTAAAGCGTTAGTAAATAAAGGGGATGCTTTTGTTGTGATGTCGAATGGGGACAACGCTAGTACGCTGAACAATGAAATCATGACGACATTATCTAAGCATTATGATATTGCATTTTTAGAGCAAACTATCATTCAATCTATCACGCTTAACCCCCAGCAATTAGACGCCTATAAAGGCGAGTATCTGTTACTCACTGACATTGGTTATAACGGCGACTTCATCTCTAAAATTAGCGTGAATAGTGGCAAAGTGACAATTCAAAACCCCGGTGACCCTTCACCATCTAGACTCGTGCCAGAAAATACCTCGAAATTCATCAGTGCCGTTTCTGGTAATGAGTTTGTTTTTAAATTCGAAGGTAAAAAAGTGACGGGATTGACCGTTGCGGGTCAGTTTGAATTACAAAAAATAAAATAATAAACAGATAAAAGTGCTTACTAAAGAGTAAGCACTTTGTTCTAAGTGAATTTTTAATCGGGAAACTTTTGTTTAATTTGCTAAAATCTCAGCGCTTAAACGAGTTGTGTTAGCATATCATCTGAGTATTCAAACACTGCTTCGCCTAATTGAACACGCTCAACATAATCAGGGTTGGCAATGAAAGGTCGACCAATTGCCAATAAATCGAATTTCTCTTCAGCAATCGCTTGGCTGCCAGTCTCTGCAGAAAACCCACCAACACCCACCAGCGTATGTGGATAATTTTGACGAATATACCCACTTACAGTTCCACCTAAGTAGTCGAATTCCATGGCATCATCAAAGATACCCACATGCAAATAAGCGAGTTGGCGTTCAGACAATTGATCTAATAAATAGTCAAATACGGCTTTGTCTCTGCTATCTGCTTCCATGTTAAAATATGCCCCAGGAGAAACACGTAACGCGGTTCTATCTGCGCCAATTCTTGCACTTATAGCATCTACTACTTGTAATGGAAAACGTGCCATATTCTCTGGTGTCTGACCAAACTCATCTTCACGGGTATTACTTGAGTAATGCAGAAACTGGTCAACAAGATAGCCATTAGCGCCGTGGATCTCCACACCATCAAAACCAGCATCGATGGCATTCGATGCAGCTTGTGCAAAATCTTCTACCATTTGTTGGATCTGCGCTTGCGTCATAGGGGTTGGCGTTTGGTATTCAAGGTCACGCATTCTCGGAACAGTACCTTCAACCTTGACCGCACTTGGTGCAAGTACCTCATAGCCTTCGTAAAAATACGGGTGTGATACTCGCCCTGTATGCCAAATTTGTGCAAAGATTTTTCCACCATTTTTGTGAACTGCGTCTGTGACAACGCGCCAACCATTGATTTGTTCAGGCGTAAATAAACCCGGTGTATTTGGGTAACCTTGGCCGTCAGCGCGAATGTGTGTTGCCTCTGTGATAATAAGGCCTGCTCCTGCTCGACGGGCATAATAATCAGCCATCGCTTGAGTCGGTACCAAATTATCATCGGCCATACAACGCGTAAGCGGTGCCATTAAGATTCGATTCTTTAGTTCTATGGTGCTGTTTAATGCAAATGGTTGAAATAGGTTGTCAGTCATGGAGTTTCTCTTTAAGTAACATTCTTGAACGCTTATTCAAGATAGCCCTATTTGAATGATCGTTCAAGAACTTTTTTGAACAAACATTCAAATTGATTTAAACTTGCCTCATTAACCCTTCTAGACAAATACAATGCGTAGTGCCGAATTCGACAAAGTTGCAGTGCTTCGAGCTGCCATGCAGGCCTTTTTAAATAAGGGTTACACTAAAACCAGTATGCAAGATCTCAAACAGGCAACGGGTCTTCACCCTGGGTCTATTTACTGTGCTTTCGAGAATAAACGAGGCTTATTACTGGCCGCAATTTCGCAATACAACCAAGACAGAAGCGATGAATTTTGTGCTTTTTTCATCAATAGCGACTCAAGTAAACAAGGTCTTGAAACCTACTTAGAGCATATTGTTGAAGCCTGTTTAAGCTGCGATACCAGTAAAGGCTGCTTGCTCACAAAAGCACTCAATGAACTGGCTGAACAAGATGACGAAGTACAAACCTTGATAAGCCAGCAGTTAGAAGCATGGCAAGCAGCAATTACCGATAAATTTGCTCGCGCACAAAATGAGGGCGACATCTCTGATGAACGCTCAGCGGAATGTAGAGGACGATATTTTGTGATGGGTATTTATGGCTTGCGTACATTTGCTAATACGCATCCAGAACCAGAAACATTAAAAAAGTTAGCTAAGCAGCTATTCAACGATGTTTGTGCATAAAAAAGAGCCTTTCGGCTCTTTTTAGTTTTTAATTAATTTCTAATGGACAAATTTCTGAAGCTGAAATCTCTGACTTGTAACACACTCTTTCTTGTATAGCGTCAAGCCCTATCCAAGTTGCAAAACTGTCCTTATGTTCGTAAATGAGTTCGCTTTTATCATTATAACACTCAAAATAGCCTGAATTGACTATACACACTCCGTGTTTTGTACCAATTAAGTTATCAACATAGCTGATATCCTTAAGCAAATCATTGAAATAGTCTGCTTTGTCACCCCAGCAGTGCCAATCACCTGAACGGTATTGCGCACACATATCCGTATTGCTCACTGCAACAATATCAGTTACCCCTGCTCTTTCTGGCACTTCAAGTACTGATGAAGGCCCCTCACCATGACAACGCACTTCATCTTCATTATCAAGTAAGCAAATAAATTTGCCTTTTGTAACGCCCTTTCTAAGTGGATTAATGATCTCTCCCACATCAATCAAACTGTATTTATTGTCCCTGCAAACAATGTAATCAGCTCTGAAAGTACACTTATATAAATCACCTTTGACGTACTTAGACAAAACCATATCTATTTTTAAATCAGCGTTGATTTCATTGTCTTCATTATCTTTTGCACTCAAAGTCAGAACAGGATCATAAGTCGAACCGTTATTAATGATTTTTGCACTAGAAGCATTTAATGACTCAATCGACAGATAATCATTATTAGTTGACCAATCTATTGCTACTGTAGAATTATTTAATCGGTCTTCTCCATAACCAAAAACGTAAAAGTCACTTCCAGTAATATAGGTTTTTTCAGTACCGGCAAATAACTTCAAATAGCTCTTATTTAAGTTTATTGATACTAACTCCACAGTCGAAACGGTCCCCGCTTGCATCACAACTTTAAGCAACAATTCTGTATCAATTAAAATGTCACTAGCATTGAGAGTAAAGGATAAGTTTAAGCCATCTCGAGTTACAGTAGCGGTGTCTAACTCTGTATATTTTAAGCTTGATAGATCAATAGAGACACTGTCTAATACTCCAGCCTTATCAACTGCTAAAGCATTGAAAGTCAGCGGCTCGTTTTTAAATAGTTGTGGTAATTCATTTGGCTGCTCTATGTCTAATGTCGCTTTGGTCGCAGATTCACTGAGCAAAGAAAATACAGCATTTTTTTCGGCTTCAAGCCCATTTTTAAAAGTAACTTTGTATTGCACCAAAGTACTTACTAACGAAGTCTTTTGCGACGGCATTACTAAAGAAAGCTCGGTCGCCGACTCTTCTTTTTGTTTAAAAATTTCTTCGTCAATTACCCACTCAAAGGACTGAATATCATCAGCACTGTCAGTATCAACGCTCACAACCACCTCTTGCCCTGGCGCTGCATAATTTCTGTTCACCGATAACGAAAGCTTACCGACTTGCACGACATTTTTTACTTTAACTTCAGTTTGAACAGATTTTTTCTCACCGTTTTGAGCTTCAACGTCGAGTACTAATATTGCACTAGTATCATCAGATACTTCATTAGATTTGATAGTCACAGCCTTATTCTCGGCATTAACCAGTTCTCCTAACGAAGTATCTAACCAACGCCATTGATAAGAAATGATGCGCTCAGCTGATTGAATTTTTGGCTCTACCAATAAATAATCTTGCTCGTTTAGAGCATAACTTGCATCAAGGTTAACCGTTAGACCTACATCGCTTTTTGGCAAAATCGTTAGCTTAAAAGGCTGTCTATATTCATCATGATCTGTCGTTATGACAAAGTTCAAATCATAAGAAAACTCGCTGGATAAAGTTGGCGCTGTAAATGTCACTACTGAAAAACCACTATCATTTGACTCTTGCGTTGTAACTTGTTTGTTAGCAAGGTCTAACTCATCTGTTTGCCATTCAATATCAATTATTTCTTCACTTGAAGAAAACTTTGCTGTGATTTTAACTGAGTCACCAGAGAAAAACTCATAGTTATCTTGTAAATCAATATCAACATGATTATTCGAGGCTTTCACCGTAACGATGAAAGTTTTCTTTACTTTGTTGTTGGCACTATCTGTTACCTCAAGAGTTAGCGTCACTTCTTGGTCTGCTGTAACAGCAGGAAATTGCACTAATACACCTGCATCTGATGAGTCTGTGAAATTCACGCCACTCAACGAACTAGTCCAATTAACTGTGACTGAATCATCTTCAGGATCTGAGATTGACGTTTTTAATCGAATTGCTGTCAAAGCAGATGTTTCTGTTTCACCTGAAATACTGACCTCAGGTGCTTTATTTTGGCTTACTGGTTGTGGTTCAGCTGTGTTATTTTTGTCTCCACCGCCACCACAAGCTGTCAAGAAGATACAAAAAATCAATAAGAGATAACGCATTTTAATGTTCCTTATTTCGGTTTAATTCCTCTATTAGAAACATACATTGAACCTCAAGAAACTGCACTTTAAAAAGTGTATTAATTTGTAAGTGTCTAATTTTATTTTAATTATTGCCAATTCAGGAACATTCCATAAAACTCAATAGGTACATCAATACAAAATGTAACAATAGCCATATATTGTTTCAAATATAACCAGTTAGACTATTCACAACAGGTTGACAGTATGTTAAAAAAACATCTCACCATAATAATGACAACATAGATTAACAGGGAAAATATGAAAGTAATCAATAAACTATCTGCGGTAGCAATGGCTGTAATCGTTGCAAATTCAACTTCGGTGTTGGCTAATGAAAATAACGAAGAAGTAGAACGAATCGAAGTCACCGGTTCACATATCAAACGTACTGATATGGAAGGTCCTTCACCCGTTCAATCTCTTTCAGCAGCAGACCTTGCTGCGACAGGGTCAACAGACTTAATTGGCGCATTACAAAAACTACCAGTTTCTGGGGCGGGTACTTTTAGTACTCAAGGTAACTCAAGTGATGATACAGCCAACGGTGGATCAAGTGTCGCGCTACGCGGCTTGGGCGCTTCATCAACATTAGTATTAATTAACGGCCGCCGTGTTGCAGTCAGTCCATTCGCAAAAGACATCGAAACCTCTTTCGTTGACTTAAACACCATTCCTGTCTCAGCAGTAAAACGCATCGACATTCTTAAAGATGGTGCATCTGCAACCTATGGCTCAGATGCTGTAGCTGGGGTTATCAATATTATTATGCGTGACGACATCGATGGATTTGAAGTCGCTGGCAAAATTTCAGACACCGCAGACGGAGGCGGTGAAGAGCAAAACTTCACCCTACTTTGGGGCTCTAACAGTGATAAAGGTTATCACAACTTCTCTTTAGACTATTTTAAACGTGGCGATGTGTTTTATGCTGACCGCGATTATGCCTCAACAGCGGATCAACGTTTTCGTGGTGGTAACAACTCTTTAAGCTCATCAGGTATACCAGGCAGTATCGAAGCTTTCAAAGGCACACGAACAGATTCACTAGGTAACACCTATACAGTGACTGATGCACAGTGGAATGGATTACCAACTAAAAGCATTGCCGATGATGGTACGCCAGTAAAACAAACCATTTTTGCCGATGTTTGGGGTAATGATACGTGTGACCCTGCTTTAATCATTGGCGATATTTGTCGTTATGATTATGCGCCTCATATGAGTCTAGTACCCTCAACTGAGCGCATAAGCTTTAACTACAATGGCGTACAGGAGATCACTGACGACGTTGAAGGCTTCATGGAGTTTTCTGCACAGCACGCTTCAACCTTTATTCAAGGGGCAGGTAGCCCGAGCTTTACTGAATTATTTATGAGTGGTGATAACCCTAATCACCCCTTAGCAAACGACGCTGATCATTTCTTACATGGCATGGACATTTCAATGCGTCGTCGTACTTATGATATTGGTAACCGAAAGAAAGACGTAGACTCTGAGTATTACCGTGCTGTAATTGGTGCACGCGGCACATACAATGAATGGGACTGGGAAACAGCTTACTCAGCCATTCGTTCGAGCGCTGTAGAAAAAGGCTTTGATGGTTTCCCTAACAAATTACGTGCTCAAGAAGCGATTAATTCAGGCCTATGGAATCCGTTTGAACCAAGTACAAATACCGCTGAAGGGTTAGCGTTCATTGAAACCACGACAACACGATATGGCAGCTCTAGCATGCAATCGTTTGATGCAACAGTGTCTGGCGAAGTATTTGAACTCGAAGCGGGCGCAGTGGCTGCGGCATTTGGTTTAGAACACCGCTATGAGAAAATAGAAGATAATCCTGATAGCCAATACCTTCGTGGTGAGATCTTTGGTACAGAAGCAACACAGGCTAATGGTGATCGCGACAACACCGCTCTATTTGCAGAATTCAGCGTACCAGTGCTTGAAACTTTAGAGTTACAGCTTGCTTTACGCTATGAAAACTATAGTGACTTTGGTAACACCACAGATCCTAAAGTTGCCTTCCGCTGGGCGCCTTCTGAAGATTTAGTGGTTCGTGGTTCATGGGGTACTGCATTTAGGGCACCTTCTTTGGTTCAGCTACACTTAGGTCGTACAGATGAATCGCCAAGTGTTATCGATAAAGAACGATGTAAAATCACCAAATCAGAACTCGATTGCGAACCGTATGAATACACAGCAGTTGTAGCCGGTAACAAAAACTTACAGCCAGAAACTTCAACCAACTACAACCTAGGTGTAGTTTGGCAAGCGACAGAAGACTTCTCAGTTGGTGTTGATTACTGGAACTATGACCAAGAAGACTTAATCAAGAAAATTGGTGCGCAAAAACTCGTTGATTGTTGTGGTACCGATGCCAACCTTGTTGTACGTGGTCCTAACGAAGGTAGTACGCCAGGTCGTATTCAAACTATCTATGATACATTCGTGAACATTGGTGGTCGTGAAACAGATGGCTTTGATTTGAACCTAGCTTACAAACTTGATACCAAAGACATGGGATTCTTCAAGTTTGACTATAAACTTAGCTATGCACTGAACTTCGAAGAACAATCTTTTGAGAGTGATGCAAATGGTAACACCTCAATTGCTGCTGAAGATCTCAACGGTGAGTATCAGCATCCACAGTTTAGGTGGACTGCAAGCATTGATTGGGAGCTAGACAACGTAATCACTACGTTAAGCTTCAGCCATATCGACGCTTACAACGACTTAGCCGATGCAAACGGCAATAAGTTTAAGGTTGACTCATGGACAACGCTTGATGCTTCGGTGAGCTACACAGGCTTTGATAATCTAATCTTAACTGCTGGTGCTGCAAACCTCATGAATGAAGAAGCACCACAAGCACCTTCAGAGTGGTCTGGTATAGACAATAAAACACACAGTGCTTTGGGTCGCCAAATGTATGCTAAGTTTAAATATAACTTCTAGTCTCTGAAAATTAGTTGTGCAAAGCCCCAAGATTTCTTGGGGCTTTTTTATTACTAAATCTTAGTTACTACAACACCTGTTCGCGGCAGTTATCATAATAAGTGGTTGTTGCCGGCCAATCGCTAAATACGCCGATGACACCAACTTCACGTGCAAGAAAATCAAGCAACGTTAAAGTAAACCCATCATTATTTACGATATTTTTAACTGACTGATAATAAAATCCACCGCCATCTTTGAGTGGCCCAGAGCGCTCCAATGACCATGTTATTATTTTAAGACCCGCTTTTTTTGCCTCCATGGCATATGCCGACTGAGTCAAATTATTTTGTGCATCTAATGTAACCAACATCCATAGTGGTGGCGCAATAATATTCACTCCCATAGTTTTAAGCTCAGGCATAGTATGCTGCCATGTACTCGGATCATTGTGATCAAATCCAGCAATTTCATAACTATCGTCTAGATAAACTGCTTGCTTTGCATATTCAGAATGGTATCTGTTCCAATATTGTACGTCTGAAAGTAAAAATGACTGTGGAAATACATCTTTAGCCGGCACACCAGCCTGCACATATTCAGTAATGAGTTTTGTCGCATAGTCTTGTTGTGTGAAGTCATTGAATGGCATCTCAACTTGTGGTGTCTTAAGTTCAGGCGTCATTTTGACACCTAGCTGTTTGAATAACGCAATACTTTGTTTATGCGTCATCAATGTGCCATTTGTTGCATATAAATCAGTGCGCCAATTAGGTGTACCTTGAATATACTCCTGCTTTGTTTTAGCAAATTCGTTGGCACCATCCATCTTGCCTTGAAGGCGTAAAAATTCATCTAGGGTTAAATCTGAAGTACAGCATTGTACCTGAGCCTTAATCCCTTTATTGATATCGCCTGCTTGAAAGGGAATACGACATTTATTTGCAAGTTCAGGAATGGTCAATATGTTTGTCGTGGTATGCAGATCGCACTGCGAATGACGACATACCAAGGCTTTGTCTTTAGTAAACGCAACATCACACTCTAATATGCCAGCACCCATTCTAGCAGCAGCTATATATGACTCTTTTGTATGCTCAGGAAATTGTAAAGGCGCGCCTCGGTGGCCTATAGAAAAATCACTCTTTTTAAAGGTCGAAGCATCACACGCACTAAGTCTCCTCTTCAGTTCAGTCTCTGGTAGTTGTTGAACTAAATAGTATGGCCTTACACCGACCTGAACTTCCTCGCTCGATAGTAAAGGTTGCTTGGCACTACAACCAGCTAAAAGAATTAAACCTAACCCTAGAAATCTCTTCATCATAAACATTTATTTATTCATTTATGACAATTAAAACACTTATTAATGACAATAAGATGGATACAATTTCATTTAATACCAAGACAATGCAGACTGTATTGATAAGTATAATATCGATAAAATCTTTAACCATTTTTCTCTACTAACCGAAATTCAGGCTCGAAAGGATTGGGCTGAGTATTCGCGATAACTTAATCACCCAAAAAAATGTAAAAAATATCACCGGTTTAAAAAGTAAAAGCAGCGCAAACTTTAATCTTTCTTACTTTTACAACTAAATAGCAAAGTTAAAACTATAAAAACTAAAATGTGACCCAACAAAAAAGAGTATTGAATATGCTTTTGGCTAGCTCATCAATTCGTTTCCAAAAGAGATAAAACAGTTAACTTTGTAAACAGCAAAATAATGGTTAGAAAATAAATCAAGAAGAAAAAGAAAACCAAATAAAAAAACACAAAAATTGAATATTAATTCTTTATTCTTGAATAAATATAAGTAGAATCGCCATCCTCAAAATGACGTTCAAATTAACTATGAGGTATTACGTGTTCTCGCTTTTTCGTCCATCAATGATTGCACTTGCAGTCTCTACTGCGGTTTTACCAATCTCGTTCGTACACGCGCAAAATCAACCTAATGCTGAGGTAAAAGCGCAACTTCCTAAAGAGATTGAGACTATTCAAGTTACAGCAACAAGACGCAAAGGCACAGTGCAAGAAGCCCCCCTAAATATTACAGCGGTCGACAATGATGTGATGAAGCAACAAAATATCACCGATCTTGAATCTGTATCACGCTGGGTGCCGGGTTTAACTATTACCGATCAGGGCGGCCGTGAAAGCTCACCTATCATTGTTCGCGGATTGAATACAAATTCATCTGAACGTGCCTCAGACTCTGGTACAGTTGCCACTTATTTAGGTGAAATACCACTTAGTGTTAATCTACGTTTGACCGATATCGAACGTGTAGAAGTGCTTATTGGCCCACAAGGTACGCTTTATGGTGCTGGTACATTGGGTGGTGCTATTCGCTACATGCTAAAAGCACCAGAGCTTGATTACACTGAAGTACAAGTGAGCGGCGACGTGTTTGCCTTATCTGAAAGCGACGGCCAAGGTGGCGAGTTTGGTACAGTTCTAAATCTGCCATTGATTGAAGATACACTGGCACTGAGAACGAGCTTTAATCATTACACCAATCCAGGCTTTATCGATTACAACTATGTTGTTAAAACACCGGGTGTTAGCAAACCAGATATTGACTGGGACAACTCTGAAGAAGTAGCACAAAACATCACCCAACATAAAGATGCCAACGACGAAAGCATCACCACAGCTCGCGTATCTCTTCGTTATAAGCCATCTGATGTGTTTGAAGCAACGCTTAACTACTTCTATCAAAAACAAGAAAACGGCGCGAACAGCATTAGCCAATATCAAAGTTTGGCAAGTAGCAATCCCCTTACTGACAAAGTCGGTAAATACGAGTCTGCCTATCGCGTATTAGAGCCAAATACACAAGAAGATGAACTACTTAGTCTTGAATTAAAGGTAGATTTAGACTTTGCCGAGCTTGTTTCTGCTGCGGGTTTAACCGACTACGAACAAGTGGGTCAACGTGACCAAACCGATCTGCTTTATGATATATGGCCGGGTTACGCAGACTTTCCTAGTTTTACGGCGTTAACTGACGATACCATTGAAGTAAAAAACTTCACACAAGAAATTCGTTTAGTATCGAAAACCGACACTGCGTTAAACTGGATCGCCGGTGTCTATTACAACAAAACCGAAGGCAGTTCAGACGACCGTGAATACACGCCTGGCCTTAGCGATTTTTGGGGCGGAGATATCACCAATATTGAAAAAGACTTAGAGTATTTAGCACTAGGTGAATACGACAATAAAGAGCAAGCTATTTTTGGTGAAATCGGCTATGCGTTTAACGATAAGCTAAATGCCACTGTCGGTGCGCGTTTTTATAAATATGAAGTAAAGTCGCTGTCTGGCGCTGTTACACCGTTGTACTCAGGTGATATCAGCAACATCAGCCAAGTACCAATGGAATTGGTTGATGCCAGCGACAATGGCTCTCTATTTAAATTTAATCTTGATTATAAGTGGGATAACAGTGTCATGACCTACTTAACGATCAGCGAAGGCTTTAGATTAGGCGGCGGTAATGGTGTGATGTCATGCCCAAAAGTATTGCCTGATCAACAAATAATCTGTGCCTTGCCACACGAAGTTGACTATAAACCAGATACCACCACTAACTTTGAGTTAGGCTTAAAATCGACTTGGTTTAAGAACAAGCTACATTTGAATATCGCAGCTTTTAATGTGCTGTGGAATGATGCGCAAATCCAAGCAACCACGGTGAATGGTAAAGCCATTATTACGTCAAATGCCGGTGAAGCACAGAGTAAAGGTATTGAGTTTGCAACTCGCGCAATATTAACCGATAACGTAAGTACTTATTTAACCTATTCGTATGCAGATGCAAAGTTAACGCAAGACGTACCTGCCCTGTTTGCAGTTTTCTCTGAAGACGACTACAGCAGCGAAGAAATCGCCAAATATCAACCTTACTACGATGGTGAAAAAGGCGATAGATTACCGGGTGCGCCTAAACATCAGTTGTCATTCGGCGTAACCTACAACACAGATGTATTGGAAGATAAACTGCTGACAATCAACTATGGTTTAACGGCACAAAGTGATGTGATCACCAAAGTAGGTTTAAAAGCAGACGGTGAAACCCTAGCGGGTTACGCTATGAGTAATTTAAGCTTTAGACTTCAAGGTGAAGCTTGGTCTACGAACCTTTATATGAACAACTTATTCGATAAATACGCGCAAACATCGGTGCGTCGAGATAAGTCTTGGGCGGGTGAAGGCAAATATCCAGAGCTTTCAAAAGCACTGCCAGAATTACAACGTGTGTACGGGCACTATGTAACCACACCTCGTACTATTGGCCTTAAATTTGACTACCAGTTTGAGTTATAAATGACCCGAGCCAGTCAAGTTAAAGAATACCTTACAAAGGGCGCGCTCACAAAAGCGCACCCTTTATTAGTGTCTTGGTTACAACAAGAGCCCTGTAATCCTCAAGCTTGGGGATTTCTGGCTGAACTGAATTTACTCGCAGGCGATAAAAATAAAGCGCTTAAAATTATTAGCAAGGCACTGAGTTTAGCGCCGTCATTACCTAGTATACTTCAGCTTGCTAAAACGGCATTGTTGGCGGGCGATCACCAGCAATGCGAAAATATACTCAAAGACTTAACCTTTAATACAGCGCACTCACTTTCAGCCTCTGCAATAGAGCTAGATTTGGCCGCTAATTTATGGCTTCGCCTAAACCAACCATATCGCGCACTCAGTTTATTCGAGCAAGCCCATTCACTTGATGAATTGAACGCAAACATTAGTTTAAATTACGCGATATGTTTAAAAATGGCAGGAAAAATACAAGATGCTGAAAAGTTATTTGAGTCTGTAATACAGCAGCAGCCTTTACACGAATTGGCCCATTTATCACTCGCTGAGCTCAAATCTGACAAATCCAATACTATTCCCATTGCTTTAGAAAAGGCACTAGAAAAGAAGCCAAAAAGCCAGTACCTCAATTATGCAAAAGCCTTATATATAGAAGCGCAGAAAGACTACAAAGCGGCATGGCATCACTTTGAATTAAGTAAAGAAACTGTAGCGCAAAGCATTCAGTTTGACGCAGACGCCCACCAGCAGTTTTGTTTAAGTCGCATTCAAAGCTTTATGAATGAAAAGCTTGACGCGTTATTGAAAAATACGCCTAAGACCGTTAACCCAGCCATTGCCCCTATTTTTATTGTTGGCATGCCCCGCTCTGGCACCAGCTTGTTGGAGCAGCTTTTAGCGACACAACCACAGCTCAAAGCGTTAGGTGAGCTGAGCTTTTTACCTCAATTACTAAACATCAAAGCGGGGTTTTATAAGCAAACAGAATTAACCCTTTCGGATAGCGCCGAACTACTACTTAAACAATATAGTCATTTACTTAACGAAAATAACCAGCAAACAGACATGCGACAAAACAGCATAAGAGGCATAGATAAACAACCGTTTAACCTCTACTTTGTCGACGTGATTTTGAAGCTGTTTCCAAATGCAAAAATCATTTGGCTAGTACGTAATAAATTCGATACCTGCGTCGGTAATTTTAGACAAGCCTACCAAGTAAACAGCCCTTTTCATCATTACAGTTATGATTGGCACCATATCAACGCTTTTTATGAAGACTTTATAAAGCTAGGAACACATTGGCAGCAAACTTTCAGCGAGAATTTTATGCGTGTTGACTATGAAAACTTAGTAAGCAAACCTCACTCTCAGCTTGCTGGGCTATTCAAATTTCTAAATATCGAAGTCGAGTGCGATCCTCTTGAATTTCATCAGCACAATTACTTTTCAGCAACCGCCAGTAAGCTGCAATTAAGGCAGCCTCTGAACACGCGCTCAATCAATAAGTTTAAAGGTATTTATCCTGCATAAACCGTTATAAATCATCTGGTGTGAAATTGGCTTTAAAAGTAAACGCATAAGGCGAGTCACCATGCTCTCTTAAATATTGTAAGCGCGCTTTTGCTTCTTCAGCGGTGGGAACGTGCCCCTTTTCAATCCACCATAATACATAAGAGTCTTCATTTAGCTTTTCAAACCACTCACCTTTACGTCGCATAAAATCACGGTGATGGGTGCGAAACATGAAGTCCTTTAGAGCAGCGGTGCTTGTCCATACTGACATATTGATTAACAAACTCGGATCGTCAAACGCTTGAATGCTCGTCGCATCACCCGATTCATCCTTTAAGCGCCATACAAACCCTTCACTTTGTTCCGCTGTGGCATTTACCACATCGAGATTATCAACAAAGTCCTTAATTTCAGGGGCATCTAAGGGGTATTTTGCGCGAGCTATATTCAATTGTGCTAAATGCATGACTCTCTCCATGAAAAATTAAAAGGCTTAGTTGCATCACAATCAAACCAGCTCAACAACTTGCTTATCTTCTTAATTGATATGGTCAAAATGCTTTAGTTCAATGTTTGAACAGTCAGTTATTTAGAAATGAACAATAATAAGTCTCTAACTCAAACAAGCTAGTACAGCAATTTTTACCTATATCCTAAAAAGATCTTCAATGTAGAGACAAGTTATGACTAAAAGAAGCAAAGTTTACATGTAGACGTTTAATAACGTGGTTTTGGTGATTAAGAATTAATGTTGAAAAACAAGTACAATCAGAAAGCACACTATCTTCAATCGCCTCATGATTGCTAAACCCTTCTCTAACCAATCTCAAATGAGGTGATACCAAAGGTTTTCTGCAACTGAATATCAGGCTCAGTTTGTGTATACATTCTGGCGGTTTCAAAACATTGGGTCATTGCAAACTGCTCAGCTAATTTAACCGCTTCATCGTTGACTTGAGGCACATCTAAGAAAATGTCGTCGTTTTCTGATACATGATCGCTTAACATCAGATAAAGCGCGCGAGCAATATTTCCCGAGTCAGCGAACAGTGGGCCTATTTTATACCCCGACTCACACTGGCGAATAACACCCACACCTTTAAGTGCGCCACTTTCAGCGTAACCCAAAGCTAAACTATTATCTTGTGTTACCCAGCCCTTCAAAAACGCGTGTCTATCTGCTGGAAAAAACGCAACGCAATACTTCTCAACATCGTTAAACTCAAATGATGATAGCGACTTAACATAATGTGCATCTGCTTGCTTCATGCTTTCAATAACCCCCCCCTTTCGAACAAAGCGAATATTTCGATGAGCCAACTTAAATCCTGACTTTTTATAGTTATCTTGTTGATCGACCACCCCATCTAAACCGATATTGCAACCATCTAAATGCGTGAGTGCCTTTTGCCAAAGTTGATAACCATAGCCTTGACCACGATACTCAGGTTTAACAATATAAAATCCTAAGAAACCAAAGCCGTTGTCGTATTTCACTACTGAAATACTCGCAATCGGTTCATCGTCTAAATAGCCTATGTAAAAGCCACTTGTATCTACTTGATAATAAAGCTGCGCATCATGTAGCCCAGGGTTCCAACCTTCGTCTTCAGCCCATTTTGCGGCGAGTTCCACATCTTCAAAGCTTGCGACTCTTATTGAGAATTTTTGCACTGACATTGTTCTTCCTTCGCTTTATACGTTAATTACGTTTCATTACTCACAAATGGTCTGTATGACTAGTTTTATTCTAATCCTCAATCATTTTTAAGGACTAAAACTGACGCTAACTTCGTTGGAAATTTCTCATTTAAAACATACAAATAGAAAAATTTCCGTCTCGCTATCGACAAGTTTTCCTTGCCTAAAAATAAATCGCTTAATTAAGAGGATTGGGATTACTCGCAAGCTGGGCACAGCTATTTTCCTCTAAGAAACCCGCAATCAAAGCGTTTATTTTGGTTTTGAGCCATTCAGGTCCTGCATCTTCCATATTATTGTGACGCGCTTTCGGTATGGTCACCACGCAACTGGCAAGCTTTTCTGCTCAGTAGTGCTAGGTAAAACGCCCTTGTCCGCAGGAAAGTAATGGCTCGAATAGAAAACACTTTAACATCATATCTTCTAGACAGGGGCACCCGACGATAATCAACAGAGAAAGCGACTGAATCAGGGGTCTGCGCAAAATACAGGGAGCAAGCCATCAAGTAAGGACCGTTTTATACATAACTATGATGTCAGCGATACAGGCCAACCCCGTTTTCAAAGCTCAATATAAAAAGTTAGTCTCAGCAGGAAAACCGAAAAAAGTGGTGCTCATTACGTGCGCTCGCAAAATGAGTATAATCTTAAACTCTATACTTAGTGATGGTGTAATGTGGGAAGCGCCACAAGTTTAAAGTATAAAGTTTAACTATTGACGCTACATTCTATTATTATTTTCACTCGCCACCATGCATTTTATTTGGCAAGTCATTACAAACGGTACAATTAATATTTTTGCGAAAATAATAAACACGCGTAATTGCAAAAATACATACTGTTATTAATGCCCAAAAAACGCCGAATTCAATAGAGTACTCTAGACCCCTCCCCTTCAAATATTGAACACTTGATAGGAGAACAAAAATTAATGGTAGAGCTATGGTATATTGAAAAACCCATTTTTTATTGGCATATTGCTTCCTTAATATTCATGAATAGAAATAAATATAATCGGTTTTTTATTAAACCAAAACACTTCAGATCATGAAATTTATTTACCCAGTACCTGCTCTTCTGTAAAACCTACTTTCTCGAGCACAGATTCAGAAGCTTTATCACCAGGAATAGTATCTCATCGAATACGATGAAGTTCACCACAGGTGCTAAAATCCACTCGAGAGAAATACGAAGCAAGGTGATAAATACCTAAAAAAGTGCCTCGTTCATGGGGCAAGAGCTGTTATGGCAAACCTAAGAGAAAAAGAAGACAAAGTCAGTTGTTGGATACGTGAGCTCATCGCTCGTCGTGGATATCTAAAAGCCGCTGTCGCATTAGCAGCAAGAAACGCCAGACTTATTTGGACACTGATGATTAAACAAGAAAATTACAAGGTCATTAATTAGTCTAAATGACTATGCACTATTTATTAAAGCAACCATTATGAAGTAACACGATTTATTTAGTTTAGAAGGTTTATCTGTTTTACCCGAGTCTTGCGAAGGCATCGATGACAATTAGGTCAGACCGAGGAAGCCATAGCCTGTTTATGGCGAGTGAGCTTAAAAAGCTCGTCTAACGAATAAGGCACTCTTCCTAGCGAATACTCATCTAGGTCCGAGTTTAACACTCAATCAATAGGCTGAATGTAGAGGTGCAGTCTTATATCTAATTATCAAAAGTGAGTTCGTTGACAATCGGGGTAGTCCATGTAGCTTGCCTAACCGGCGAAAAATAGCAGGCCAAAATTAGCGACGGAGGAGCACAAGTCAGCTGTTTTGCGTCCCTTGGTTTAGGCACTTGCTATGTGTTTTATGCTTCTTCGCAAGAAGCTTTTCCATTGCCTTTTAGTTCACACTCATATTTTGTATTTGGACATTGTAAAGTCCAGTTACGCGAATCTATTAGGGGGTTGTTTCCTTTATGCACTATTCTAATTTCACTTTCTGTGCAGTTTAGTTGTGATTTTGATGATTGAATAATCTCTTTGTCAGAAGGCATCTTTTTTACAGGAATGTGTACAATGCATCCTGTGGCTATCAATGAAATCAACAATATACTTAAATGCTTCAAGATTAACTCCTTACTACTGAAACACATAACGCCTCAATATGGGGCGCATAAAAGCATGGCTATAATTGGCGACGAAGGAGCGCAAGCCATGCGTTTTGCGTCCATGCCATTATTGACTTGTTATGTTTCCCAACTCGTATCATCACCAATACATTTAAATGCTATGCTCGACCTACCATTCAGGTTGAAAGTAACCTTAGTCCCATTTTCAATTGCTTCCGTTTCACAATATACTATTTGTGACCCCGCAATATTCAACTCATTTCCTAGGTCACGAAACTTATATACGGTTTCATCAAATTTAATTATGTGCTCATTTTCGAAGTCAGTAATATCTTGACGCCAGAAAACAATGCCGCAGTCAAAGTAAAGTCGATACCAAGTATTGTCGACGTTGAGATAGACGACATTGACCTCTTCTTCACAGATGCCATCATACCAGAACTCCTGCACTATCAATTTTTTAGTGCTTTACCATTTAGCTCGGGCACTACGCCGTTAATTTCAAGTTCATTCATAATCTAAGGGAAACATAACAACTTATTCTCTCCCAAATTGCCAGAATAAATACCGACAAAACTGGGGATATTACGTGTCCCAATATTCACACAAGAAAAGTTCATTGTAAACATGAGTTTAGAATGTCCAATTTTGCTCAGTTGTGAAAATTGGACAAAACGCGCTGTAATAATGTTATGCGTCAAAAATAAAATGCTGTATATAAAAACAGTGTTTTATTTATTATTTTTTGGGTAATTAAATTCATGTGATTGTATCGTATTTGATGGCTGAGACTCTAAAAACTTTTAAAGAGAATCTAGCTAGTTTGCTAGGCTCTCTTGCACGCGAATTTTAGCAGCCACAAAATCGACATGGGCGACATACATCAAGCTCGATATTTTACGAATAATGTGATCTTCATAATCATCCAAATGGCCATCAGCAAAAGCAACATGCCATAGCAGTTCTATTACTTCCATACGCTCTTCGTAGCTTGTTTTTGCATTGACTTCTTTTACGAATTGGTGCAAGTCTAGTGCAGCTTCAACCATAGGCCTTACTTTATCTATCAGGGCTTTAACTTGGCTTTCATCTAGCTCACATTGCGTTTTTAAAATTTCGGCAATCTTATCTAATTCCGATTGTTCAATATTGCTGTCAGCGCGCATGACTTCAACTAATAGGGCTGCGAGCCCAGTATTAAAATCGATTGAATTCTCTGATTTGTTGGTTTGCTGTAATTCATTACTGAAATCAGCTAATAATGCTTTAAGCTTTTTAAACACAATTATGTCTCTTCTTGCTCTATATAGTTTGATTATATCTTTGTTCTTCAGATTATATCGACTCATAAACATTTTCTTACAGTATTTAGGTACTCAATAAAATACACTCCTCATACTAATATTAATAAATACATGGATGCATATGAAAACGCTTATCACGACACTACTGCTAACACTTTTAATGGGATGCGTTTACGTCCCAGAAAACACACATAGCTATGATGAAAAATGTAACGTCATGCGTAAAAAGAAGGTATTGGCACTAGAAGAAACAATCCCCATGGCAAACTGCTCAAACGAGGCATGTGCACTCTTAATGGCTAGTTATGGTATAGTGACTGCGGCGAGCTTTGTGGTATCAGGTAGCATCGTGGTTATTTCTAATACCGTGTATTGGCTCGAAAAGCCCTCTGATTGCGAGCTAACAAGCGAAGGGGTTAAGTCATGAAACTAAACAAACTCACTTTGATTGTCATGCTCCCTCTTGTTCTTTCAGCCTGCATTAAGAGCAAAAAGTATCAAGAAGTATATACTGAAGAATGCAATGTACCTTATAAAGTTGTAAAAAGCAGGCCTATTCCACCGGAACACTTAACTGACTTCAACCCTAAAGATATTATAATCCATGGTGCAGCATTAGCATTAGCACAAATGCTTGAAGTTTCATCCGATTCAATACAGCAGCAAACTTATTATGAAGAATTTAAAAAAGCTTGCGCCGAACAGGGAGTAACGATAAGTCAGAGACCGACCGAAAGACGTGTCTATTTAAACAAAAGACCCTCATCTCGCAAAGAAATAAACTCAAACTCTGACCTCAGCGAAATAGAAAGATAAAATATAAGCATAGCTTAAGGAAAAAACACCTGAACCACCAAGCCCGATTGGCCATCACCTCGGTTATGCAAACTTAGTTGGCCATGATGGGCTTCTGCGATTTCTCTACAAAGCGCAAGCCCCAAGCCGCTTCCACTTGCTTTGGTTGAATAAAAAGGTACAAGGGCATTCGCCATAACCGCTTCACTCATACCTTTACCTGCATCACTCACGCTGAGTAATGCACCTTGAGGTTTAGCTTCAATTTTTACTTTAATCTGTTCTGCTTCTGAACCCGATTCATGCGCATTTTTAAGCAAATTAATAAGAAGCTGCTCTAGCTGAACTCTGTCTGCAAGGCACTCAGCGTTTGGGATATCCCCTTCAATACTAAAAGCCCACTCTTGCTTAACACTGTTCAATAAACTCGACCAATCAATTGCTTCGAGTTTTGGTTGAGGCAATTTGGCAAACTTACCATAGCCTTGTACAAACTCATTCAAGTGATTTATACGCTCTTGCATGGTCGAAAATACTCGCCCCAGCCTTGGTTCATCAAGGTTTTGCGTCAGTATTTTTCCACTGTGCAGCATAGATGACATAGGGCCCAATGAATTATTCAACTCATGACTGATGATGCGTATCACCTTCTTCCATACTGCCACTTCTTGACGACTCAGTTCTCGAGTAAGCTGTTTAAAAATATATAAACGGTGACTATGGTTATTTAACAAAAACTGCCCGGTTGAAAGGTGCCAAGTTTGGGCTTCGTCATCTTGCTTTAATTGACTATCGTTTGAATGTGCGTGCTTTAGGTGAAATAGTCCATCTCTGCCTGCTTCCATCGCATTTTGAATTTGCTCACTGCCAAAAGCATAGAGTTCATTGCGAGTCAGACCTTCAAGTTTCTGCTCACTATTAAATAACAGTTTGGCACTGTGATTACTAAAGACCACATGGTTATTACTATCTATTAAAACCAGCGCTTGCGGTGAAGACTGTAGCACTTTATCTAGCATCAGTTCGCGCTGATAAATCCATTGTTTTTCTTGTCTCAGTTGCTCGGCGGTTTGGTTGTAAGTATGGCACAAACGCCCAAGTTCATCGTCTTCACTATATGCAAGCAAACTCGAAAACTCACCGTCTTTGAAGTTTAACAAACCCGTTTCTAACGCTTTAATACCTGAGTTAACCGGTTGAGTAATTAGACCACTCACAAACCAAGCGAGAACAACGGCTAAACTCAAACTAATCAGGCTGTGTGTACTTGATGCGCCTAGCACAAGTAGTATAGGCACTAACGCTAACACAACACTTAACATTGTTGCTAACTGCAATTTATGGCGAGTACTAAGATCAGCTGTGAGTGATTTCATATAGGTTAACGTTTTAGTTTTATTAATAGTCGATATCGAATTTTTGTAAGCGTCTATATAGCGCTTGTCGTGAGAGCCCAAAATGTCGTGCTACTTTGGCAACAACCCCATGATACTCACGCATAGCAGCCTCGATTTCGTCTTTATTTGGCTCTTTATTAGAATTCGGTTGCGTTACATTTTGTGTCTGGTTTAAACCAAAATCAGTAAACTCCAGTGCGCCACTTGGCTTTAAAACAGCTGCACGCTTACAAGCGTTTTCAAGCTCTCTGACATTTCCCGGCCAAGCATAGCTAGTCAAAGCCTGCTCAGTGGCAAGACCAAATTCTCGCTCTGGCAAGAAGTGTTTTATAAGTGGAATGATGTCGTCTTTTCGCTCACATAATGGTGGTAGCCTGAGTTCTATGACATTCAGTCGGTAATATAAATCTTCTCTAAATCTGCCTGCTTTTATGTCTTGTAATAAGTCAGCGTTAGTTGCTGAAATTACTCGAACGTGTACTTTCTGTGTCTGTACTGAGCCAATGCGCTCGAACTCGCCTGTTTGCAGTACTCGTAATAATTTCATCTGACCAGACGGTGGAAGGTTACCTATTTCGTCCAAAAACAAAGTGCCGCCATCCGCTGCTTCAAAACGGCCAATACGTTGTTTATTAGCGCCTGTGAAGGCACCTGCTTCTGCACCGAACAGTTCCGCTTCGATTAACTCACTCGGCAATGCGCCTGCATTTACCTTAATAAATGGTTTATCTGCCGAAGCAGAGTTTAACTGCACAATTTCAGCAATACGCTCTTTACCACTCCCATTAGGCCCTGTGATCAATACCGACACATCTGACTTAGCAAGTTGCAATGCCATATCGACTACTCGCTCCATAGCTGTGCTCTCAAAAACAAGACCTGCTAAATTTGCATGTTCATGGACATATTGACGCTCACCACGCTGGCGGTTAAATGTATCGTTGTCTTGTTTGGCTTTACCCAGTTCAATCAGGTTTGCAATGCTGGTCAGTAATTTATTGTCATCCCAAGGCTTGGCAATATAATCTGCTGCGCCCGCTTTCACTAACTCTATGGCGGTTTCAAGCTCTGTCCATGCTGTGATAAGAATAATAGGTAAGTGCGCATTGAGTGCACGAAGTTGATAAAAGAGATTTTTGCCTTCTTCACCCGATGTGGTGTCAGCGGTAAAGTTCATGTCTTGGATAGTCAAGGCAATACGTTGATAGCGAACAACTTGCTCTGCTTCGAAGGGAGTGTGTGCTGTCACGACATCATAGCCATGTATTTCGAGCAGTAGCGATAACGCATCGAGTACAGCTTGGTTATCGTCAATGATGAGTATCTTATCCATGTATTTTCTTTTTATTATTCGTGCTACACCAATGGCCTGAGTGTAGCACGAACTAAGAGTTTGAGTATTCGTAAGTTAAATTGTTCTTGTTGCAATGCTTGGATCAATATTAGCCGCGCGTCGTGCTGGGCCTATCACCGCTAATAAACTCATCAAAAAAACTGCTATTGCTGTAACAGCTACATACAAGTTTGATAATGCTGGAACAGAGTAATGTGACATAAGCTGTTGACCGAGCAAAACAGCACCGCATACGCCTAGTATTAAACCAGCGATACAGATCAGGCTGTTTTCAACCACAAAGTAGCTGATAATTGCTGATTTACGAGCCCCTAACGCGCGTCTTGTACCAATTTGCTTTGTGCGCTTATTAATATTAAACAAGGTAAGCCCAAAAATACCCAAAGCTGTCACTAACACTAGTACGCTAATTAATATCACTAGCATACGCATCATTAGTCTGTCTTCGGCAACATAATCTGCTTTTTTAACATCCAAACCAGTTAAGTCTTGAATAACTCGTTTGCTGTAATTTGTATGCATCGCATTTTCAATTTGCTTCATCACCTCGGCGCGGCGTTCAGGCTCTGTGCGAACCAAAAATTGATGTAGCTTTCTCGGATCCACCAATGGTAGAAGAACTGATTTATCTTTACGGTTTTCAATTTTCAACCAAGGGCCTTTCATCATACCAATCACACCAATAATTTTTAGTGGTTTGTCACCCATATAAATTACTTTGCCTAATCCATCCTCACCGGGATACAGATCGTCCATCAATGCTTTAGTTGCCAACGCCACTTTAGGGAATTTGCTATAGTCTCGATTCAACACCACTTCACCTTCGGTAAAATTGCGACCAGCAATTAAGTTAACACCTAAGGTGTTTAAACCGTGCTCGTCTGTTTCAAAGTAACTGGCGTTAACCGATTTTGACTTTTCTGGTACGGGTTTTAATCTAAAACCCGTTGACGAACCTCCTCCCGACAGTGGCACAGCACTGATCTGAACAGCATCAACAACACCCGGCATGGCTCTGAGCATCTGCTCATCTAAATCTACCTGTTGGATTAAATCAACGTCAGTGCCAAAGGTCATTACGTTAAACTTAAAAATATTTTCTTCTTCATACCCCGTTGGCTGGTTTAAATAATCGAGTCTGTCTTTAATGATAAAAGCTGCATTGCTAACAATGGCTGTTGTAATCGCTATTTGTATTAGCAACAACACTGCCCCCACTTTAGAGCGCAACAAGGCATTGAAAATAGGTTTAATTTCTAACATGTCAGGCTCCTATTGGGTTTTAAGGTAAGTAGCTGGTGTGGTGTTACATACTAACCAAGCGGGGTAAAGACCGGCGATAATACACGCTGAAATGGCGATTAACGGCGCGGTCATCAGCATTGAAATGTCCATATTCGCGAGTGCATCGTAATAACTCAGGCTTTGACGTATGCCAAATAAGCCAACTTGCGCCACAATAATGCCGATAACACCACCAAAAAGTCCCAACATACCAACTTCAACAATGTGCTGGAAAAACACTTGTTTCTTACTTGCGCCCAGCGCTCGTCGTACGCCCACTTCTGGCGCTCGACGTAAGAATTTCGCCAGTAAAAGGCCAAGAATATTAGCTAAGCACACCGCCAAAAACATAAAGCTCAGTGCGACCATAATCTTGTTATCTTCGTTCACTACCTCCCAGTAACTGATCCACTGGTTTACATCTCTAAGCTTATATTCGGCTTTTTCGCGCGTAAAACGTCCAGCTTTCTTTTCTTCAGCAATATAATTTTCTAAATACGCTTCAAAAACACGTTTTTCAGAGGCATTGTTTAACTCTACCCAAAACTGTAACCAAAACTTTTCTGATTGCAGCTTGTCGTTAAACACTTTTACAGGTTCATGTTTCCATCCATTGGTGTTTCCCCAAGTGTCTATTTCATTCGCTTTGATCAATGAAAACGGAATAAAAATATGTTCTGGTTTGTTGAAAGAGCCATTGTTTAGGTCGAAATATTTTATGTGTAACTTCCAGTCTTCGATCACCCCGACAACACGCACACTTAAATCATCAAGATAAAAGGTTTCACCTACACTATTACTCGTACCGAATAATTTTTTGCTAATGCTCTGCGAGATTACAGCAACTGGAGCTGCACTACTTTCCTGCTCTTTGCTCCACACGCCCCCATTGATGAATGGCAGATTAAACATATCAAATGCATCTCTTGACGCCACGCGTGTTTGCTCTAAAAATGGTTTCACTTTATCTGAGTTTAAGTGCACCGAAAAACCGGTTTTCATCAAAGCTGCACGTTTAAATGGTAAATCCGCGTTTAATAAATTTTCAGTATCACGATAAGTTAACTGGTATGGCATGCTGTCAGGTGACCACCAGCTTTCTCCTTCATCCATACTTTGCAGTTGTACCGCAAACAGTTTGTCACTCTTTTCAGGAATAGGGTCCATCGACATCATGTGGTAAACCGACAAGCTGGTCATTGTAATGCCAATACCAACTCCTATAGCAATTACCATTAACAGGCTTACTAATGGCGTGCGTTTAAAGCTCCGCCAACTTAGATCTATATAATGACTGAACATATTAAGCTCCTACTACCATATTTGGATTACCCTGATATAGCGTAAAATCAGCAAGTTGGCCGTCTACTACCTGAATATTGCGCGGTGCACGACGAGCTAACTCCGCGTCGTGCGTTACCATGATTATGGTGGCGCCATCTCGGTTAATTTGTTCAAGCAGCTCCATGACTTGACGTGCCATTAAGCTATCTAGATTACCTGTTGGTTCATCGGCCAATAAAAAGCGTGGTTCACCAGCCAGCGCTCGAGCAATGGCAACTCGCTGCTGCTGACCACCCGATAGTTGCTGAGGTAAATGCTTAGCACGGCTAGCTAGCCCCACTTGCTCCAAACACTGTTCTATTCTGCGCTTGCGCTCAGCCGCTTTGATCCCGCGATAACGTAAAGGCACTTCAACGTTTTCGTACAAGTTTAAATCTGGAATGAGGTTAAAGCCCTGGAAGATAAAACCAATCTTTTGGTTACGTAAGTCCGCACGTTGATTGTCATTCAGTTTGCCAACATCAATGCCATCCAATAAGTATTCACCGCCAGTGAAGGGTTCTAACATACCTGCAATATTCAAAAAGGTGGTTTTACCTGAACCCGACGGGCCAGTTACCGCAATAAACTCGCCTTCTTCAACGTTTAAATTAAAGTCACGTAATGCATGTGTTTGTACCATTTCTGTTTGATACATCTTACTGATATTATTCATTTTTAGCATTGTTCTTTCCTTTGTAATCCAGTCTATATTCTGTTGATGATGCCTAAATGTGCTTGTTGTTATCTCTGTAATACTTATCTCAACAACTCTTATCTCAACAATACGGCATCGGCATTTTTAAATGTGTCGTAATTTGAAATGATGATTTCATCACCTGGTGTAAGCCCACTTAGCACTTCCACATGGTTAATACTGGTGACACCGGTGTTGATTTCGATGCGTTCTGCACGTTCACCATTTAGCTTGTAAGCCACGTAACCACCCGCATTCATAAATGCTCCACGCTTTACCATTAATACATCACTGCGGTTTTCTAATAAGATACGCCCTGATAAACGCTGGTTTTGACGTATATTGCTAATATCACTTTGGTTAAAGCGCACACGTGTGGTTACTTCTCGGTTATTCACCTCTGGCGAAATGGCTGACAAAGTACCTTTTACTAACTCAGTACCCATTTTCAGCTCTACTTCCATGCCGATCCCTAAATCATTGGCATAGCTCTCTGGCACTTGCAGTTCTGCTTCAAAAGCGGACAAGTCGACTAAAGTGAGTAAGGCTTGGTTTTTAGTCACCATAGCTTTAGGTTGTACCATCAAGTTACCCACGATGCCGGACACACTGGCTTTTACATTTAAATTGCTGACTTTTCTTTGAAGTTCATCAACCACTAATTGCTGTCTAGCAACTTGGCTTTGCGATGATTGTAACTCAAACGCCAAAGTATCTTTGGCGAGCTCAACCTCTTGCTGTGCATGTTTAAAGGTGAGTTTGGCTTTGGCTAGGTCATCGACGGCTTTTTCTAAATCAATTTGACTAATCAAACTTTTCTCAATTGACAGTTTGGCTCGGCGGTTTTCACGCTTAGCTGCACTTAGTTCAACTTGCGCCATGTCTAAAGTCTTATTTAGAGCCAATGTTTGGCGCCTTGCTTCTAACTCGCTTCTGGCCAGTTCGCCTTGCAGTCTGGCAAGTTCTGATTCTTGTTGCTTTAGATTGTTATTCAGCTCAGGGCTTTCAACCTCTGCAATCACCTGACCCTTCTTTACACTGTCACCTGCTTTTACCTGCAACGTGACAAAGCCTTGTTCTGGGCTGTAAGCTTTTGGTGCATTAGCTGCAACAATTTTACCCGTTGTCGCTATATCTCTGACTAAATCACCTTTAATGACTGTCGCAATTTGTAGCTGGGCTTTTTCAACAGACTGACTAATATTGTCAGTATTCATCATGGCATAGCCTGCCCATGTGATTAGCGACATTACACCGACAATCAGCAGCATAGGTTTTAATCTTTTAGGCTTATATTGGACCATTTGATCTTGGCCACTGGTATCTCTGATCATAATCATTCCTTATTGATTCAAAAATTGCTCAGTGCAGCTGATAAGCAATGACATCAACAACATCAAAAGGGGTGATACAAAAAAAGCGGTCGTTAAAATCATTGTCTTGCTCCTAAGCATGGTATGAATAAATAGATACCAAGACTGTGCCAAAATTTAAAAGTCAATACTTTCAATCGGTTATCAGTTTTTACGCTCTTGTACGCTTGTCCGCGGACGGTAAAAGTGTCCGCATCGGACACTTTTTAGCTAATGCCAATCCTCTTAATTAAGTGATCTATTTTGAGGACTGGTATAAGTTATTCACGTAATTAAAAAAATGATTATTTCATTGAAATGCAGTAATAGACTGTTAATGTAAGACAGTAACAACGTTATCTAAACTGAGATTAAGGAGTATTTAAATGAGGTTCAGTTTATTCGCGGTTATCGCTTTGCTTTTTTCGAGTCAACTTTTAGCACAACCAGAGCAAATCTTTTTATTACGCCACAGTGAAAAAGGCAGTAGTAATAACCCATCATTAACGGACAAGGGCAAGCTCAGAGCGAATAATATTGCCAAGCAACTTCTATCGGTCAAACCAACACAGCTTTTTAGTACTGATTACAACCGAACACAGCAAACTATCGCACCACTGGCAAAAGCAACATCGCTAAAAGCCCAAAGTTATGATCCAAGAGAATTAGTTCAATTTGCGGGTGAGTTAAAATTATTAAATGGTGTCGTTGTTGTTGTTGGCCATAGTAATACAACGCCTCAACTCGTAAAGTTGCTTTCTGGGCATAGAGTGAACATTGAGGAAGATGAATACGATAAATTATATGAACTGCGCCTTCATGGCGACAAATATCAACTTATTCGTCACAAAACGTCGTCTAAAGTGAAATGATATACTCTCGCCTCAAAGATAACTCTTTTACAACGTGAAAAACTGGCAATCTAAATCTATGCTTTATAAAAAATGATAAGGCATAGAGTTTCATGAATGTACAGCAGTCCATTATTATTCCCGCAAAAAAAGAGCAAGTATGGCGCGTCATTAGCGATATTCGCCATGCCCAGCAGCATATTTCTGCCATAAAAAGAGTTGTTATTATTGAGCAACCTAAAGAGGGACTAAAAGGGCTAAAATGGCAAGAAACCAGAACCATATTTGGTAAAGATGCCACAGAGATCATGTGGATCATCGAATCACAAACCAATTTATATTATAAAACCAAGGCGCAAAATCATGGTTGCGATTACTATTCTGAGATGAAGATAGTTGAAGGCACAGAACAATGTGAGCTTGTTATGGGTTTTACGGGTGTACCGCAAAGTCTGCTTGCAAAAATCATGGGAAAGCTCATGTCAAGACTCATGACAGAACAACTTAACAAAACTATGCAAGCAGATTTAGAAGACATTAAAAGTGCTGTGTTGGCTAGCCATAACCTGAAAAACTGAGTGAGCTATAGTTGTTCTGAAAAGATTTTGTATATACCCGCTCCTGCTTGCTCAATTGTTTGTGAAGCAAAGCCCAACCTGATATGCGTGAGACTATTTGCATTTGGTTTTAAAGAGCGAACTGAATTTAAGTGATAAAATTCTTCTTCAGACTGAAAGTAAACACCTTTCTGTCTGGCATTTAACTTTAAAGCAACCACATCTTGATGGCAGTTTAGCCAAAATGCCATGCCGCCTTCAGGTTTAGTAAATGAAAGGTTTAGACCCTGCGCTTGCATAGCTTCAAGGGTGTTGTTCATTGCTAGCCATCGCGCTTTGTATGATTTGGTCATACGTTTTAAATGCCGCTCAAATTCTCCAGTTTCCATCCAGTGCGCGACCGCCAGTTGCATAAAAGCGTCATTCTTATGGTTAATGAGCTTTTTTAACCCTTTTAAATGCGCTAAAACAGGCTTGGCTGCATATAAATAGCCGAGCCTCGCTCCTGCACACATTATTTTTGAAAAGGTAGATATATAAATCACAATACCCGCGGGATCATCTGCCGCCATTGGCTGAAGAGGCCGACATCGGTAGTGAAATTCATGATCGTAATCGTCTTCAACGATTAGTACACCAAATCTATAGCACAACTGGTAAATTTCAAGGCGCCTAGCTATAGGTAATGTCACTGTGGTTGGGTATTGATGAAGTGGCGTTAAATACAGTAGCTTAATTTTCCTCTTTTTTAGCTGTGCCTCCAAGTCATCGACACATATTCCCTGTTCATCTTGTTTAATATCAACTAATGCAGCGCCACAACTCTCGAATGCCTGTCTTGCAGGTGGGTAGCCTAGTGTTTCAATAGCGACAAAGTCACCTTGATTGATAAACGCTTTTGCAACCAAGTATAAAGCTTCTTGTGAACCATTACAGATCAGCAAATCATCAGCATTAAGCGCTCTTGCTTGGCCAAGGTATCGCATGATTTGATGCTTAAGTGAGGGTAACCCTGCACTATCTGAATAATGCATGTCATGAGCGTTGAATTGCCTCGCAGCCATACTCAAAGATTGTTTAAATTTCAGCTTTGGAAAAGCAGATAAATCAGGCAAACCACCGGCAAAGATATAATCAAAAGCAGAAAGATCGACTTCACTTATCTGTTTAAAGGGCTTTGAAAAATTGTACTCAAACGGTTTTATCGTTCTTTGCTTGGTGTATTTTTCACTCGACTCAATCGGTAAATGTTCACTAACAAGGTAGCCACTTCTTTGCAAAGACGTTAGCCAGCCTTCAGCCACTAACCCCTGTAAAGCGTTCATCACAGTATGACGATTTACTTGATAGTATTGTGAGAGAGCTCTGGCTGACGGCAGCGCTGAGCCAGGTAGCAATGAACCAGACTGAATTGCATTGCGATATACGTCAATAATTTGCACATATTTGGCTTTACCATCACTAAAGATAATCTCTAAAGGCTGCATATTACTGTCGTATTAAAAAATTCAATCATCATGAAAGCGCACAACGTCAATCTGAAACTCTTCTTACTATTTGAATATCGAATTGGCTATAATTTGGCAGGAGTATTAATGATTTGCCAACTACTTACCTTATCATTTACATATCCTGACTGACGATACGCTTTTTCAATTTCCCCTCTTTCTTTTAATATTGATAGCCCTTTTTCTAGTGCTTTTATCAGAGGCTGGCTTTGAGCTGTAAAACGCGCAACAGGAAAGTGACGGCTATCAGGCATAATGACTTTTAAGTTTTTGATCGGTACGTATGTTTGCCCATTATGTTTAAAGCTTAAATCATCAGAATTGTGAAAAGGCCCTAGCATCACATCAGCTCGTTTTTTATAGAGCATATCTAACATAGTCGTGTACTTTCCTGTGTGATACATGCCATTAAAGTTTAATTGTTGAAGTATTTGCCAGTCATGCTGCCAATTTTGATTTGAAACTGCAATTAACTTCGCTAAATCAGCAGGTTGCTTTACTGACAGAACATCAATATTTCCGCTATGCGTATAGAGCCCAGCCTCTGCACGACCAGCTTCTAACACGGCACTACTAATATGTAATTTATGTTCGAATTGTTTTACCTCATTCAACCAAAGAGGGGTCGCGCTTAAATGTATTGTCCCGTGTTTCATCAATTTAATTCTACGAGGCGGATGATCAACTTGAATATAATTAATTGGTAAATAAAACCCTCCAAGGCGAATTGCTTTAACAAGTAAAGCATGCTCAACAACATCGCGAGAAGCCTTTAAGTTACTGTAATCGTTCACATCTAAAATGTTTCTGTTATCTAAGAACTCAAAGTATTGCCGTCTTATATCATCTTGTATGGCAATAGTGATCGTTGAGTTGTCTACTTCGGCTGTGCTAGCACTTTGCAAGAGCATACAAAAAGACAATAAAAGTAGGCGGGTCATATCAATCCTTAATCTCATCGACGCATTATTATTAAATCGTAATTTAGATGTTAACTCAACTATAAAAAATTTTAACACTGGTCTAGTTGCTTATTTCATTTTGGTTGTATTTGTTCAACCTAAAAAAGACTAACTTATGCAAAAAAACATAGATACGTTAGGAACTATGAAGATGTTAAAACTTATTTCATTAGAAACCGAAAAAGTTAAACTTTCTCCATTAACTGACACTCATCTAAGCGACCTCTTTAAAGCTGGCAGTCATCCAGATATTTGGCGATGGGTTTTGAACAATTATTGTGAGAGCGAAGAGAAGTTAAGACTGTGGTTTAAAAACACCACACAATTTAATCAAAATGAGCAAATTGTCATGGCCATCATAAATAAACCTTGTGGTTCTGTCGTCGGCACAACGCGGCTTTTTCGACTTGATACACAT
>Ga0209992_10000980_pt1 | contig 33489 bp, 30 predicted proteins | sample 2SBtaG_2_FD_182564 | JGI IMG/M metagenome (GOLD analysis project Ga0209992, IMG submission 182564) | Deep subsurface microbial communities from Kolumbo volcano to uncover new lineages of life (NeLLi) - 2SBTROV12_ACTIVE470 metaG (SPAdes)... | ecosystem: Environmental > Aquatic > Marine >...
GGAATCATTGACACAACCAAATCTGTTTCAGTATCCCTAACAGAGTCACTACCACTTGATGATGGAATCATTGACACAACAAAAGCAGCATCTGTCTCACTCACAGAGTCACTACCACTTGATGATGGAATTATTGATACCACTGGTGTTCTCTCTGTCTCACTCACAGAGTCACTTCAATTCAACGATAAAATACAAACAATTCATGATGTAACAGTATCTATCATAGAATCTTTAACTTTCTCTGATAGTGAAACTTCATTAAGAAATATTGCAGAAAATCAGATATTAGTTGAAGAAGCACAACCAGTTGTAGTTGTAACAGAAGATGATCAAGAATTAGTTATACTATCTTCTGATACTCAATTAGATATTATTAACATATGTGCAAATGATAATTCTGGAATTGAAAATACTGTGATGAATTATACTTCAATTCTTACTGGAACAAGTGTTACAATTACTAATGGTTGGACTGCTGAAGCATGTATCGATGACAGTAATACTAAGTTTGATGTAGAAATGAAGATTGCAAATTCTACAACAATTACTGGTCCTTCTGGATGGAATGGAATCTTTGAATTACAAACACTTACTTCAATAACCATTTCAGATATTGTTACAGAATCTGAAACTGAAACTACAACTGAAACATTTGATGATATTACTGCAATAGAACTTGGTCTTGGTTCACAGGATCTTACATTTGATGAACCAGTTCGACTTGAATTCTTTGGTGATGGTGGTAATCAAGGATACAAAACCTTCTATAAGAAAGCAAGTGATTCTTCTATTACATTTATCACTACTACATGTAATACAGATGATTTAGATACGGTAAAGACACAACTTGGTGGAACAGGAGAATGTTCAATAGAAAGTGGTTCAGATCTAATTATTTGGACTACTCATGCAACTACATTTGGAGATTCAAGAAGTAGATCTACTAGCACTAGTACATCAAGTGGAGCTACTGGTGGCGGAGGTGCTACTGGTGGCGGAGGTGCTACTGGTGCAAGTGGTGCAGGTGCAGGTGGATTTGGAGGCATTCTAGGAAGTCCATTAGCAATCAACGAGATTACTTATGACAAATGTGAAGAGAACATGGCAAGAATTATTGTTTCAAGTGATGCAGATGTACCACCAACAGTCAAAATATCTACTGCAAAATCTGGAGTTGTATTTGCAACACTAGCAGAAATCCAACCATATGAGGATCTTAACAAATTCTCAACAGTTGATAGATATCTCTACGAATTACCAATTTCCTCTGATGAGTCATTTATGATGGTATCCGTTACAGAAGAAATAGGAAGTACAACCAACACCATACAAGCTTCAGTCAAATTACTTTCATGTGAAGGAACCACTGTAATAGTTCCACTTCCAGAGGACATACTACCAGAAGTAATAGAATCTGCTGCAAGAATATTTGATACTAAAGTTCAGATTGGAAATGCAACATCAATTGATGCTACAGAATCAGAATTCTTGTTTGTTAGTGCTCAAGACTTGAGCGTATCTGCAATCATTGATAGTCAAACCCCACTAGAACGTGTAGAATTAAGATCAATTACCATGGGGCAACTAGATTCCGATTACATTGCAATCAAGATGGATGTTACACCTCTATACGTTTCAAACTCTACATATGTTGTTACTGCAACAATTCCATCATTCTGGATGGTAGAACCTGGAATGACTTACTGGTTGCACATTACTGATGAAAACGGTGCACAGACAGAATCTATTCACTACAATATTGGTACAAAACCAAGTACAGTATCTGATATTGCAGTTGAAGTAGACATGCCAACTATCAAACCATCAGGCTCTATTGTAAAACCAGAATTCTACCTATTCAATGAGGATGAGCCATCATACGGAATCGTATCTTTAGTTGTTGATGGCGAAGTAGTATCAAAGAGATCCCAACTATTTGGAACAGGTCAGACTCAAATCATCTTTAACTGGAACACACCAAAATCTGATGGATATGCAGAATATGATATTCAAGGTATGGTTGAATTGTATGATAGTAAAGTCAGTACCACACCATCAATACTTGCAACACATCCAAAGACCGTAATAGTATCTGGAAGTCAAATGCCAGCATTACAAGTAATTCAAAGAGATGACACTATACTTGCAGATCCTGCACTAGTCTATGCATCAAATGCTGATGATTCCTTTAGATTTACAGTAACTGATCCTCAAGGACAATGTATCATTGGTGGTTCCGATGAATGTCTAGTTAATGAAAGTACCAGAGGAAATCGTGGTGGCTTGGAAAGTATTCCATATGGCGATCAAATACTCAGAGTTAGATACAGTGGAGCAGACAATGCACTAGAGAGATTCTCAATCACATCAATTGATCCAATTATTGGTCAGTGGAATGTATCATTAGAATCAGAAGATGGATTTGTACAACAAGCACATGCATCTGAAGACTCTGTTGTAAAGATAAAATACAGATATCACTCTGAAACTGTTACAGCATTTTCTAAGTGATTTATAAAATCTTGATTTACGGATATGCTATTGATTGAATTACTTCAGAATCTAATTCTGAAATACTGATTCTTTTTTGTTCCATGCTGTCTCTCATACGAATTGTCACCGTTCCATCTTCTAATGTTTGATGATCGACTGTAATTGCAAAAGGTGAACCAATTTCATCTAATCTTCTATATCGTCTTCCTATTGCACCAGAATGATCCAAAAATGCATCACATTTTCTTTTTAGTTGAAGATAAATCTCATCTGTTTTCTCTTTCAATCCATCTTTTTTAACTAGAGACAAAATTCCAATATGAACAGGAGACAGGTATGGTTTCAAGGCTAAAACTATTCTCTCATGTTCTTTATCATCTTTCAAACTGTGCTCTAATATCGTATACAAACTCCTATCAATTCCCATTGAAATCTCAAACACATGAGGTAACACTTTATCATCCCCATCCATTATCTCAAACTTCTGCTTACTCTTTTTTTCGTGACTAGACAAATCATAATCAGATCTATAATTGCATGCAACTAACTCAAGCCAGCCAATTGTAGTTTCTACTTCAAAATCAAATGCAACTTCAGCATAGAATGCCTTTTCTTTATCTCCAAGTTTCCTGAATCTACTTTTTGTGATATCAATTCCAGTTTTTTCATAAAATTCAGTCAAAATTCCCAAGTAATATGCAACAAACTTGTTTGGAACAACACCAGATTCAATTGCTTCTTTACATGTCATAGAAACAGGATCTGCATCTGTTTGAATTCTTAGAATGACATCTTGAATTTCAGAAAACTTTTCCATTTCAGATAGTTTTGAAGGATTACAAAATACCTCAATTTCTGCCTGATAAAACTCTCTTAAACGTAATAAACTCTGTCTTGGTGCTATCTCATTTCGGAAACTTTTCCCCACTTGTGCAATTCCTAAAGGAAGCTTTCCTCTCATTGTTTTATATAATCTAGGAAAATCTACAAAGATTGATTGGCATGTTTCAGGTCGCAGATATGCTTCCTCTTCTTCAGGACCAATGCCAACTTTGAACATCATGTTGAAATTTTTAGTCTTCTCAAAATCTCCTTTACACTTTGGGCATTTGATATTGTTCTGTGCAATTGCATTATCAAACTCTTCCAAATCTGCACTTTCAGGAATTTCTATTTGAGTAAGTTCTGCAATAGTTCTATCTGCTCTAAACGTTGCATTACACTTTGTACATTTGATTATTGGATCAGCAAAATTTCCTAAATGACCAGATGCTTCAAAAACTGATTTTGACATGATTTGTGAACCATCAATTTCTAACATTCCATCTCTTCTGATGAGCTCCCTTCTCCACAATTCAAGAAATTTATTTTTTAGACTAACTCCAGATGGACCATATTCCCAGAATCCAGCCTGAGCATCGGCATAAACCTCACAACTTGGAAAGTAAAATCCACGCTCAAGTGCTAGTTTCATTACTGCTTCATAATCCATTATAACATCAACTCGCTCATGAAATAAATTTCTACGCAAATTCCTTTGCAACTCTAACATTTTCAAAGTCATCCCGGTCATCATCAATTGGAGTTTCCAAAATTATAGGGATTTTTTTCTTGTTGGCATATTTAACAACTGCTGAAATCCCTTTCTCTCCAATTCCGCCAAGACCTAAATGATAGTGTCTGTCCAAATTACATCCAAGTTCTCCTCGGGCATCATTTAGGTGAAGAATTTTCAAATTATCAATCCCAACATATTTATCAAATTCTGAAAAAGTTTTCTTTACCGCTATTTCTGTTTTTAAATCATATCCTGCTACAAATGCATGACATGTATCCAAACAAACACCAAATTTTTTTGTAGGTTTCAATTGTTTGAAAATTTCTCCTAACTGTTTAAAGTCAGATCCTACAGAATTTTTTTGTCCTGCAGTATTTTCCAATAGTATCATTACATCATTCTTTGTTTTACCAGCTTTAGTTAATCCTTCAACCAATCTCTTAATTCCAGCTTCATCACCAGTTCCCAAATGACTTCCAAGATGGGTTACAAGATATGGAATTCCTAATTGTGCACATCTTTCCATTTCATCTATCAAAGTTTTGAGAGATTTTTCAAATCCATCATCTTTAGGTGTTGCAAGATTTGGTAAATATGGCATATGTGCACAGATTGCTAGTCTATCAATTTTACTTGCCTTTAATTTTGATTTGAAATTATCAATGTCTTTTTTGGTCAGTGGTTTTGCATGCCATCCTCTTGGATTTCTTGTAAAAATTTGAAATGCAGAGCAGTTTCTTTCAACAGCATTGTCTACTGATTTGTCAATAGATCCAGATATTGAGACATGACATCCTACTTGCATATGCCGTATTTCTTAAAACATAATTTAAATCAGAGTCAAAAATCAGATTTTTAAGTAAACTCAGTAAATTACTTTCATGTTAGCCCTGGGACAAGATGAAATTGCAAAATACCCTTTCTTAGCAGATGCTGGTCAATATTTGAAAGATCAAGGTTTTTCTCTTGAACAATTTGGTTCAGATCCTGACCTAAAACAGCTAATTGACAAGGCATATGAGAGAATTAGAGTTGCAGCAGATGGAAAAATCTACAAATCTGATCTGGATGGCGATCATGTTTCAAAGGAAGCTGCACTTCCTAGAGAAGTATTCTCATTTCTATTGGCAATTGTACTATTGAAGCTAAGTGGAATGCATACTCTAATCAAGAGATTTGCATTAGCTGAAGCAAGAAGGGCAGAAAAATTTCTGGAAAAAGATCTTGCAAATATTTCAGATGAATCAAAAAACCAAATTGCAATTAGAGTAATTGATGATCTTTTCTCAGTTCAAGTTGAAAAACTAGATGATTATTTTGTTATTCCAGTATCTAATTATCTCAAACATTCTATTAATTTTCATGAAAGAGAATGGAAATTAATTAATCGACATGTAGAAAACGGCAAAGTCTACCTTTCACCACATGAAACAGTTCGACTGATTAGAAAAGAATTAGGAACATACATCAATTCAAAAATTGTTAATGCAAGAACACCTACTATGATTCCTGGTTTTGAAGATTCAGTAAACAAACTAGTTTCATTGTCTAAAAAATTTGTAACTTATACTGTAACCACTGGTGAATATCCTCCTTGTGTAAAACATGCAATTGAAATTCTTGAAAAGGGTGAAAATCTCCCTCACTCTGGAAGATTCATGCTTGCTACTTTTCTTTTATCAAAAGGACAAACTGTTCAACAAATTGCACCTTTGTTCAAAAATGCGCCTGATTACAATGAACGAGTTACATTATACCAACTAAATCACTTGGCTGGCACATCAGGTGCTGGTACTCAATATTCATGTCCATCTTGTGAGAAATTAAAAACACAAAATTTGTGCTTTGCAACATCTGAATGTGATAATATCATTAACCCCTTACAGTTTGGAAGGAAGAAAAAATAATGCAAGAATCTGACATTCAATTTCTAGAAAATTCATTCAAGAAATACTATTTTGACCATTTTGATTTAATCAAAGTTCCAGAAAGAACTTCTGAGAGAGAATTTGGGTATCAAAAATTCAATTCTGGAATGACTCGTCATATTGCAATAAAAGATGACAAAGAATTACATCTAATGCTAATACAAAATATTCCATCTGATGTTTACTGTTCTAATGCATACTATACATTCCCAAATTTACCAATGAATGAAAAAGATTGGAAAGAAGCAGATCTAATCTTTGATATAGACGCAAAAGATCTTAATTTGCCCTGTAGAGAAAGTCATTCAGTATCAATCTGTAATGAATGTAATGAAGTTTCAAAAAATTTATCTCAATGTTCAAAATGTAATTCTACTAAACTAGAAAAAAAATCATTACCATGTAAAAATTGTATTGATGCATCAAAAATAGAAGTTTCAAAATTATCTCAAGTTTTAATTGATGATCTTGCAGCAACAAAAGAGAATATTCAAGTATATTTCTCTGGCAATGAGGGATTTCATGTTTATGTGTATAATTCACAATTTCAAGAAATAGGTTCCAGAGAAAGATCAGAATTAACAGATTATATCTCACTACGTGGAGCTATTCCTGAAACATTTGGAATGAGAAAACTCAAACAAAATCGTGCAGATTTTCCTGGTTTTGATGAAAAAGGATGGAGAGGAAGATTTTCAAAACATGTTTTTGGTTCAAAATCTAAACGCTCAAAAATAATTACAGAATTACTTGCAAATGGTTATTCATCTTTTCAAAAAACTCTAGATGATGTTTCTGAAAACATTGGAGTAAAAATAGATCCTAATGTGACTATGGATATTCACAGAATTTTTAGATTACCTGGGTCAATTAATAGTAAAAGCGGTCTTACAAAAATTCAATGTAGTGATTTGTCAAAATTTGATCCCTATGTTGAAGCATCCTATCTAAGTGATGATACAGTTGAAGTAATTGCAAATTCTCCAATACAGTTTAGTTTAAAAAATAAAAAATTTGGACCATACATTAACGAAAAAGCGACAGTTCCTACATTTGCTGCAGTCTATATGATTTGCAAAAAACTAGCCAGAATGGCTTAATTTAACCGGTAAGACATTAATTTACCAAATCTCAACAAAATTTGGTTTTGTACAGCGCCTCTACTGATAAGCAAGCTCCTCCTCCTGATGCTGGAAAGTACATCAGATTAGGAATTGTAGCCATTATTGGAATAGTAATTTTTACTCTAGTTGGAAATCAGGCAGTAATTTTATCTATGAATTTTACAGAATTTGGCGATCAATTCACTAAACCTCTCTATTACACACTTGTCTCTACAATTATTCTTTCAGCCATTGCTCTTATTCGAGTAAATATTGTAGGAAGATCTTCAATTTTTTGGTATGCCATTAGTACAGGTATAGGATTTCTTGGAAGTGGTGGACAACAACCTATTACAAATACAATTACAAGTTTTAGAGATTACAAGTTATCATCTGCTCAATTTGTAATTTGGCAAATTACAAAGATCTTACTCTTTGGAGCTTTCTTTGCAAATATCATGTTTGGATTTGCTGCAATGTCATTTATTGACGGAAATACTTTGGGAATTGAAAACATACCCACATTATTTTCTTTACCATTTCTAACGCCTGAAAATGATCCAAACTATGCAGCTGAAAATGTTGTTCCTATGGTTCCTGCTTTAGTGATATTGATTCCACCATTACTTGCAGCAATTGGATTACGTCTAGTTTTGTATGTAGGAATTCATAGAATAATTAATGTAATAACATCCTTTTTGCATGATTCTAATGAAGGAAAACCAAGATATCTAAATTATGTTTCAACTATCGAAGGAATAATTGGTATTGGAGTATTATGGGCAGGCTTTAATCTATTCTTTACTGATCAAATTGATTATAATACTAGATATGTAATTGGTGGTACTCTTGTTGTAGGTTTTGCTTTAATTGCATTTTCCGTAGTTGATAGAATTCGTGCACGTGTTCTAACTCATATGTTTAAGAGAGATGTTTACATTAGAATTTTGACAATTATTGCAATTGCAATTATTGTAGCTGGAGTAGTTGGGGTTAACAACAGTATTGCAGATGCAAAGAAAATTGAATACTTAGGACCTTATACTGCCCAACAAATAGGCGTTAATCGTCATTTAGGTGAATTAACTAACGTAGAAGAAAATATTCATGATGTTCAACTAACCTCAGTTTCTCCAAACAATATCAAAAACTATGTAAATCAAAATAGCGATGTTCTTGATGTAATTCGAGTTTGGGATTGGGAGGCAGCATTTGCAAAATTAAAGCCTGAGATTGGTCTAATTCCTTATGTAGATTTTGAAGATAATGATATTCTTCGTTTTAACAATACATTATACTGGACAGCTTCAATGAAGCCAATTTTGCCATCATCTGTCAGTCTTGATAATAGATGGTATAACGAACATCTTGTTTATACTCACGTTCCTAACGGATTCCTAACTTTGGAAGCAACTGATGGGCAGATTGTAGATAGTAGTGAATTTTTCAAACAAAGAGAAATTTACTATGGTGAGGGAGGATTATTTGAACAAACTTGGTCTGGCTATCCGAATTCACGGGGTGAAACTAGCGCAGAACTTGGAGGAGTTTCCTATTCGGGTATGGGAGGATTAGATGTTTCACCTCCACTAAGTTGGATTTTTGAGCCAAACTTTTTGCTTTCATTTCCGGGTGAACCAGTTCATATTATGAGATACAAAGATGTTCATGATAGAATGGAAATTTTGTATCCTTACTTCCTATATGATTTATTTGGAAAAGAATTAGATTCACTTCCAGTTACTGATGGGGAAAATTCCTATTGGTTAATTCCACTAATTATTGGGTTTGATACAGGTGATGTTCCTTGGTCTGTTGGAAATCCTTACTTACGTTTAGTAGGTTATGCACTAGTTGATTCTTACAATGGGGATATTCAATTACTAAAAACTGGAGATGATTTCTTTACTGAAATGTTTGCTAGTCAATATTCTGAGCAATTCCAACCAATGCCTGCTTGGTTAGAAGAACAAATCCGATACCCTGTTGAATTATTTAATTGGAAAACAGAGATGTACAATATCTATCACGTAACAAATGTCGAGACGTTTATTCAAGCAAATGAATTTTATGAAATTCCACGTGGTCTTGATACCTATTATGTTGAAGCCAAACCTCCAGGATTTGAACAAACCGAATTTGTTGGACTATTATCATTGGAATTGAAAGGATCTCAAGGAAGAAATCTTGCTGGATATATGGTTGTTGAAAATGATCTAGAAAATCTAGGCGATTTGCAATTCTATGAAGTTCCATTAGATTCTACTACCAAATTGATTGGACCTACTGCAGTAAGAGAAGCACTAGATAGAGATCCAGAATTTGCACAATTAAAGACACTTTTGAGAAATCCAAGAATTGGTGATAATATTTTGTATCGTGTAGGTGATCATGATGTCTACTTTATTCCTGTATATACTGCAGGTGCAGGTGGTGTGGTTGCTCAATTAGGAACCATTGCAGCAGTTGGTGCAGCATTTAATGGTGAATACTTTGTTGGATTAGGTCAAACTCAAGAAGAAGCATTTGAAGAATACTTGAAAAAAGTTTCTGGTGTGGCATCAACTACTACTACGGCTGATGATGATTATGTTGAATTAGACAGAACTGATAGGATTAATATCATAAAATCTATCTTTGAAGAAAATGATATTGTAGTATCAGAACCAACTTCTATTCAAATTCCATTGTCATTCAATGAGGGAGAATTATTCTTCTTTACAGAAAATGATCGTGCAGATGCTGAAGAATTCTTGTTAGAATTCATTGATGACTTTGTAAAACCACGAAGTGACAGAGTCTTCATGTGGGAAGAAGACACTAACCTCAATATTGGAACTGTCTTTGTAAAAGATGGACTTCCTGAGATACATTATGTCTCAATAGAGGTTGGTAACTAATTGCTACTAGTTGTTGATAATGGATCCATATATACAGAAAAATTAATCAATTTTTTAACTCAAAAAAATATTTCATTTGAGAAACAAACTCCGCATATATTAAATTTAAATTCATTAGAAAATTATAATTGCTTTATTCTTTCTGGAAGAAGAAAAAATGAAAAGAAAATTAATGAAGTAAATTCAAAAGTTATTACATATTGCATAAAAAATAATTCTAAATTGTTAGGAATTTGTTATGGGGCAGAAATTTTAGCTCTTACTCTAGGTGGTACAATTAGAAAAACTTCTCTTAAAAAAGGAAATGAATCAATCCAAACACTAACTGATAATCCAATTTGCAGTGATTCTTTAGAAGTATTTGAAAGTCATGGATTTGAAATATCAAAACTACCAGATGTTTTATTTCCTCTTGCAAAATCAGATAATTGTAAATATGAAATTATTCAATATGAAAAAAAGCCAATTTTTGGAACTCAATTTCATCCCGAAATGAGTCAAGATGGTAATGAATTAATTGAAAAATTCTGTTTACTTTGATTGATTTTAATAACTCTAAAAATTTGTTAATTTTATGGAAGAAGAAAATCATGAATTACTTTTACCACTTGTAGATGAAGAAAATATTTGTCTTCCCCTTCCAATTAATGTCGTATCAAAATATTGGAACATTGATCTACCTATGGCTGAAGCCATAGAAACTGCAAAAAAATATTCTGGATTTGATGGAAGTATTCTAATTGAAGGTATAGAATCTGCCGAAAGACATGGTTTATCATGCAAAATAGTTCATTCATCTTTAGTTGAATTAAAAAAAATTATTGATTTAGGAATACCTCCTATTGTAATTCTTCCAGGAATTCCTGAAATCACGCAACATGCTTCAATAATTACTGGTTATGATCAAGAAGAAAAAACAATTCTACATTATATTCAAAAAGGTAATCAAGAAGGTGAACAACAAGAAGGTGCAATTCCTCAAGATATTTTTGAGAAAGAATGGTCTGAAGAAGGAAAATTATTGATAATTTTAGCTCCTGCTGAGATTTTATCATCAGTAACACTTGAAAATGATTCTAATGAAAAATCAAATAGATTGTGTTTTATTTCTGAGAAACACAATATCTTAAAAAATATATCTGAGGCACTTGAATCCTTGAAACAAGCTGTAGAACTAGATCCAAATAATTCAACGGCCCTTAATCTATTGGGAACAATGCTAAATGTGCAAAATTCCCCTGATTGTATCAAAAATTTTGAAAAATGTCTTGAAATCAATGGAAAATCATATTTGACTTACAATGGTCTTGGAAATTTCTATCTTAAAACAAACCAATTTGAAAAAGCAGAAAATTATTACACGAAAGCGATTGAGATCAACTCTAAGAGATCTGCAAAAATTTACAAAAATCGTGCATATCTTAGAGAAAAACAAAATAAAAATTCAAAAGCAAAAGATGATCTCAAAAATTATTTAAAATATTTTCCAAAAGCACCTGATAGAGGTGTAATAGAACAAGCAATTAGAGAATTATAATGCGGAGTGCGGGATTTGAACCCGCGGCCTTCAGCTTGGGAAGCTAACGTCATACCAGACTAAACTAACTCCGCCTAGAAGAAATTCATTGATTATGATTAAATATCTTAATTGGTAAATCAAAACATGGATGCAAGATGCCCTGAATGTGAAAAGGTTGCAATTTTAGATGAAGATGTGACTAATGTTAAATGCCCTCACTGTAACTTTGAATCTGATTATGAAACATATCTTGAGATAATGAAAGACCAAGCAATCAATATGTCATCTGAATATATTCCAGATAGACCTGGAATCTAGTTACCAATAATTCCCTTTATCTGAACAATCTAAATGAGCTCCACAATTGGGACAAAACATATGGCATGCTTGCATGTCTACCATTTTATTATCACATCTTGGACATCTGATCTCTTCTACCATGCCTATCATTGGCAATCTTAATTTAAAAATAATGTCCAAAGGTTAATTAGTCGTTCAACTTTTTTTTGGAATACTTGGCAAACTTCAAGATTACAATATCTGACATTAAAGGAAAGTCAGTTTCAAAGGAACTCAAAGATAGTGATGCAAATCCTTTGTTGGGACTACAACTAGGTAATGAAACTGATGCATCAATTGTAGGATTAACTGGAAAACTAAAACTTACTGGTGGAAGTGACAAGTCTGGAGTACCTATGAGAAATGATGTTCATGGTGCTGCAAGAAAACAAGTTTTACTTTCTAGAGGTGTTGGCTTACAAGATGCAGAGGCTGGCCAAAGAAAAAGAAAATTAATGCGAGGAAATACTGTATCAGAAGAAATCTATCAAGTAAATTGTAAATTTGATGGAGAATTACCAGTTGAAGCTCCTGCTGAAGAACCAACAGAAGAAAAAACTGAAGATAAAAAAGAATAACTTAACATATACCGATTCTACTTTTTGACTCATGCATTGGAGAGACACTCTTCCTGATTGGTATATCAAAAAATATGGTTATCAACCATGTGTAAACATTGGTACTGCTGGTCATGTAGATCATGGAAAAACTACTCTAATTCAGGCTCTAACTGGTTCATGGACAAGTGTTCATAGTCAAGAGCTAAAACGTGGAATTACAATTCGTGTTGGTTATTCTGATGCAGCTTTTTACAAATGTAAAAAATGCGAAGAACCTTTAGGATATTCTACTACTCCAAAATGTAATAATTGTGGAAAAGAAAGTGAATTGTCTAGAGTTGTTAGTTTTGTAGACAGTCCTGGACACGAAAGTTTAATGGCAAATATGCTTTCAGGATCTGCTTTAATGGATGGCGCATTATTACTAGCTGCTGCAAATGAGAAAGTCCCCAAACCCCAAACAAAAGAACACCTTTTAGCACTTCAAACTCTTGGGATTACGCAAATTGTTGTAGTTCAAAATAAAGTTGATTTACTTTCTTACAAAGAAGCACTTGCAAATTATCAAGAGATTACAAAATTTGTTAAAGGAAGTCATGCTGCAAAAGCACCAGTTATTCCAATTTCTGCCCAATCTGGATTAAATATTGATGCACTAATTGGTGCAATTGAATCAACAATCAAAACTCCGGAGAGAGATGAAAAAGCAGATACCGTAATGCATGTCTTACGTTCATTTGATGTAAACAAACCTGGAATAAAACTAAAAGATATCAAAGGTGGTGTAATTGGTGGAAGTTTAACACAAGGAGTTTTCAATGTAGGTGATGAAATTGAAATTAAACCTGGAATTATGAATGAGAAGAAAAAGACCTATGAACCACTAATGACAGAAATTACTTCATTAGGAACTGCTGCAGGAATTGTTGAATCAGTAAAACCAGGTGGTTTAGTTGCGATTGGAACAAAACTAGATCCTGCTATGACTAGAAGTGATTCATTTATTGGATCAGTAATTGGCAAACCTGGTACACTCCCTGAAAACTCTACATTATTAAAATTAGAAGTAAATTTGTTTGACTCTGCAGTAGGTGCTACTGAAGATATTAAGGTACAACCAATTACAACTGGAGAGTTACTCCGTTTGAACATTGGAACTGCTCCTGTATTAGGAAAAGTGACAAAAATCAAATCAAAAAATATTGAAATTGAACTTAGAAGACCTGCATGTATCTTTGAAGGTGGAAATGTTGCAATTAGTAGAAGAATTGCCGAAAGATGGAGATTAATTGGTGCAGGAATAGTTGGTTGAAGTAATCTGTGACACAAATTTTCTTATTCATTTAGCCACAAATAGAATCAAAAATTTAGATAGTTTAGATGTAGAAATAGGCCAAATTACATTTGTTGTTCCACAAGTTGTAAAAAATGAATTATTTGAATTAGAAAAAAACCAAGAAAAAAAACAAGAAATACAATCAACATTAAATTATATCAAACATTTTAAAATTATTCCAATACTTGGTTCTTTTGCAGATAAAGAAATTCTTAATTATGTTTCTAAAAATAGAGTAATTGTGGCTACGATGGATAAAGAATTAAAAAAACAGATTAAAAAGAATGGAAGTTCAATAATGTCTTTTTCAAATAACAGAATAGTTTTGGAATCTTAGAAAAATTTAACTTTAAGAGATACTAGTTGATTTTATGGTATTAACTTTAACGAGTAGTGTATTTGAAAATGGTGGAATTATTCCAAAAAAATATGGATATAAACATGGAAACACTAGTCCGCCTTTAACAATCAATGGAATTCCTAATAATACAAAATCACTTGTTCTAATAATGGATGATCCTGATGCAATGGGTGCTGTTGGAAAAGTTTGGGTACATTGGGTCGTATGGAATATTGAACCCAAAAATTCTGAATTTAATGAAAGTTCTATTCCCTCAAATTGTATTGAAGGTGAAACTGATTTTGGTGAAATTGGATATGGTGGACCTGCACCTCCAGACAAAGAACATACGTATATTTTTAAATTATATGCGTTAGATCAAAATTTAGATTCTAGTAGAGGTTCTACTAAAAAAGAAATAGAATCTGCAATGAAAGATAATATTATTGCAGAAACTATTCTACAAGGAAAATATGCTCCTTAACTTCTTGAATTTTTATCCAAAGAGTAATAAGCAAAGTTTTTCGAAAATTATTAATTGATAAACCAAAAACTTGTTTCAGTAGGCACTTTTGATTTTAAAGTAAATCATCTTTTAGTAATTGGAATTCTAATATTATCATTTTCTATATCATTCCTTCTTAGATCTCAACCAGCTGGTTTCGGTTGGGAACTAAACGAATTTGATCCTTTTTTTAATTATAGAGCTACGCAATATATTCTTGAAAATGGAATTCCTGCTTACTATGAATGGCATGATGAATTAAGTTGGTACCCTGATGGAAGAGATGTTTCACGTACCTCTCAAGCTTCATTACATATTACAACAGCTATTACTTATTCACTTTTTGGCAGTTCTAGTAGTTTGTATGATTTTACAATTTTATTCCCCGCAATAATTGGTTCTCTTACAGCAATTGTACTCTTTGCCCTAGTTAGAGTAATTGGAGGAACAACTGCAGGATTATTCTCTGCTTTATTTTTTTCCATTTCCATACCTGTTCTTATTCGTGGTCCTATAGGTTGGTTCAAATCGGAACCTCTTGGATTGTTTTTTAGTTTATTTGCTGTTTATCTTCTTCTTAGTGGTTTAAATTCAAGAAAAAAAATTGCTATTCCAAAAATAATAGGAGCTGCACTTTTCACAATTTTTGGATTATCTGCATGGGGTGGAAACCAATTCTTTTTAATTCCAATAGGATTACTATTCATAACTTTACCATTTTTAAGAAAAGATCATAAATTCTTACTTTGGAGTATTCCTCTATTTACAATATTTACAATGATTTTTTCATTTGGTTTTGAAAGACTAAGTTTCAATATTTCATTTATCAAGGGACTAGGTGGTCTTTCATTAATTGTTCCTACCATTTTTGTTATAATTACTATCATTATTCAAAATAAAAGTAATAAAAATAAAACAAGAAATAGTTTCTTATTTCTGGCTTCTATTATTATAATCTCTTCTATTGTTTTAATCCTTAATGTAGAATCAAATTTTATGCCTTTACCTAGTCATAGGTATCTAAATGCTATTAATCCATTTTTAACTACAACAGATCCATTAGTTGATTCTGTATCAGAACATGCAACAACAACAATTAGTCAATCATTTTTATTCCATTCTGTTTTAATGATTTTTTCAGCAATTGGAATTTGGTTAATTTTCAAAAATCTTCAAATAAAAAATTCTAGTTTTATAAAAAACGATATGTTAGTATTTTCATTAATAATTGGGTTAATCGGTGTTTATGTTAGTTCAGCTTTTCTTAGATTAGAAATATTTGCATCAATTTCAGTAATAATTTTAGCTTCTTTAGGATTAACTGCTTTAACAAAAGAATTTTTCAATAGTAATCCAAAATCAAAATATCCTACTGGTAAGATAATAAAATTATCATATGTTGCAGGAATTATCATTCTTTTGATGATGCCTATGATTTATTCTCCAAGTTCTAATGTATCTTCAATAACAAAAATACCTCCAACTATTCTGAATGGAGGAACAAATTTCCATATTGCTACAAATGACTGGGTTGATTCACTAAATTGGATTAAAAATAATACTCCTGAAGATGCAGTTTTTGCATCCTGGTGGGATTATGGTTATTGGATATCCACAATGGGTGAACGTGCCACTTTAGCTGATAATGCAACATTGGATACAAAAGTTATTACTAATATTGCTAGAATGTTATTAGATTCTCCTGATGAATCTTGGTTTGCCCTACAAGAAATGCAAGCAGACTATGTTCTAATTTTTGTTGCAGGAACAAAATTGAATGTTGATTCCTCACAACCATTGTATTCTTTAGGTGCAGGTGGTGATGAATCAAAGAAACAATGGTTCATGAGAATTGGAGGATTGGATGAAACAAAATTCGTTCATTCTGATGGTGCAAGTGGAACTGATAAGTTCTGGAATGAAACTTTACTTGGACAAATGTTTCCATTTTCACTTTTAGGATATGTTAATCCAAATAATTTGAATCAACAATCAGAAACATATGTTCCTGGAATGATTGGAATTTATGAAAAAGACATCAAATATCCTTCTGATGGAAATGGACCTCTAAGACTAGTTTATACATCATCTAGTTTTATAGAAGAACAAAATGGTTCAATGCTTGGAGTTTTTATTTATGAAGTAAACAAAGATTACAAACCTTTGTCTTAGATTTCTAAGAGTACCTTTCAGCTAATCTGTATCTCATGTATTTATCATCTGGTGAAAATTTTGCTGGATGAACAGAAATTGTCTCTTCACTACATTTAGGACATTTTTCTTTTAATGTGTAATGATTACATTTAGAGCATTTTCTTAATAAAAATCTCATTTTAGTTTTCCCTAGTTTTCTTTGAATCTTCTCTAGAAAATTTGAATGATCCTTTTTTCTTTGTAATGTTAGTTTCAATCTCTTCTATTATTGGCTTAAGTAATTTCTCAGCTGATTTGAAATCTTCTGAAGTAATTGATAGTCTGTATTTTGGTGCTCCTAAATAAGTAATATCAATCGTTGAATCTTTTTTTGTTACATCTAACAAAGTTTTCTTAATTATTTCAACACCATCTGATTTGTTATTAGTAATTTCCATTATTCCTCTAATTTCAACTGAAGGGAGTTTGATTTTTGAGCAAATATCTTCAATCACTGTTGTAGTTTTTTTAGCGATTTTTAGATCTTTTATAGATTCAATTCCGTTTCTTCCAATAGATATGAATGCATCATATACTGAATCAAATTTTGAATAAATACTATCTTCTAATTTTTCTACTTCCTCATCTGTTAATTTTGCTTTTTCTTGAACATTTTGTAATAGTGTTTTACCTTTTTCAAACTTTTTTACTTCTTTGAGTTTTTGTTTTTTCTGATCTTTTGATACTTGTTTTAATGATAGATCAATATCTCCTCGTTGAGCATTGATTTTTTTTACCAGAAGAACTTTTTTCTCCCCATCTTTGACAAATCTGTTTACAGATCTAATCCAACCTGGAGCAATTTCTGAAATGTGTAAAAATCCTTGAATGTCATCATATTCATCTAGTGTTACATATGCTCCATGATCCATCACTTTAGTAACAGTTGCAAGAACAATTTCTCCTTGTTCCGGCATTTCTTGAATTTCAGTAGACATTTCTTCTAAAACTTCTCTATGCGTAAATTAATGTTCCTAGTTAGAAATCAATACCTTTCTTTGCTTTAATTCCTTGTTGAAATGGATGTTTTATCTCTCTCATCTCTGTAACTAAATCAGCGATTTCAATGACTTCATCTTTGGCATAATTACCTGTTAATATCAAATCTACCTCTTTTGGTTTTGATTTGATTATGTTTAGAACATCATCTACTGAAATCAAATTAAGATTAACTGCATAGTTTATCTCATCTAGAATTACAATATCATAATCTCCTGACTTAATTCTCTCGTTACTAATCCTAACAGCTTCTTTTGCAACCTTCTCATGATCTTCTTTTGGACTTTTATCATCAATTATCCCCACGAATCCTTTTCCAACTGCAACCATTTCAAATTCTGGTTCGAGTCTTTTAGAAGAATCCATTTCACCATAATGCCATGATCCTTTAATGAATTGAATCATACAAGTTTTCTTTTGATATCCTGTAGCACGTAATGCAATTCCTAATGCCGCAGTAGTTTTACCTTTGCCTTTTCCAGTATAAACAATAGTCAAGCCATTTTTTTCCATAAATTACATTCAATGATTCTCACTAAAAACATTGAGGATTTTCAAAAATCTATCAATTTAAATAAAAAATGGTTCTAGTCATGCAATTGAGAATTCCTAGAATTGTAATTGCAGGTACTACTAGTGGAGTTGGGAAAACTTCAATCACATGCTCAATCATTCATGCTTTACAAAAAAATGGTTTTTCAGTTCAACCTTTCAAAGTTGGCCCTGATTATATTGATCCAAGTTATCTTTCAAGTATTTCAAAACATGAAACATATAACTTGGATGCTTGGTTGATGGGCAAAAATCAACTTTTGAATAGCTTTCTTTCAAACTCAAAATCTAATATTTCTGTCATAGAAGGTGTAATGGGATATTATGATGGATTTGGTGGTGATTCAAACTATGCAAGTACTCATCATGTAGCGTCATTAACAAAATCTCCTACAATATTAGTTTTAGATGCAAGTAAAACTTCTCGTTCTATTGCAGCAACTGCTCTTGGCTTTTTAAAATTTCATAGAAATTCTCGGATTTCTGGAATTATTCTTAACAAAATAGGCAGTAAAAAACATGAACTTTTGTGTAGAAGTGCTTTAGAAAAAACTAAAATTCCGATTATTGGCATAATTCCCAAAAATCCATTACTGAATCTATCATCCAGACATCTTGGATTAATTTCAACATTAGATAATAAAATCCTTAAAAAACAAATTGAAAAAATTTCAAAAATTATTTCAGAAAATATCGATATTAATCAAATAATTAAAATTGCAAAAAATTCATCTGATCTTACAAAAAAATCTAAACCTAAACACAAAAAACCAAAAACTACTATTGCTGTTGCACTTGACACTTCATTTAATTTCTATTATCAAGATAATTTAGAAGCATTACGTCGTGAAGGTGCAAAATTAAAATTCTTTAGTCCTGTTAAAGACAAAAAAATCCCAAAATGTGATGGTCTTTACATTGGTGGTGGATTTCCTGAAGTTTTAGGTAATTCTCTTGAAAAAAATCAAGTTATGAAAAAATCAATAAAAAAATTATCTGAAGATAATATTCCTATCTACGCTGAATGTGGTGGATTAATGTATTTGACAAAATCTATTTTTTCTGAAAATAAAACATACAAAATGATTGGTCTATTTGATGCTGAAACTAAAATGACAAAGAAAATGAGATTAAATTATACTAAAGGTAAGATTGTTTTAAAAAATCCAATATCTGATAAACTACACAATTTTCAAGGACATGAATTTCACTATTCCCATTTAGATTCTGTCTCGTCTGATTCAAAATTTGCTTATACTTTAGAAATAGGTGAAGGAATTAAGAAACATCAAGATGGATTAATTCAAGATAATACATTGGCATCTTATGGTCATCTCTATTTTGATAGATCAAACTATGCAGAAATTTTTGTTAAAAATTGTATAAAATCTTCAAAGAGATGATTCTGCTCTAATTAGTTTGAAAATTGCATTAATTGTAGCAGAAACTGATGAACTTCCTCCCTTTCTACCAACATTTGTGATAAATGGGGCTTCTTCCAACTTTGATAATTCTTCTTTTGATTCAGCAGCACAGATGAATCCTACTGGAATTCCAATAATTAGGGCAGGTTTTACAATGCCCTCTTTGACCATTTGAATTACTTCTTGAAGAGCAGTAGGTGCGTTTCCTATTGCTACAACTCCACCATCAATGTCTGAAGATGCTGCCCTCATAGATACCTGAGAACGGGTTTTACCCTCTTTTTTTGCCAATTCCATTATTTCTGGCTTTGAAATATTACAAATTACATTATTTCCAAAATCCTTGGGATTTTGTTTATTCATTCCTCCAATTACTCCATTGACATCAACTACTATACTACAACCATTTTTCAAAGCAGTCATACCGCTTTGAATTGCATCTTTATGAAAAATTAATTTGTTTTTATTAGCAAAATCAAAATCTGCTGTTGAATGAATTATTCTTCTAACAATTGGCCATTCTTTTTCATTGAATTCATGTGAACCTATTTCATCTTCAATCATTTGCATACTTGCATCTTCAATTGATTGACCTTTCTTAGTTTGCATCTTCAACCTCTTTTGCTCTTTCCAATATCAAATCTATCATTTTTTGATCTGTTCCAATATGTTTTGTAATGTATGCCTTTTCTATAGTAGATTTTTCAAGTGCTGGAATCAAATCATTGTTAATATCAGTTTTAACATGTGCCCCCTCATGAAGAAAATAAAAAACAATTATCAATACCTTAGGATTGTCTTTTTCACATTTTTTAATTCCTTCAAAAATATCTGGTTGTTCTATTTCTAACCAACATCTACTAACATTTCTGTATGAATCTGCTAATTCATTTACAATATAATCTAATGATCTTTGTGCATTAGGATCCATACTTCCATGTCCAATAATCATCACATCTACTTCATTATTTGAAAGAGTAATTTGATTTTCTTTTAATGTTGTAGAAATTCTATTTTCAACAACATCAACCAACGTTTTATGATTACTCATTTGTTTTGTTACTAGAAATTTTACTTTGGTATCTTTTTGAAATTTCATTACATCTGTAACTGCATTTTTTACTTTTTTTCCAGGATACAAAAAGTAAGGAACTATAGTTAAAGAAGTAATGTCTTTCTTGAGGCATTTTGGAATTCCATCTTCAATATATGGTGGTTCTACCTCTAGGAAACAATAATCTGTGAAAACATAATCCCCTTTTTCCTGAATTCCCTTACAAATAACATCTAATTCTTCAGATGCTTCTCTTTCTCTACTGCCTCTATCAATCAGTAATAATCCTCGTCTCAATTCATAATCCTCGCTATGGCTATAGTCAAATTTGGTGGGAATTTCTGCTTTTCTACTATTAATTCCCCTTGAGACACTTTGATAGCAGCAGCTTCTGAAACACTTGCAGTACCTTCAAAAGCTTTTACAGTTTCAGAAGGATTTGGGGCAGAAATTTCTGCTAAGTCTTCTCTGTTTACATACTCTACTGGAATCTCCATTTCTTTTCCAAGATCAATTAGTCCTTGTACATCTTCCGGTTTTTTTATTGATACCAGTTTTGCAATTGATTTTGAACTTAGTTTGAATTTTTCTAAACAAAATTCAATACCTTCTCTAATCGTATCTTTTGTAGTATCCCAATGCAATCCAATTCCAATTACTAAACTTGGAGGACGATATATCACAGACTCTTTAACTATTTCATCATCAATTATTTTATCAGAAATTATAAGATGTGCCTTAGAATCAGATTTTTTTAGATCTTCAATATTTTCATAAACTACAACATTTTTTGGTAATTGTTTATACCATTTTTTCTCCCCTGTTTCTTGAAGTACTCCAATTGGTTCTTCATTTACCATATGTGCACTAATTTTTGTTACAGTAGAATCATCATCTATTTTCCAATTAAATTCTCTTCCTACAAGATCAACTGCAATTGTTTTGTTTACATCGGCAGCTGTAGTAATTACGGGTAAAGATCCTAATTTTTCTGCAATTTCTTCAGTAAGTTCATTGGCTCCACCAATATGTCCAGATAAAACACTAATCACAAAATTTGTCTTATCATCAATGACAATTACAGCAGGATCTGTTTTTTTGTCTTTCAAATATGGTGCAATTAATCTAATTACTGCACCTAATGAAAAAATACAGATTAATGCATTATTATTTTTAAAAAGTTCAACGATTTTCTCTGAAGTAGGCTCAGAATACCATGTAATTCCAGAATTTTCATTTGAGAGTTTTGAGGGTGCAAATACACTCCAATCTGTAAATATCTTTTTTAGATTTTCCCCAATATTTACTCCATTTTTAGTAATAGCAAGAACTGAAGTTTTTTCCACAAACAAAATCTTTCAACTTTAATAAAATACCTTACTGTTCAGATTTTCTAGCCAAAATATTTCCTTCAAAATCAAACAATATTACATCAATTGGAACTTTTTCTTCAGAATGTTTTCTCATATGTTTATACGTCTCACTACAAATCAAGTCAAAAAATCCATCAATTTTATTTTCTTGAATAATTTCTGAAACGTGTCTTGCTGTATTTGCTTTTTTAATATCTTGAATTACACTTTCCTTAGCATTACATTTCCTTGCTAATTCGGCTAAAAAACTCATATCTACTTTGGAACCTTTAACATGAGTTTGTTTAACTCCAGCAGCCATTTTTGCTAATTTTCCAATAAAACCAACAACATATGCTCTTTTGATATCTTTTCTACTACATTGCTGAATTGTATATCCTGAAAAATCCCCCATTTGTACAAAACAATAAACTGGCAAATCAACAATTTTCTTTGCAAAATCCTCACTTCTTCCACCTGTTGTCAGTACTACTGTATCATTACCAGCTGCAATTGCAACATCCAAATTTTGTCTAATTGATGCTGCATATGATGCAGTAGAAAATGGAATAACAATTCCACTAGTCCCTAAAATTGAAATTCCATTTATGATACCTAATCTCGGATTGTCTGTCTTAGGTCCCAACCCTTCACCTTTAGGTACTGAAATTACTACTCTGATTCCTTTTTCTAAAAGAAGTTCTTTTCCAACTTCTCTTAAATTTTCAGCAATCATTTTTTTTGGAACTGGGTTTATCGCAGGCTTGTTAATTTCTAAACCCAACCCTGGTTTAGTTACAATGCCTACTCCTTTACCACCATTAATCTCAATATCATTAATTTTTTCAGTAAATGACAATTCAACAATAATTTCTGCACCATGTGTGACATCAGGATCATCTCCACCATTTTTGATCACTGAGCATTTTGCTCTCTCAGATTCAAATTCACATGAATATATTGGAATTTTAACATAGGATTTTTTTGGTAATAAAATATCTACATTCTCAATTTTTCTCTGATTAATTATTGATAATAGTGCGGCTTTTGATGCTGCAGTTGCAGAACTCCCTGTAGTATAACCTGTCTTTAATTTTGTCTTTTCTTCTTCCACGTTAATTGTATTAATTTTACTGTATTAACTCTTATTTTCTAATTTTTAAAAATTATTCAAATAGATTTAAAATTAAAACAAATTTGATTCTGTTATGGTAAAACCTCTAAAAATTGTAGTTACTGGGGCTAGTGGCTTTATAGCAAAAAATCTTCGAAAATATTTTTCAGAAAAAAATATTGAATTAATCTCAATATCAAGAAATGACTTTAAGAATTTTAAATATGAAAGAAAAATCATCTCAAAAAATTATGAAGAACAAACTCTCCTTAAAAAAATAAAAAATTCAGATGCATTAATTCATCTTGTTGGAATAGGAAAACAAACAGTAAATACAGATTATGATTTGATAAACACCAATTTAACAAAACATGTTGTAAATTTAAGTAAAAAAGCTAGAATCAAAAAAATTGTTTATTTGAGTGGTTTAGGCGTTTCAGCAAATACCTCTTTAGGATACTTTATTTCAAAATACAATGCAGAAAAACAAATTGTTGATTCTGGATTAGATTATACGATCTTTAGACCTTCATATATTGTTGGAAAAGATGATTTGCTATCAAAAAATCTAAAAAAACAAATTAAATCTGGAGAAATTAGAATTCCAGGCTCTGGAAAATACTCAATTCAACCAATACATGTTTCTGATGTTGTAAAAATTCTGTATGAATCTGTATTTGAATTGAGATTTAAAAATAAAATTCTTGATCTTGTTGGACCTGATTTTATTACTTTTGAAAAATATGTTAAACTCTTTTCTAAAGGAACTAAAACTAAAATTAAAAAAATCAATCTTGAAGAAGCATATCGTGATACAATAACAAATTCAAAATCTGATTTTGGAATTGATGATCTCAATATTTTAATTGGAAATTTTAAAGGAAACCACCAAAAATTATCTAAATTATCTAAAATTAAATTCCAATCTGTATTGGAATTATTACAATCCAGCAGATTGCTTTAGTGCAGCAGATTTGTCTGTTTTTTCCCAAGAAAATTCCGGCTCATTTCTTCCAAAATGACCATAAGCTGCAGTTTTCTTATAAATTGGTCTCTTCAAATCCAGCTGTGAAATGATTCCTGATGGTTTCATATCAAAATTCTTTCTAACTAAATCTTCAATTTGATTTTCAGGAATTTTGTTTGTTCCAAATGTATTGACATAAAGTGATACTGGTTCAGCAACACCAATTGCATATGCAAGTTGCACTTCACATCTATCAGCTAATCCTGCTGCAACAAGATTCTTTGCAATATATCTACACATGTAACATGCTGATCTATCAACTTTTGATGGATCCTTTCCTGAAAAAGCTCCTCCTCCATGTCTTCCAAATCCACCGTAACTATCTACAATGATTTTTCTTCCAGTTAATCCTGCATCACCATGTGGGCCGCCTATAACAAATTTCCCTGTAGGATTAATGTGAATTTTAATTTCATCATTCCAAAGATTACCTAAAACTGGTTTGATTACTTTATCGATAATTTCTTTAGAAATTTCTTCTTGAGAAATTTCTGGAGCATGCTGTGTTGAAATGACCACTGTTTCAATCTTGGTAGGTTTGTTATCTTCATATCTTACAGATACTTGTGATTTGCCATCTGGTCTTACCCATGGTAAAGATTGATCTCTTCGTACTTGAGATAATTTTTGAATAAGTTTGTGAGCAAGTAAAATTGGCATAGGCATTAATTCTTCAGTTTCATTTGATGCATAACCAAACATCAACCCTTGATCACCTGCACCTTGCTCTTTATCTTCAGTAGCAGTTACTCCTTGACTAATATCTGGACTTTGTGAATGAAGTTTTAATTCAACTTTACATGTATCTCCATCAAACATCAAATCTTTGTTATCATATCCAATATCTCTGATTGTTTTTCTCACTAGTTCTTCTTGAGCATTTTTATCAAAATCTGCTTTAGATGTTACTTCACCTGATACTACAACATAATCAGTAGTAACCATTGTTTCAACAGCTACTCTTGAATTTGGATCTTGTCTAAGATATTCATCTAAAAAAGCATCAGAAATATTATCACATATCTTGTCTGGATGACCTTCTGTTACCGATTCAGATGTAAATAGAAAATTATTGGTCATAAAACCACATCACTAACTAGAGTTCGTTTTCTAGTTTGATAAATAATACATTATTGCCTCTTACAATGACTCTACCATAATTTGCAATGGTTTTACCATCATGAAGCTCTTCAGCATCAGTCATAATCAAATTCATGTAGGAATCAACATTATCCATTTTTCCTTTGTATTCAACTTCATTTTTCAGTCTTACAGTAACTTTCTTCTTGGTACTTTTTTGAAGGGTTGTTAGAGGTCTTTTTGCACTATTTGATTGGGACACTAATCGTTCACTTATTTTGCAACTTTGTTATCTATCATAAAAGCCTTGCCTCCTTTGGGAATATTGAAATTCCTTAAATTTTTTCTTCTTTTTCTATAATAATACAAATGATTTCTACGGGTTTACAAAAATTAGATAAATTCTTGTCTGGAGGAATTCCCGACAGTGTAATTGTAGATATTTTTGGTGGAGGTGGAACTGGAAAAACTCTACTATTATTTCAATTAATGATTAATTCAATCAAAAATGGTGGGAATATTTTGTATCTTGATACTTCAGGTGGGTTTAGACCCGAACGAATCTTAGAAATCCAAAAAGAATCTGAAATAGAGATTGATTTACTTGAAAAAATAACTGTATCTAGAATTACAAATACTTCAGAACAAATCAAATCCATCAAAAATATTGAAGAAAATAGTTTTTCTTTGATTGTAATTGATAATATAACTGATTTATTCTCTTATGAGTATCAAAATGATGAATCTATTTTTAAAAAAAATTCATTGTTTATGAAATACATGCATGAATTATCCCAATTTGCAATTACAAAAAAAATTCCAATTGTCATAACTAATATGATTAGAAATATGGATGGTAAAGAAATTGAAAATATGCAAGGTGCAATTGATCCTTTTACTCATATCAAAATTCATCTTTTCAAGAATTCATCAAAATTTAATGGAGAAATTTATTGGGCATTAAAAAAAGAAAACTTTTCTTATACTATAACAAAAATTGGACTTTCTGATAATACTGAAGATTTTTAACGGTCTAATTGTAGGTTAAACAATGGCAGGAATTTTTGATTCAATTCCAATTATCGCTGTAGCTTTATTTGCACTTGGATTAGTCGGTGTAATTGTTTATGAAAGATCAAGATCAAATGATACCATCGAATCAAGTTCTTGATTCTCTATTTGGAAAATTTGGATTTTCTAAACTAACTGAAATTCAAAAAAAAGCATCACCAAAAATTTTACAAAAAAAAGATTGTCTTGTAATAGCACCAACTGGTTCAGGAAAAACTGAGTGTTCAGTAATACCAATTTTTTCACTTTTGAAAAATTCTAGAAAAACTGGAAAAATTAAAGCTCTTTACATCACACCATTAAGAGCATTGAATCGGGATGTCTTTAGGAGAATTACAAAGTATGCACATGAAAATCAGTTAACAATTGAAATTCGTCATGGTGATACCAGTCAAAGAGATAGAAAAAAAATCACTGAAAACCCTCCAGACATTCTAATTACTACTCCTGAAACTTTGGTGATTCTTTTAACACAGGTCAAGATGCTTGATGCATTATCTGACTTGGAATGGATTGTTATAGATGAAGTCCATGAATTATTATCTAGTGAACGAGGCTCTCAACTGGCATTAAGTATTGAGAGATTAGAATTAAACTCCAAATACCCTCTTTCAAAAGTTGGGTTATCTGCAACTGTTGGAAATTTTGAGGAAGCAGGAAAATTTGTTGTCGGAACCAAGCGAAAATGTGAGATAATTAGAGATACCTCTGTAAGAAAATATGATGTGGAAATAAAATATGTTGATGGAACCATTTCAGATGTAGCAGAAAAAATTATTGAATATGTTTTAGAACTAAACCTGGATTCTCCCATTCTTCTTTTTACAAACACTAGGGGAGAAGCTGAATTTTTAGCATCAATTTTAAAACAAAAATCTTCTATTCCTATAGAATTACATCATGGTTCACTCTCAAAAGAAGTTAGAGAAGAAACTGAACTTACTTTGCGTGAAGGAAAACGTGGAATTGTAGTATGTACATCTTCATTAGAATTAGGATTGGATATTGGTTCAGTTGAATTAGTAATCCATTACGGTTCCCCAAGACAAGTTTCAAAATTTGTACAAAGGATAGGTAGAAGTAAACATAATCGAGATGAATCTGCACAAGGATTAATTGTCACAAATAATCCTGATGATGAATTTGAAGCACAAGCAATTCTTGATAGAATCCAAGAAGGCTCAATTGAAGAACAAAAAATTCATGATGGCTCCCTTGATGTTTTAGCACATCATTTAGTCGGATTATCAATGCAAATCGGTGAAATTTCCGTTGAACAAGCTTTTGAATTAGTGACAAAAGCGTATCCATTTCGAAATTTAAAAATTGAAGATCTAATAGACGTCTTAGATTTACTTGATTCAAACTATTTGATATTTTTTGACAGAACAAAAATGACTTTTTGGAAAAAAGGTCGTGCATTCAAATATTATTTTGAAAATCTTTCAACCATTCCTGATATTCTTAAATTCAAAGTTTTTGATAGTGTAGGAAAAAAAATCATTGGATCTTTAGATCAAAGATTTGTAGGTGATTTTGGAGATTCAGGAAATATTTTTGTCTTAAAGGGTTCTCAATGGAGAATCCTTAATGTTGATGAAAAGTCATTCAGCGTAAATGTTGAACCCTTTAGAGGGGGAGGAATCACTGTACCGTATTGGGAAGGTGAAAACATCCCAATTGACTACAAAACTGCACGTAAAGTAGGAAGTTTTCGTAGCAAGGTAAAGAACGGAAATTTTCAGCTAGTAAACAATATCATTGAAAAATTAAACTTTGATGTAATTCCTGATGAAAACAACATTGTAATTGAATCAAATAGATCTCAAGGTTCAGTTGTAATTCATTCATGTCTTGGAACCAAAATTAATTCTACATTATCAACATTACTTTCTTCAATGCTTTCCTCCTTACTAGGATCTGTTGTTGATTCAAGGTCTGATGGGTATAGGATTGTTTTATCATCAAGATCTAGAATTTCAGAAAAACTTTTCATGGAAGTTCTAAAAGATGAATATGATTTACAGTCTATAGTTAGGACATCATTAACCGGAACTCATAATGTTAATTGGAGAACATGGTGTGTTGCAAAAAAATTTGGAGTAGTTGGTAGAGGTGCAGTATATGAAAGAAAGTCTGCTCGATTTTTGTATGAACGATACTCCAAAACAGCACTGGTACATGAAGCTCTTCGTGAATTATTTCATGACAAATATGATCTTAAAAATTCTGAACAAACTCTAAAAAAGATCAAAGATGATGAAATTCACGTCACTTGGTTGGAAGTTGACAAATTTTCAAAATTAGCAGAACCCATTTTAGATCATACTGCAAAATATTATGCCTCACCTGCAAATCTTGACAAAGGTATTCTTGATCTTGTAAAAGCTAGATTAGAAAAGACAAAACATCGCTTGATTTGTGCCCGTTGTGGAAAATGGGAGCGTGTATTTCAAACATTTGAGGTAAAAGATTTACTGATATGCCCATATTGTAAAGCAAGACAAATTACATCAACATACTATTCTGATTATGATTTACCTAAAATTATTCTAAAAAAACATGATGGAAAAAAACTATCTGCAGATGAGAAACACAAGTTTGATCGTGCCTGGAAAGTTGCTTCTTTAGTTGAAAATTTTGGTAAAATTGCTATTACTGTAATTTCTGGATATGGTGTTGGTGCAGATACTGCAGCAAGAATCTTGAGAAATATGGTTGATGAAGAACATCTGTTTCAACAAATCTATGAAGCCGAAAGACAGTATGTTGTTACTAGAGGTTTTTGGGATTCTTAATTCTTTTTTGTAATTTTAGAGAATGGTGTTACAAACAATTCTATTCTTCCTTCTAGTCCAGCTTTTGCATTTAGTCCTGTGATGGAAATAATTTCTCCTAATTCACATTTATCAATTATTCTTGCTTGATTTCTCCAACCTTTAACCCAAATCTGTCCTGTATCATCTTCAACAAACATTTCTGAAAGAGCTATTGATTCACCTGATTTTGTTTGAACTTCTCGCCTTTCAGGAACTTTCAATACAATTGCTTCAATACAATAACTAGCATCTACTTTGACTTCATTAATTTTTGTTCTGAGTTGAGATAATGAAGGAATTGATTCATCATTATCTAATTTTCTTACAAAAGAATTTTCATCTAGTGTAATTGAATTTCCATATACTTTTGATGGCATGCATTCAATCACATCTCCTTCTACACAGATGCTAGTTGAGTTTGAAAAATCACTAATGTTGAATAAATTCTTTTTACTATCAACAGCTAAAATTAGACTTTTACCGTTTTCTGTTGGTGTAATGGAAAGGATTCTACTTATTACTGGTTCTGCCTCTTTTCCTCCTTCAATTTCAATTATTGTTGCATCATTTCCATGAATTTCCAATCCTTGATTTCCAGATTTTACTCTAACACCCAATAACCTTACTTTGGCTGATTGTGAAATCATATTTGGAATTGTAGATTCATCTTTACCCCATAGTACTACTCTCATTCCACTTCCATCTTTGCCTTTTAGCCTCATTCTTAGTGCTTTCCCAGGCATACCTCTAGAATTTGTAAATTCCATTCCACTAATTACCCCATCAATTGTTCCTGAAACAACCAAGTCCTTTTGACCTTCTTGTGTTTCACTTACATCTTTTGTAATGGTATCTATAGTTGGAATTTCACTACTTGCATCTGCAGTTTCAATATTTGATCCAGAACCAATGTTGATTGTTGGAGATCCATCAAGATCTGATTTGACATAAGCTTTAATGATTTTAATTAAATCCCCTGGCTTTAGATTTTCAACCCCTGGAAGATTTGCTTTCTCATCCCATAATTTTACACTAGCTGTAGAATTTGTATCATATACTGTCATGGTTCTAAGATAAAATGGTGAACCATCTTTTCTAGAAAATTGTTTTGCAGGTGAAAGATTCAAAACTCTTGTTTCTAATGAAATTTCTTTTGCTCCTGCATAAAGATCCTTTAAACTGATTTCAGCTTTTTGTTGTTCTGCTAGTGTAATCCCGTAGTCTGAAGCAATTAGAAATAAAGCACCTTGATCTGTTAAATAACCTGCACCGATTTTTTCTTTTTTCTGTTTAATTTGCTCTTCAAGATCTGCTTTAGATAATTCTGGTTTTTGTTCCAAAAATTTGTTAATTAGATTTTCATATTCAGACAATTCGTTTTTGATAAACTAGTTCTATTAATAAAAATTTCATTATTTTGAAAATTTCACTCTTACAAAAAATGATCGCAATACTGTGTTTTTCTTTTATTTTGAAATAATGAACTGGTTGTTTTGTTAAATTTCTATATGTTTTATCTTAATTAATTGAATTCTCTCAAAAAATGTCATATTTATCTCACTAACTAAATTAATAGGAAGATCGCAGTTTTGTTATGTCCTGTATTGATGTTAATCATCTTTCTAAATCATATGGTTCAGTTCAAGCAGTGGATGATCTTGTTTTATCCGTAAAATCAGGACAAGTCTTTGGATTTTTAGGTCCAAATGGGGCGGGCAAATCTACTACTATCAAACTTCTTACTACTCTCATTCCACCGTCAAATGGTTCATTATCTATTTTGGGGGTTGATGCGATATCAAATCCTCTTAAAATTCGCCATAAAATTGGCGTAGTTTTACAGCAACCTAGCTATGAGCCTACACTATCAGTTGAAAAATCTCTTGAAAAATATGGAATGATGTGGAATGTTCCAAAAATTGAACGTAAAAAAAGAATGGAGCAACTACTGAACGATTTTGATCTTGTAGAAATCCGTAAGATAAGAAATGAAGATCTTTCTATTGGGCAAAGAAGAAGAGTCCAGGTGGCCCGTGAATTTATGCATGATATGGAATTATTGTTTTTAGACGAACCAACTGTAGGTTTAGATCCAAGTGCTAGAAGAAAACTATTAGATTATTTAAAAAATAAAGTTAAAACTGGTTTAACAATTTTTTACACAACACATATTCTATCTGAGGCAGAATACCTTTGTGATCAAATAGCTATCATTGATAAAGGAAAAATTGTTACCGTTGATTCACCTGATGCATTAAAAAATAGATTTGGAAAAGAAAAAACCATTAAAATCCACTTATTAGAAAAACAATCAAAAATCTCTTCTCTTTTATCTGGTATTCCTGATTGTAAAATTGATTTTGAAACTGGAACTAATATTATAATTCATTCAGAACAATCTGAACTAGTATTATTACAAGTTTTAAAAATTCTAAATGAAAATAGAATTGATATAGAAGATCTGTCTGCAGTTCCTACAAATCTTGAAGAGATCTTTTTAAACATGGTGAGAGAAAATGCATCCAATAATTAGACTTGTTAATAGAAATCTCACAATTTCTCTTAATCCTGGATTTTTAATTTGGCAAGTAATTTTTCCTTTAATCTATATTTTTGTAGCTGGATTTGCTTATGCTCCATTGATCAATGCTGTTCCATTTGGAAACAAAGATCTTGATTATCCTGCATTTTTAGCTTCAGGTATGATTGGATTCAATATTATGAACAGTACTCTCATTTCTGGAATCATAATTTGGAATGATAGAAAACATGGAATGTTTGAACAAATTATGTCGGGCCCATTTACTAGAAGTCATTATATTCTTAGTAATATTTGCACAATAGGAATAATTGGATTAGTTAGTGCTACATTAATTGCAGTAGTTGGATATCCTGTATTTTTTGAATCTGTAGAATTTTCCTTAGTGACAATCCCCATTATCATTTTTGGAGCCATCACGGGATCAGTACTTTTTGGTTCTCTGGCCTCAATTATCTCTACTAGATTACGCTCAAGTGAAGGATTCAATGTAATTATTAACACTGTTTTTCTTTTCTTTGCTTTTGTTAGTACTGCTTTTTATCCTGCAGGTGGTGCACCTGAACCCTTACGAACAGCATTTTATCTAAATCCATTAACATATCTTGTAGATGTAATTAGAGCAGGGATTTTTGGAACCGTAAATGAATTTGTAATAATTGAGATGATAATTCTTGTTGCTATTGCATCAACATTATTTGTTATTGCTTCAAGACTTCTTACAAAATTAGATTTTTGAATTATTTTTTAAATTTTTCATATATTTCATTAATTTTTTTAATCATATCTAGATCCTCATAGTTAATTAAATTTAGATTAGGAATTACACAATGCCCTCCAATGATACCTGGATACATTTTAGGTCTATTACCTAAATTTTTATGAATTTCATCTGCAAATTTCCACATTTCATCAAAATCAATTCCTTCTTTATCACAAATCATTTTTGTTATTTGTGCATAATTGATTAACCATCCATAATAGGTTGTATCAACTAAAATTTTTGCTAGTTCTGCAGTTTTTGTAGTTGACATCCAATCTATTTTTTCAAATCTTTTCTCTAAATCACTTTTTATTTTAGGATCTAAATTTTTTTCATCTGATGAAATAAATTTTGTATATTTTTTTATATCATCTAAAAATCTTCTATGTACTCCACGAACTGGCGAATATAGAACTTGAGCTTTGGTTTTATCTTGAATCATCTTTGTAGTCCCAGGTTTTACAGTTGAATGTACTACAACTTTCACACCGTTCATTTTACTTATCCAATCTAGTGTAATATCCACAAATTCTGGTAATTCCCCTGGCAAACAAACATGAAGATATTCAGGATTTTCAATTTGCTTGTTTTTAGAATAATTTTTGCATTTTGAAGCATCTGCATCAATTCCTATACTGTCAAAATTCCTTTCTTCTAGAAGGTGAAATAATGTATCTCCTACCTCTCCCATTCCTAAAACAATATCAGTCATTGTCTAATTTTAGAAAGATTTTCTGTGATATATTCGTGTTACAGAATCATTTTTTATTAAAAAAGTAGCCCGGCCCAGACTCGAACTGGGGTCAAAGGCTTCAAAGGCCTCTATGCTTGACCGCTACACTACCGGGCTGCTAAATCGAGCACTCTCATTCCCTTAATGAACTTTTTATTTGAATTTGGCTCATAAAGCAAAAATTC
>Ga0209992_10000981_pt1 | contig 33433 bp, 27 predicted proteins | sample 2SBtaG_2_FD_182564 | JGI IMG/M metagenome (GOLD analysis project Ga0209992, IMG submission 182564) | Deep subsurface microbial communities from Kolumbo volcano to uncover new lineages of life (NeLLi) - 2SBTROV12_ACTIVE470 metaG (SPAdes)... | ecosystem: Environmental > Aquatic > Marine >...
TTCATGGATAGTCGTGATCTGGCCCATGAAAAAATAATCAATGCGGCTTAACATCGGACAATATGATTTGGCGGACAACCACCCCGTCAAAATCTGACCACTGTCAGGTAAAGTTTAAACTTATACATATAAAAACCGGACAATTCTATTTGCTTCTAACAAGTTTTTCATTATTATCTTGCTGATTCACCGTCATAGGGTCATTTTAGTATTCTAAAATTTATGGCGCTAGATCACCTATTCCCCTCATGCTCTGTAGGCACTGCATCGATAGGCTCCCACCATAGCCATCTCCTTTTTCACATACGCATTAGTATAGAAACTAAACTCTTTTCAACCAACCGATTTTGCTTTTTCAATATATTTACATTTATTTCTTAACAAATAAAGTTTCGAAGTGGTACCCAACTGGGTCGCTTGTGGCGGTCATCGGACTCTTACTCATAATAGTCTCTCCAAAAACAAAACAACGTTTTTCGGAGAGCTACCCAATCGTACCGTTTTTGGCAGTTTAAAGGACTCTTAAATTTGCGTATCACGCACGCCTGCGTCTATCTTTCTTACTGTCAACCGGACGGTCGCCCGTTACCCAGGTTTGTTGAGTGCTTTTCTTGCACTTATTAAGGCGTGTTGCAAGTTATTTATTTTTACTCCAATGGGTGACAAAAGTGTAGCGGTAAATGTAGCAGTGTGACTCATTTATAGCAGAATGATAAGGGAAGATTTTACTTAACTATTTGATTTAAATGGTCGGGGCGAGAGGATTTGAACCTCCGACCACCTGCACCCCATGCAGGTACGCTACCAAGCTGCGCTACGCCCCGTTAAAATTTTTGAAAAGGTGTGAGCATGATACCACCACAGCCAGATTACTAGGAATGTCCGTTATTTTAAGACCTGCAGTAATTCCTCTAATTCCCCACAAAGTTGGCGAATTATCTGTTTACTACGCGTAAGATCTTCTCGTGAATCTCCGCTCTCTAGATGTGCCCGCGCACCTCCAATTGTAAATCCTCGACTATAAAGCAAAGATCTAATTTGCCGAATCATCAATACATCATGTCGTTGATAGTAACGCCGGTTACCACGTCTTTTCACCGGATTCAATTGTGGGAATTCTTGTTCCCAATAACGCAATACATGTGGTTTTACACCACAGAGTTCACTGACCTCCCCGATCGTAAAATATCGTTTAGCCGGGATAGGAGGTAATTCGTTATTATTGTTCGGTTCGAGCATATCCTTCGATTAGGGCTTTAAGCTTTTGACCCGGTCTGAATGTCACAACCCTACGTGCACTTACTGGGATATCTTCACCAGTCTTTGGATTCCTTCCGGGACGCTCGCTTTTATCTCTAAGATCAAAATTGCCGAATCCAGAAAGTTTGACCTGCTTCCCATTTTCCAGGGAAGATTTAATTTCTTCAAAAAACAGCTCAACCATCTCTTTTGCTTCTCGTTTATTTAAACCCAAATCATCGAATAGTCGTTCGGCTAAATTTGCTTTGGTTAAGGTCATATTTTAGTCTCTCAGCTTTGCACCAAGTTTATCAGTTAATCGATTCAATACCTTAGAAACTATAGCATCGATTTTTTGCTCTGTTAATGTCGATTCATAGTCCTGCAAAATTAAACCCAATGCCACGCTTTTTTTGCCAGACTCTACCCCCTCTCCACGGTATACGTCGAAAACACGAATGTCACTCAAAATATTGTTTTTTATCTCATAAATAGTATCCACCAAATCCCTCGCCGAAACCCCTTCGTCTACGATTACCGCTAAATCCCGACGAACCCAAGGAAATTTTGAACATGCCTTAAAAACTGGAAGACAACGATCCAAAATCCCGTCGCAATCGAGCTCGAAAAGAAAAATAGGATTTTCAAATTCCAACTCTTTTTGTAGCACTGGATGCAACATACCCAACCAACCAATGCGTTCACGTACACTAGACAAAACCTCAGCGGTCTGTCCCGGATGCAAAGCCGGATGCTTCGCAGGGGAAAAACTGTATTCTTTGTTTGTTAAATCCAATAATGACTCAACATCTGACTTAATGTCGTAAAAATCAACCAACCGAGACCTTCCTGCCCATTGCTCGGGATCTGCAGTCCCAGTAATCAAACCGGCTATTCTTTGTTTCTGTTGAATTTCATCGCCAAATTTCAAAAAAATCAACCCGTTCTCAAAAAAACGGATTCTTTCCTGTTGGTGATTCATATTCCACTGGGCCGCTAACAACAAACCGGCCCACAAATTAGTTCGCATCATTGAAAGCCCCGAGGAAATCGGATTTTCAATTGGGATTGGTTTATGTTCAGGCTCAAGCTTTACTAAGAGATTTTCTTCGCCAAAACTAAAGGTAATGGCCTCCTGAAAATCCCGATCAACCAAAACATCTTTTAAACGATCCAAGCTAAGTTTATTTTCCGTATCCTTTCCCAGCTCTACATGCATTAAAAGATTGCTGCGAGGAAGCTTATCATATCCATAAATTCTTCCTAATTCCTCAACAAGATCAGCCTCAATTGCAATATCAAATCGAAAACTCGGAGGCGTTACCGACCAACATCCACCCTGTTGTTCAACACTCATACCCATGCGTTTCAAAATATCTTCGATTTCAGCATCGCTAAACGCAACCCCTAGAATCTTTTCTACCCTTTTCGACCTTAACAAAATCGGTTGACGTTGGGGCAAAAAACTCGTTTGCATGACCTCAATAATCGGACCAACCTGGCCCCCTGTAATCGATACGACCAACTCCGTAGCACGCTCAATAGCACGCCGCTGCAGATCAGGATCGACTCCTCGTTCGAAACGGTGGGAAGAATCAGTATGCAACCCATAGTGACGAGATTTACCCATAATCACAGTAGGAGAAAAAAATGCACACTCCAAAAAAATATCTTGGGTATCGCTGCTCACAGCAGAACCAGTTCCCCCCATAATCCCCGCCAACGCTAATGGACCAGAATTATCTGCAATAACGAGCATGTCACCAGTAAGGGTGATTTCCTGATCGTTTAAGAGCAATAGTTTTTCTTGTTCATAAGCATAACGAACAATAATTTCTCCATTGATTTTCGAATAATCAAAAGCATGCAACGGCTGTCCAAGTTCAAGCAACACGTAGTTGGTTACGTCAACAAGAGGTCCCAACGACCGAAGTCCAGACCGTCTTAAGCGCTCCTTCATCCAAATTGGAGTTTGTGCGGCTGAATCAACTCCTTTTATCAGTCTTCCCATGTATCGAGGACACGCTTCAGGTGCCTCAACCCGAATAGACAATATCTGTCGGTGAGCGATTGCACCCTCCATCAAACTCGGCACCTCCCAATCAAGCCGATTCAATACCGCCACCTCACGAGCCACGCCTTCGACGCTCAGGCAATCAGCACGGTTGGGCGTTAGATCAATTTCAATAATTGAATCGTCCAACTTAAGGTAATTGCGGATATCATTACCTACCGGAGCATCGCCTGGGAGTTCCATTAATCCCTCAGCTTCTTCGGCCAACCCCAATTCCATCTGAGAACACAGCATTCCAAACGATTCCTCTCCTCTCAGTTTCGATTTTTTGATACGAAAATCACCAGGTAGCGTTGCTCCAACGAGGGCTGTGGGAGCACGCATACCCTCATAGACATTAGAAGCACCGCAGACAATCTGAAGCGGGTCGCCCGCTCCGATCCTAACTTTACACACGTTTAACCTATCAGCATTAGGATGGGGCTTAACCTCCAGCACCTCACCCACCACGATACTCTCAAAATCACCTGCAGCAGAATCCACCCCTTCAACCTCTAACCCAGCCATAGTCAACTGGTCAACCAACTCAACGGTGTTGACATCAGGATTGACGCTTTCTCTTAGCCAGGCCTCACTAATCTTCATACGTTATTTAGTTAAACTGCTTTAAAAATCTCAAATCATTATCGAAAAACAGCCTCAAATCACTGATTCCGTATCGAAGCATGGCTAACCGCTCAACACCCATACCAAACGCAAATCCAGTATGCATCTCATTATCTATATTAACAAATTTAAACACTTGTGGATGTATCATTCCACATCCGAGCACTTCAAGCCAACCACTTTGACCACAGACTCGGCATCCCTTTCCTCCACACATTACACATTCAATATCCACTTCCGCAGACGGCTCAGTAAATGGAAAATAGGAGGGTCGAAATCGCAACTGCATTTCTTTTTCAAAGAATGCGCTCAGAAATTCATATAACACACCCTTAAGATCCGTAAAGCTAACATCAGTATCCACTAAAAATCCTTCAACCTGATGAAACATCGGAGTGTGAGTCAAATCCGAGTCACACCGGTAAACTCTTCCAGGCGCAATGACTTTTAATGGAGGTTGGTGTTTTTCCATAACCCGTACCTGGACTGGCGAAGTATGGGTACGCAATAGGGTATGTTGGTCAAAGTAAAACGTATCGTGCATTGCCCGTGCTGGATGATGCTCGGGTATATTTAAAGCCTCAAAATTGTGGTAGTCATCTTCAATTTCCGGCCCCTCTACCGTCTCAAAACCGACGGTGGAAAAGATATGTGTGATCCTCCGTAAAGTTGCGGTGACAGGATGCAAACCACCAAGCCTTTTATTTCTACCCGGCAGAGTAACATCGATCGTTTCTGCTGAAAGGCGCTTTTCCAATAGGCTCTGCTGCAGACTATCCTTTCGCAAATTAAGTTCAGCTTGAAAACTCTTTCTCGCGCTATTTATAGCTTGTCCCGCGACGGGCCTCTGGTCTGGCGGAAGTTTCACCAAAGCCTTCATCTCAAGGGTAAAAACACCTTTTTTGCCAAGATGCTCGACCCTAACCTGCTCCAACTGGCTTAGATCGCTCGCTAAGTTGAGCTTTTCCAACGCGCACGCAAGGATTTCTTCAACAGAAGCTGTCACCTATATAAACCTTTGATTATTTTTAGAATTTTCGAAAAAGAGAGGGGGCTCCCCTCACCCTTATTCAGGTGGATTGTGCTAACCGCGCCAACTCAGCAAAGCCTTCTTTATCATGAACAGCTAGATCCGCTAAAATTTTCCGATCAATATCGATCGAAGCTTTTTTTAATCCGTTCATAAAGCGGCTATACGATAGCCCACATTCTCGGGCAGCCGCATTAATCCTTACAATCCACAACGCTCGAAACTGGCGCTTTTTTTGCCTTCGATCACGATAGGCATATTGGCCTGCCTTTATGACTGCCTGTTTTGCTACTCGATAAACACGACTACGCGCCCCGTAATAGCCCTTAGCTTGCTTTAAAACTTTTTTGTGCCTTGCTCGCGCAGTAACTCCACGTTTGACTCTCGGCATACAATTTTCTCCGAATTTATAATTATTAACAGGTCCCTATTCAGTTCACCACCATTGTATTCCATAACCGCATCAAAGTACTCATTTACATGTGAAAATGGATACTTTTTCTATTCTGACACAAAATAGAAATAAGCTAAACAGCAACCGGGTAGTTAATCGTTACATCAACTATAAGGGAGCATCCTCTCAGCGCTTCGGATATCCGCAGCATGCAGGGAAGTAGCCTTCCTCAATTGCCTTTTCCTTTTTGTGGTTTTTTTAGTCAAAATATGACGACGGTGAGATTGCCCACACTTAAACCTCCCCGATGCGGTACGCCTAAAACGTTTAGCAGCTCCGCGATTGGTCTTTATCTTTGGCATTTTCTTAAATTCTCTCGATGCAATTTAATTTTTTTTCTTTGGTGCGAGTACCATCACCATTTGTCTTCCTTCCATTTTTGGAAACTGCTCTACCACCGCCAACTCTTCCAAGTCGGCTTCAACCCTTTTCAAAAGGTCCATTCCCAGTTCTCTATGGGCCATTTCCCGGCCCCTAAATCTTACCGTCACTTTAGTCTTATCTCCATCGTTAAGAAAACGCTTTAAACTTCTAATCTTGACCTGATAATCCCCTGCGTCTGTCCCAGGACGAAACTTGATCTCTTTAACATGAATCAGTTTTTGCTTCTTTTTAGCAGCATGCAGTTTTTTATTTTGCTCAAACCGATACTTCCCATAATTCATAATTCTGCAGACTGGTGGCTCAGCATTAGGAGAAATCTCGACAAGATCGAGATCCTGATCATATGCTGTTCGTTTAGCCTGATCTATAGCGACCAGACCCGCTTGCCCACCATCAGCATCAATCAATCTGACCATTGGCGAGGTAATTTCATCGTTCAGTCGTGCTTCTTTTTTTGCAGCGATACCCTCTTCTCCTATCTTAATTAGCCACTTGACCGCGGCATTCTATTTCATTATTCAACAGAATTCTAAACTGATCTAACGAAAAGGTTCCCAAATTTTTCCCTTGTTGGGTCCGAACTGAAATCGAATTCGATTCAACTTCATTGTCCCCCACGACCAAAAGATAGGGTATCTTTTGCATCGCGTGCTCGCGGATTTTAAAACCGATCTTCTCATTTCTCAAGTCTAATCTTGTTCGAATCCCGTACTTCTCAAAGAAATGTTGTACACTGCGAGCATAATTTGCTTGTTGATCGGTAATATTACAAACCACAATTTGGATCGGCGCCAGCCAAAGTGGAAATATTCCCGCGTAATTTTCGATCAGGATACCGATAAATCTTTCCAACGAACCCAATATAGCCCGATGTAGCATTACCGGCACATGTTTTGAGCCATCTTCTGCTATAAAGCTAGCTTCCAGCCGTCCCGGCATGGAAAAATCTACCTGGATGGTTCCACATTGCCAAACCCGGCCCAGGCAGTCTTTCAACGAAAACTCTATTTTGGGCCCATAAAATGCCCCTTCCCCAGGCTGGAGATCCCATTCCAATTCCTTGTTGTTCAAAGCCAATTCCAAAGCAATTTCGGCCTTATCCCACACCGCATCATCGCCAACACGGTTTTCCGGCCGAGTTGAAAGTTTTATCAAAATTTCTTCGAAACCAAAGTCTCGATACACCTCAAACAACAAATCAATGAACGATGCCACTTCAGCTTGTATCTGGCTTTCCGTGCAAAAAATATGGGCATCGTCTTGGGTAAAGTTTCTAACTCGCATAAGACCATGCAACGTACCCGAGGGTTCATTGCGATGGCACGAACCAAATTCAGCCATACGGATTGGAAGTTCACGGTAGCTTTTTAGTCCTTGGTTATATATCTGGACATGGCAGGGACAATTCATCGGTTTTATCGCATAGTCACGATGTTCCGAATGTGTAGTGAATATCATATCCCCAAATTTATCCCAATGACCAGACTTTTCCCAGAGTGATTTATCAACAACCTGAGGAGTTTTAACTTCGTAATAGCCTTTCATTCGGAGCTGGTCACGTATATATTGTTCAACTACCTGGTAAATAGTCCAACCTTTATCGTGCCAAAAAACCATACCAGGAGCCTCTTCCTGGGTATGGAATAAATCTAGCTTTTTCGCAACTTTCCGATGATCCCTTTTTTCTGCTTCTTCTATACGATGCAAATACGCTTTTAATGCTTTTTTATCATGCCAAGCGGTTCCGTATATCCGCTGCAACATCTCGTTATTTGAATCACCACGCCAATAAGCCCCGGCAATTTTGGTCAGCTTGAAAGCCTTTAATTTACGAGTATTCGGAACGTGGGGGCCACGGCACAAATCGGTAAAATCGCCCTGGCTATACAGCGACAACTCTTCGTCTCCAGGAATACTTTCGATAATACGAGCTTTATAAACTTCTCCTTGCGCCCGAAAATATTGAATTGCCTCTGCCCTGGGCATTACGCTACGCTTCACATCTAAACTCTCCGAGGAAAGTTCGTGCATCTTCTTTTCGATCAGCTTAAGGTCTTCGCTGGTGAACGCGCGCTCAAAACAAAAATCGTAGTAAAACCCATCCGCAATTACCGGTCCTATTGTAACTTGTGCGCTCGGGAAAAGAAGCTTAACCGCTTGCGCTAATAGATGGGCCGTCGAATGCCTGATTATTTCCAAACCCTCATCATCCTTGCCGGTGATTATCTGCACTCGGGCATCACAATCTACTACCGCAGCACAATCTACCAACTTTTCGTCAATACGCCCTGCTATGGAGGCCTTTGCCAACCCAGAACCAATGGATTCCGCTATTTCCGTAATAGTAACGGCGTGATCAAACTTGCGTGTTGACCCATCAGGAAGTGAAATTATCGGCATTAACCCAGCGGCGTGTAACGGTTTCGGTATTCCAGATGGAGAAAAACTAGTTTTGCAAAAAACTAAAGCACCGCGATGCGATGCTTTTTTTCGAATTGGTAGGCGCGATTGGAGTTGAACCAACGACCCCCACCATGTCAAGGTGGTGCTCTAACCAGCTGAGCTACGCGCCTGTTAACCTTACGTTCTATATGTTCTTGTATTCTAGCCTAGTTTCTTTGATTGTAAAAGGTATTTCTTAACTGCTCTTGAGAGCAAAAGACTCAAAACCTTTGAACTGTAATCAAAAGCTATGAATTTTACGTAGAATAAATCTTATATCACACAATACTTGATCGAATGTCTTTGATTCTATCACGTAAATCTGCAGCTTCTTCAAATTCCAAATCCCTCGCATGGGTATACATTTTTTCTTCAAGTTCTTTTATCAACTTCGCTGCCTGCTTGGGTGAATTGACATTATAGCCGGGCCCTACTTCCGCAACTTTAGAGTCCCCTGCACCGAGCTTACGCCCTGCTCCTGGAATAGTCACCTCCAAAATATCAGTTACTTTTTTCTGAATTGAGGCTGGGATTACACTATGTACCCTATTATATTCGATTTGCTTGTTTCGACGACGCTCTGTTTCCTCAATTGCCGCTTTCATCGAACGTGTAGTCCTATCACCATAAAGAATCACGTGTCCATTGACATTTCGGGCAGCACGCCCCATTGTTTGAACTAAGGAAACAACCGAACGTAAAAACCCCTCCTTATCGGCATCGAGAATTGCAACTAACGAGACCTCAGGAATGTCAAGGCCTTCTCGGAGGAGATTGATCCCCACCAAAACATCGAACCGACCAAGCCGCAGATCATGAATAATTTCGACCCGTTCAACCGTATCAATATCAGAATGTAGGTAACGCACCCGAACATCGTGATCAAGCAAATATTCGGTTAAATCTTCTGACATACGCTTGGTTAGAGTCGTCACCAATACTCGCTCGTTTTGCTGAACACGGCATCGGATTTCAGACATTAAGTCGTCGACTTGGGATATTGCAGGACGAACCTCAACTCCCGGATCCACTAACCCCGTAGGGCGAACCACCTGCTCCACAACGGAACCCGAGTGTTCTCGCTCATAAGCACTTGGGGTCGCTGACACATAAATACGTTGCGGGGAACGTACTTCAAATTCTTCAAATTGCAACGGCCGGTTATCTAGTGCTGACGGCAGTCTGAACCCATATTCGACCAAGGTTTCTTTCCGTGAACGGTCACCTCGATACATGGCACCAAGCTGAGGGATTGTGACATGGCTTTCGTCAATTACCACGATCGCGTCGTCAGGCAGGTAGTCGAACATAGTTGGGGGAGGATCACCTTGTTCCCTTCCCGAAAGATAGCGTGAATAATTTTCGATTCCCGAACAATACCCCACCTCCAGAATCATCTCAAGATCGAATAAAGTCCTTTGTTCAAGCCGTTGTGCTTCAACCAGTTTGTTCAATGATCGCAATTGATCCAAGCGTTCCTTCAATTCAATTTTTATATGATCAACTGCTTTCAACAGTTTTTCCCGAGGAGTCACATAGTGTGTCTTCGGAAATACCGTGTACCGTGCGATTCGACTAATAATCTCGCCGGTCAGTGGGTCAAACAATGACATCCTTTCGATTTCGTCATCGAACAATTCAACACGCAAAGCTTCCTTTTCTGATTCTGCCGGATAAATATCAACGACATCGCCTCTTACCCGATAAGTCGCCCTACGCAGTTCTAGATCGTTACGGGTATACTGCATTTCTGCCAATCTTCGAAGCAGGGTACGTTGATTGATCAGGTCCCCTCTCACCAGATGCAACACCATCTTAAAATAGGATTCTGGCTCCCCTAAACCGTAGATAGACGACACAGTCGCGACCACAATCGTATCCCGTCTTTCGATCAAGGCTTTTGTGGCAGACAAACGCATTTGCTCAATATGTTCGTTGAGAGAAGCGTCCTTTTCGATGTAAGTGTCCGAAGCTGGGACATAGGCTTCCGGTTGATAGTAGTCGTAGTAAGAAACAAAGTACTCCACCGCGTTTTCCGGAAAGAAATCTTTCATCTCTCCATAAAGTTGAGCCGCTAGTGTTTTATTCGGTGCGAGGATCATAGCCGGTCGTTGAATATCTTTGATCACATTGGCAATGGTAAAGGTTTTGCCCGACCCCGTGACCCCGAGAAGCGTTTGATGCAATTCACCAACACTCAACCCTTCAGTTAGACTGTCAATCGCCTGAGGCTGGTCGCCTGCAGGCTGAAAACTGCAATGCAAATTAAATTTTTTAGTCACAGGGATTCATATATTGCGCCGCATCAAGTACCATACTTTTAAACCATAATTTTTAGCTGTTATATTTAATGAGCATTCAACTTTCCAAACGTGTTGTATCCGTCAAACCCTCCCCTACACTAGCCATTACCGCACGAGCCGCGTCGATGAGAGCGGAAGGCAAGGATATTATTGGCCTAGGCGCCGGAGAACCAGATTTTGATACGCCCTCTCATATCAAAGATGCGGGGATCCAAGCAATTCACAAAGGATTCACCAAGTACACCGCCGTCGACGGAATTACCAGCTTAAAAAATGCCATTATAAACAAATTCGACCGAGACAACGGCCTACGATATCAAAGTAACCAGATCCTCGTCTCCTGCGGCGGTAAGCAAAGTTTTTTCAACCTTGCTCAAGCCCTTCTTAATCCAGGCGATGAAGCAATTATCCTTGCACCCTATTGGGTGTCATACCCAGACATGGTTATCCTCGCCGGTGGAAGACCGGTCATCATTAACACGACCCAACAACAACATTTTAAAATCACTCCGCAACAATTACGAGATGCGTTGACTGAAAACAGTCGATTATTTGTATTAAACAGTCCTTCCAATCCAAGCGGAATGGCGTATTCCCTAAACGAATTAACCGCCTTAGCCAAGGTGCTTCTTGAATATCCAAAGGTTATCATTGCAACCGATGATATGTATGAACATATCCTCTGGCCTGGCAATACGTTTTGTAACATACTGAACGCAAGCCCGGAACTCTATGAAAACACTATTGTACTTAATGGAGTATCTAAGGCATATTCCATGACAGGTTGGCGTATCGGTTATGCTGCGGGACCAGCCCAACTTATCCAGGCCATGAAGAAAATTCAATCACAAAGCACATCGAACCCAACATCGATTTCCCAAGTCGCGGCTGAAGCCGCCTTAGGTGGCGATCAAAACTGTGTACAACTCATGGTTGACGCATTCAAAATGAGACACGATTATGTGGTTGAGACCCTCAACAACATAAAAGGAATTTCCTGCCTACCAACAGACGGTACTTTTTATGTCTTCCCAAATGTACAGGCTATTATCGACACAATGAACGTGGGTGATGATGACCTAGGTTTCGTAGAGTTTTTAATCGAAAAAGCTGGAGTCGCTGTTGTACCAGGGTCAGCGTTTGGTTGCCCGGGTCATATCAGAATTTCCATTGCTACGGGGATGGAAAACCTGAAGAGTGCTATGGGACGCATTCAGACTGCGCTACTTGCTGCCTAAGGAAAACGGCCTCAAATAGGAACAGTTTTCGTTTCTCTGAAACTGTATGGACCGTTTGCAAACCCATTCGCGGAGAACATTCCAGTTAGTATCTAAGAATCGATAAAAAGGCATTCGACCAGCAGATAACAACGGTTCTAACTCTGGAAGCGGAATAATGTCACTTGGTGTCTAGAACATGGACCGAAAATAAGTCTAGTTCCCAGGGATCAAATAAGGTTTTTAATACCCCAGATTGGAGAAGTTCTTCGGCTTAAGAAAAAACCAACCAAGTTATAGTGATATTCCGCTCTATAATGAAGAGAATTATATCGAATTAAAAATTAGACGTTACGAAAAGTGCTTAGCCAACCACTGCTAAGTTTAATTTCCTAACCACTTTTTCCTCCCTTAATCCGCAAAAAAATAAACCGACTTATTCTTTCGACAAACTATTCAAATAGTCTTTAAAACTATCTTTCAGCTCCGCATGCTGCAGTCCATGGTCGACAGTAGCAATTAAATATCCCAATTTAGATCCACAATCATAGCGCCTACCACGAAATTCATAGGCGAGAACCTGTTCATCCAGTAACAACCGCGCAATTGCGTCTGTCAATTGTATTTCACCACCCGCTCCCCTGCCAGTTTTTTCAATTTTTTCGAAGATCTGAGGAGTCAAGATATATCGGCCTACAACCCCTAAGTTTGAAGGAGCAACTTCAGGCGCCGGTTTTTCGACAATCGATTCTATACGACTTACCCGATTACTTGCTTCAGAAGTCTTAACAATCCCATAACTCTGTGTCTCAGAAGGTGGAACACGTTCCACCCCAAGGATGCTTGACTGTTCACTTTCAAATAATTCAACCATTTGCGCCATACAACCAGAATTGCTGTTTTCAATTAAATCATCAGCAAGGATAACGGCGAATGGTTCATCGTCGATAACAGGTTTAGCACAATAGACGGCATGCCCTAAACCTAGAGCCTCAGCCTGCCTTATGTATACACACGAGACACTACGAGGTATGATTTTTCTGACAAATTCAAGAGTCTCATGTTTGCCACGAGCCTCTAATTCTGTCTCCAACTCATAGGCTTTATCAAAATGATCCGCAATAGAATTTTTTGTCCGTCCAGTGACAAATACCATAACTTCAACCCCAGCAGCTACCGCTTCCTCCACTGCATATTGGATCAGCGGTTTATCCACAACCGGTAACATCTCTTTTGGGCTCGCTTTCGTTGCAGGTAAAAAACGAGTTCCTAATCCAGCTACCGGAAATACAGCCTTCCTGATTCTATGATTCATGATTCCAAAAATTAATTTTCACCATACGGGCCTTACATAAATACACAACAACTACCGTAATCATAGCGAAAATAATTTTTTTGTTAATTTTTTATCCCTCTAGGGGAAACGGCTTACAATTAAATGCGGCACTGTTTCATCAGTCTACCCTGCGATTTTGATTAACGATTAGATATTTTAAAGCTCTATAACCACCGGTTTTATCGTTTCCCAGTGATGACAACTCGGACAACGCCAATGGATTTGATTACAAGAAAACCCGCATTGAGCACATTGATAAAAGGCTTGTTTTGTCAAAAGCTTGGAACAAATATCGGACAACTTAGACAGAATCTTTCTGCTTTCTTCGTTCGAACGCGTCATGAGCATAGTCACCAACACATCTATACCCTGGATTGTTGTATTCCCATTAAGGGTTTCCAGCAAAAATTCAATTGCACGATCATCGCCTTCGTTCCGTTCCAAAAGTTTCGCAATTTCGGCAGTTGCCCCCGGAATGGAATATTGATCGTAAAGATAATTTAAATAGCTAACATGTTTTCCACCCCCACCGACATTTTCGAAACATTTAATCAATGGGTTAATTGCTTCACACAAATAGACTGGATCCTGATTTTCTACACGTTTCAATGACTCTATGGCATGATCGTAGTAATCTTGATCCATCCACATGTCGGCCGCAATAAGCGAAGCTCGAACACAACATTTATTTTCCCTTAACGAATGCTCAATAAATTCAGCAGCTTTCCCTTTATCTCCTTTTTCATACGACTCCAAAGCAAGTTCACAATAAAATTGAGCAGCACTCTCCCCTCGGAGACCCCCACCAATTTGATCTAGTTTTCTTTTATATTCAATCGCTTTAAACCACTCCTTTTCTTGCTGGTAAAGGTACAAAAGTTGTTGCAATGCCGCCTTTTTGAAAGCACCTGCACCCACTAATTGAAGAAACAACGCTTCGGCTCGCCCGTATAAACCAGCCCGCAAATAATCCATACCCAATTCGAACAATACTTGCCTTTGCTGGTCCTTACACAAATCCTTTCGATCAACGAGGCGCTTATGAATGCTGATAGCTCGTTCAATTTCGCCCCTCTTCCTAAACAAACTCCCTAACGCCAAGTGGGTCTCAACTGTTTCGTTCCCATCCTCCAGCAAAAAAACAAAGACATCCAACGCCTTATCTGGCCGCTCATCAAAAAGGTGATTTAGGCCTTGGAAATAGGCTAGGTTTCGCTTGTGAAGATTATTGAGTGATTTTTTTTTAAAATGCTTGGTGGCTGCAAACCAACCAGATACAGCCGCAATTGGTAACAATAGGGCTAAGATCTGCTCCATTATTCGGTTTGATGGTTTGGAATCGACGTTCGCAGACTTTCAAGTTCCTGCTCCACCGAAATAAGCTGATTATTCAACCTTTGATAGTCGGATTTATTCTTCAATTTTCGTGAAAACCCCACCAACAATCCAAGAGCAATACCCACAGTAAATTCCAACATCAAAACCAATGCCAGCGGTATATCGACACGTGTATAGTAAAAATTAATTGAAACGGGGTTTAGATTATTTAAAGAAAAAAACAACCCCACAATGAAGATAAAACAAAAAACCAAGTAGTAAATAAATTTCATACGCTATGCTACGAAACGGATTATGGTCGACTGCCCGAGGATAGAAACCACTAAAAGACATTCAAGACATAAACAACTAATTTGATTTAACGCACTTGGAGGTGGATTTAAGTACCGAAAATCAACCCCAACAGAGTGATTTATGGAGATATCCAGGCACACGGATTGTTGCCACACTAGGTTTTCCATTTATAGAGAACCAGGTGTGGCAACTTGTCAAAAGCAAATCAGACTCAATCTACTATTTAACTAGTACGGTTTGATTTTTATTTTTGATCGAGAAACATCAACCCGATCTCGAAGTTCTTTTCCCGGTTTAAAATGAGGCACATGCTTAGCCGAAAGTGCCACAGCATCACCAGTTTTTGGATTACGCCCCACTCTTGGAGGCCGAAAATGCAAGGAAAAACTACCGAATCCTCTTATTTCTATCCGACCTCCAACAACAAGGGATTGGCCCATTTGGTCGAGAATACATTTTACAGTGAGCTCCACATCCTTTTGGGCAAGATGAGCTTGTTTCTTCGATAGCTTTTCTATTAATTCTGATTTAGTCACAGCGATTTCCACGAAAATAGGGATTAACACAAAATAGATTTTCGTCTCCTCGGAAACGAGTAGCCACCCACATAATCCATTTAGTTTAAATCGAACTATAAAGATACCACCCTCAATAAAAGCGATTCAAAAGCTCGATAACAGACGCTACCCGAATAAGTATATAACCAGACTCATTTTTTTTCTTCCATTTGCTCCTTAAAAATATCGCCCAAAGTTGGTTTTCCTACACTAGCGTTGCGTGTATAAGATTCGATTGCAGCCACTTCCTCATCCTGATCCTTACCTTTGATTGACAGGGAAATAGCTTTACTTTTCTTATCGACACCAATAAATTTAGCCTCTACTTGGTCTCCCACTTTCAATAAGGTTCTCGCATCCTCCACCCGGTCTTTTTGAATTTCTGAAGCACGGAGATAACCCTCAACTCCTTCTCCGAGAGATATGACAGCCCCTTTAGCATCAACCTCTTGCACTTCCCCTGAAACCATACTTCCCCGCTCGTGAATCGCCAGATAATTTTGAAACGGATCGGTTTCTAACTGTTTAATTCCAAGAGATATTCTCTCTCTTTCGGGATCAATACCCAAAATTACTATCTCGATTTCGTCACCCTTTTTGTAATCCCTAATTGCCGTTTCACCAGGTATATTCCAAGATATATCCGACAAATGAACTAGGCCGTCTATACCGCCTGCAAGGCCTATAAAGACACCAAAATCCGTAATAGACTTAATCGTACCGCTAATCTTATCGCCTTTATCATGGTTAGATCCAAACTCATCCCAAGGATTGACCTTACATTGCTTCATGCCCAAGGAAATCCTACGCCGATCCTCATCAATTTCCAACACCATGATCTCTACTTCATCACCCAGTTGGACTACCCGCGAAGGATTGACATTTTTGTTGGTCCAATCCATTTCCGAAACGTGAACTAGCCCTTCGACACCTTCCTCAATTTCGACAAAACAACCATAATCTGTCAAATTATTCACTTTACCGAATAACCGAGATCCTGCGGGATAACGACGCGCGATATTCTCCCACGGATCTTCTCCAAGCTGCTTCAACCCTAACGACACCCTGTTGCTGTCCTTATCGTACTTTAGTATCTTGACTTGGACCTCTTGACCAATTTCCACACATTCGGAAGGATGCCGGACACGTTTCCATGCCATATCTGTTATATGCAACAACCCATCGATACCGCCTAAATCGATAAATGCACCATAATCGGTAAGATTTTTAACAATTCCCGCAACAACAGCCCCTTCATGCAAACTGTCAAGCAACGCTTCCCGTTCGGCACTGTACTCCGACTCAACAACCGCACGCCTTGACAACACTACGTTGTTGCGTTTCTGATCGATTTTAATAACCTTAAACTCCAAGTCCTTACCCTCAAGGACCGTCGTATCTCTCACCGGACGAACATCCACCAAAGACCCTGGAAGGAAAGCCCGCAACGCACCTACGGTCACTGTAAATCCTCCACGCACCTTTCCGGTAATCCGCCCGATCACTTTTTCATCATCGTCTGCAGCTTTTTCTAACTCGCTCCATGCGTTTAATCTTTTTGCTTTATCTCGTGAAAGAAGCGTCGCACCGAGCCCATCTTCCACCATATCGAGAGCGACGTCGACAACATCCCCAACGGCAACTTCCATCTCGCCGTCCGAATCAAGAAATTGCCATTTCGGAATTACGCCTTCCGATTTTAGACCTGCATTGACCAAAACAACATCCATACTAATATCCACCACTGTACCCGACAGAATAGACCCAGGACGCATTTCTGTTCCAGCCAAACTCTCTTCAAATAATTCAGCAAAGCTTTCGCTCATGTGTTGTTTCTCGACTTGCTTTTGATCCACGAAAGACAATTTTCACGAATCACAATAATTTAGTTAAAAAAAGCTGCTAAAACGCACTAGATCAGCAGCTACCTACGGAACCCGTTTTATGCTTTCAAAATTGAAAAACACTATTACAGATTCAAAATCTTTTTACAATCATCCCCAAAATCCTTTCTATGACCTGTTCCGCTGAAATTTCGCTCGAGTCAATAACAATCGCATCTTCAGCTTTCTTCAGCGGAGCATTATCCCGATCTTTGTCTCGGCGATCTCGTTCCCCGAGCTCTTTGGTTATCCGACTAAGAGTAACACCTATACCTTTTTCATTCAACTGGTTGTATCGCCGCTGAGCCCGTGCGCTAGCACTCGCCGTCAAATAAATCTTGTGCGTAGCATCAGGAAATACCACCGTCCCCATATCCCGGCCATCTGCGACTAATCCTGGGAGCTGCCGAAATTCCCGCTGCTTCTTTAACAAGGCTCGCCTAACTTTGGGAAAAACTGCGATACGAGATGCCGTATTCCCACACGTTTCCGTAGAAAGTTGATCGGTTATCTCAATACCTTCTAAAAACACCGATAGCTCATCTTCAACCTGGAAAGAAACTTCTAGTAATGCCGCTTTTACTGCCACTAACTCTTCTTTGTCGAGCGGGAGTTTGTGCTTAGTCATACAAACCGCCAACGAACGGTATATCGCTCCACTATCAAGATAGTGCCAACCCAGAGCTTTTGCGATAGCCCGGCTCACCGTCCCCTTACCTGCACCACTAGGCCCATCGATAGCAAGAACTGGGGTCATGTTATTCACCGTACACCACCCTTAACAGAGATTGCCAGACCGAGCTGACTGGATATTTCGATAAAATTTGGAAATGACGTATTTACGTTTTCACAATTTGAAATGACAATTGGGTTTTTTGCCCGCAACCCGGCGATAGAAAAAGCCATGGCCACGCGATGGTCCCCGGATGCATCAACATTTCCTCCGGATAATTGACCACCTTCTATCAAAATTCCATCCGCCTCGGGGATTGCCTTAATACCAAGTTGATTCAATCCATTCGCCATAACTTGAATTCGGTCACTTTCTTTTACCTTAAGCTCAGCAGCACCCTTTAGACATGTTTCGCCTTCGGCGCAAGCAGCTGCTATGAAGACAATAGGAAATTCATCGATTGCCAACGGAACCAAGTCCTGTGGAATCTCAATCCCCCTTAATTGACTAAAGCCGACACAAAGATCAGCAACCGGCTCACCGCCGACGACTGTTTCATTCTTTATCTCAATTTCTGCACCCATTAGCCGAAGAATACTCAAAATTCCAATTCGCGTTGGATTCATACCAACATGGTTTATCTCTAAACGTGATCCCGGTGTAATTATTGCTCCAACCAGAAAAAAAGCTGCGGCTGAAATATCTCCCGGGATATCGATTTCTGTTGCCGTAAGAGCTTCTCCCGGATTAATACAAATCCTACGATCCACCACTTGCACAGGGTAGGAAAACCCTTTCAACATAGTTTCTGTGTGATTCCGAGTTCGGACAGGTTCAGTTATACATGTTTTACCTTTTGCATATATCCCTGCCAATAAAAGACACGATTTCACCTGCGCACTTGCAACTGGCATTTCATAACTAACACCTTCAAGCACATGCCCCCCCTGAATGCATAATGGTGCCGTACCTTGGCTCGATGGAGCAATACTCGCACCCATCCTCTTCAAAGGGCTTATTATCCGCTGCATCGGCCTCTGAGACAACGATTGATCCCCAATCAAAACTGAATCGAATTCTTGCCCAACAAGTAGTCCACTCAATAACCGCATCGATGTCCCTGAATTACCCAAATCAAGTGCTTGACCAGGTCTCGATAAGCCATTAAGCCCAACACCTTGTATAGTCACCGAGCCTTCATCAGGCCCATCGATAGCTACACCCATCGATCTAAATGCATTCAAAGTCGCGAGTGTGTCCTCCGCCTCCAAAAATCCCGATATCTGAGTTATTCCTTCGGCAATTGACCCAAGTATGATCGCTCGATGGGAAATCGACTTATCTCCACTAACTCGGAACTGCCCATGAAGTGTCCCCCCGGGTGTTACATTAAAGGATATTGTTTTTAGCATCCTCTAGGATCTTAAAGTTATAGAAAAGGAACAAAATGAGTTGAAATAATTTTTTGAGAGCAAGGCATTAACACATAGGAATAAATCCACATGTCAAGCGTTTGCAGGACATCTACCGGCAATTAAACTGGTTCATTTTATCGGTTGTTTTTGATGTGATGTCCTAGTTTTGGTATTGGTTGAGAAATCGCCTTCTAGCACTATTTGCACGACTAAAGACCCCAAAAAGCTCCTCGGTCTCATTGTTTTTCAAGTTCTTTGCAACCCCATCGAGTTCACCAATCAATTGTTCAATCAATCCGACAATTTCCCCTCGATTTGCCAAACAGATATCCAGCCACATAGTAGGATCGCTGGATGCAATGCGAGTGAAATCCTTAAAACCACCCGCTGCATACTTAAATATTTCATTATTCTCATCTTTCTGGCCCAACATATCGGTCAACGCATAAGCAACGATATGGGGTAAATGGCTGGTAGCGGCGAGAATCGTATCATGACGATGGACATCCATCTTGGAAACAGTTGCGCCCAGCATTGTCCAAAATCGCTCGACCTGCTCTACCATCACGCGATTGGAATTTTCGTCAGGAGTAATAATGACCCGCTTATTTCTAAACAAACTCGGTATCGATGCTTCTACTCCACTTGATTCCGACCCTGCAATAGGGTGTCCCGGTATAAAATTAGAGGGGACAGAACCAAACACTTGGCGCAATGATTGGACTACACTATTTTTTGTGCTTCCAACATCGGTAAAAATAGTATCTTCCGGCCAGTCAGGCTTTAGCTCGGTAAGAATTTTTTCAATCGTGCCAACAGGTGTAGCAATAACGACGAAATCCGCACCCGCCACTGCGTCTTGAATATTCGTGGCACTAAAATCTATGACCGAAAGATGCTGGGCCTTTTCAAGGTTCACCTCATCATGATCTACTCCAACAATTTCGCAGCAAACACCCTGTTGTCGTGCGGATTGAGCCACCGAACCGCCGATCAAACCAACTCCGATCACACACAACCGCTCAATCATTGGCCGTTACTATTGCCAAAGCTTTCAGAAAAGCAGCATTTTCCTTAACGGTACCAACGGTCACACGCAAATGTTGAGGCATTTCATAATTATCGAGCGGGCGCACTATAACCCCCTGGCGCAATAAATCTTTATAAATAGGAAGAGCCGTCCGCTTACAATCAAAACTGAGAAAATTTCCTACCGAAGCAAGATAGTCAATGCCTAATTTTTCCAAACCCTGCATCAGTTGGTTTAACCCTTGATTATTTACTTCTCGCGAATACTTTAAATAATCTTGGTCCAATAATGCTGCTTCAGCACCAACAAGCGCCAACGAGTTAACATTGAATGGCTGGCGAACCCGATTCATGAGGTTGGCAACTTCGGGGCTCGAGATCGCATAACCCACCCGCAAACCTGCTAGTCCATAGGCCTTCGAAAAAGTACGGGTCACCACTAGATTAGGATATTGGTCAAGCAAAGCCAGAGTATCCGGGTAATCTTCCTGTTCGACATATTCAAAATAGGCCTCATCAACGACAACAATAACTTGCCGGGACAATGTTTCTAAAAACCCCATTAATGAATCGCTGCAACAATAATTTCCAGTCGGATTATTCGGGTTCGCTACAAACACAACTCTGCATTCCCTAGGTGCCTCCCGAACCATCTTTTCGAGATCATGCCCATAACCTTGCTCGCCCAATCCATTACACGCAGGGACGGCAATACCTTTGGCACCAACGGCCTGAACAACTATAGGGTATACCGCAAAAGCATATTGAGAATAAATTGCACATGCACCAGGACTCAAAAATGTACGTGCCACCAATTCCAGAACATCGTTGGAACCATTTCCGAGGGTAATTTGATCGATCCCAACACCATAACGTTCCGACAGCATCTTTTTTAACTGGTATCCATTTCCATCCGGATAACGCGCAATATCCACTAAGGCATTTTGTAGTGCTGTTAAAACCTTCGGACTTGGGCCTAAGGGATTTTCATTTGACGCAAGTTTCACAATATCCTGAATCCCTAGCTCCCTTTCTAGTTCGCTGACAGGCTTCCCTGGCTGATACGGCTGTAATGCCTGAACGCCAGAAACGGCTAAACGTTGAAGACCACCTTCTATCATTTTATTTGATTGTTAGGAATAACGACAAACCTGACACTAAGTCACTGCACAAGGGTACGAACCCAAAATTTTCAACATATTAGCTTTCTGCTTTAATGATGATAACGCCACAGAAACTGATTGATCATCACGATGACCTTCTATATCAATAAAAAACACATAGTCCCACATCCCTCGACGTGATGGGCGCGACTCGATTCTCGTCATACTAATGCGATGATCAGAAAAAGGCTCTAAAACATCATAAAGGGCACCCGGCTGATTTCCTGCTGAAACAATAAGAGTCGTTTTATCAAAATCGCTCTGACCAACCTCCTGTTTCCCAATTACTAAAAATCGAGTGGTATTATCGGGTTCATCTTCGATATTCGCTTCGAGAATATTAAGTCCATAAACTTCGGCAGCCACATCGCCCGCAATCGCGGCGCAATTCGGCATTTTTGATGCCAGACGCGCCGCCTCCCCGTTACTACTGACACTGGTCCGTTTGGCGGATGGTAGGTAACGCGCCAACCATTCACGGCATTGCGCCAGCGATTGTTGATGGGAAAAAATCTCTTGTACCCTGGATAGATCGGCATCGTTACTCAAAAGATTATGATGTATTCGCAACACCACCTCCCCACAAATTAGGAGTTGGGAATTCAAAAAACTATCAAGCGTGTGGGTAATTACCCCTTCAGTGGAATTCTCTACGGGCACCACGCCATAATTCGATTCCCCACTTTCAACAGCACGAAAAATTTCATCAATCGCTGGCAGCGGCAATGCCGTAATAGCGTGACCAAAATGTTTAAAGGCCGCCTGCTGAGTAAACGTTCCCTCTGGACCCAAAAAAGCAACAGCTAACGGTTTTTCAAGGGAGAGGCATGCCGACATCAGTTCTCGAAAAATAAAAACTGCATTCTCGTCTGCCAAAGGACCTCGATTGGTTTCTTTGATGTTTCGAAGCACTGAAGCCTCACGCTCGGGACGGTAAAAACACTCATTCTCACCCGAAGCCATTTTGATTTTGGCAACCTCTACAGCAAGCTTTGCACGGCGATTTATGACCGCCAAAATTTCTTGATCGATCATATCGATCTGTCTTCGAAGCTCTGCTAAAGTAATCTCCGAGGCCATAACCTAGTACCTCAATTCACAAATAATCAAAAAAATATGAGGTCTAATTATTCGATAAGCACTTTAAGCAAAATTGGAAGATTCCCATATTCCTGTATTCTTTGTCTTATTATCCATCATTTACCTTTCCTAGATTCTCGGTTATCGATGACTTGAGGCACTAGATTCAATCTGAGTCAATCAGTAATGACTTTCAATCAATTCATGGCCACATAAAGACATCACACAACTCTAACCGATAATACCCCATCAATTAATCCGATACTTTCAACAATTTCGGTGGGTATCTCCCCTTCAACGTCAATCAATGTATAGGCGATTTCACCCCGAGATTTATTCAACAGATCCGCTATATTTATTTCGGCATTGGCTAGACAAGTCGATATCTGACTCACCATGTTTGGAATATTCTGGTTGGCAATACTTAATCTAGCGCCTTCCGCTCTCGGCATCACCGCATAGGGGAAATTTACTGCATTTTTAATATTGCCATTTTCGAGATACTCCTTTAACTGTTCGGCAACCATAACCGCGCAATTTTCCTCCGCTTCGGCTGTTGATGCACCCAAGTGCGGCAACGCAATAACCTTCGGGTTATCTTTTAAATCATTGCTGGGGAAATCACATACGTATACAGACAGTTTCCCACTATCTAATGCAACGCGAATTGCATTATTATCTACCACCTCTGAACGGGAAAAGTTCAGTACAACAGCACCTTCATTCATACACTTAATGCGCTCTGCATTCAATGTATTTCGGGTTTCATCAATAAGAGGCACATGCAAGGAAACCAAATCTGAACGCATCAAAACTTCTTCTATACTGCTTGCCTGCATTACAGACGACGACAATTGCCAGGCGCGTTCCACAGAAATATTTGGATCATAACCCAAAACATTCATCCCAAAACCCCGAGCAGAATTCGCGACAAGCACTCCAATAGCACCTAAACCAATAATACCCAATGTTTTTCCACACAACTCAACACCGGCAAATTGCTTTTTACCTTTTTCCACCTGCTTTTCAAGAACATCATCGTCTCCTTCCAGCTGCCTTGAATAATCCCACGCTTGACAAATATTTCTACAAGCCAGCAGCATACCAGCGACAACCAATTCTTTTACTGCATTGGCGTTAGCCCCTGGAGCGTTGAATACAGGGATGCCCTGTTTTGAACATTCCAATACCGGAATGTTATTAACGCCTACCCCTGCTCGCCCAATTGCTTTGACAGTTTCAGGGATTTCAATGCTGTGGAGATCGTATGAGCGTAACAAAATTGCATCGGGATGCTGGATTTCGGAGGCAACTTCATAGCAATCCCGAGAAAAGCATTCCAAACCAGAAACCGCGATATTATTGTAGGTTAGTATTTTGTACATACAATGATCTTAAAAATTTGAAGCTTTAACTTAATCATTCTGGGAATGAACTAACAATTCCTTTCAAATTCGCCCATAAACTCGACCAAAGTGTCAACCCCTTTTTCCGGCATGGCGTTATATATGCTCGCCCGCATCCCGCCAACCGATCGATGGCCCTTTAAAGCAATCAGACCTTCTTTTTCCGCATCGATTAGAAACTTTTTATCGAGACTCTTATCTGCCAATAAAAAGGGAACATTCATGCGCGATCGATATCGAGGATCGACTGGATTTGAATAAAAAGAAGAACTATCAATAGCTGAATAAAGTTTATTCGCTTTTCGAATATTACGCATTTCAAGCGCTTCAACTCCTCCTTCGTTTTTTATCCATTCCAAGACTAAACCCAAAATATACCAGCTATACGTTGGCGGAGTATTTAGCATCGATCGATTTTTTGCATGCAGCTGGTATTCAAACATTGACGGAATATCCAAAGGCGTAGTTTTCAAAAGATCTTCTCTAACTATCACAGCAGTAATTCCAGCAGGACCCATATTCTTCTGAGCACCAGCATATATCAACCCGAATCGGCTTACATCAATTTCACGCGACAATATATTTGATGACATATCCGCGACAAGCGGCAAATCACCCACCGGAGGAATCCTCTGAAACTCTACTCCACCAATAGTTTCATTGGAGGTATAGTGCAAATAGGCCGCATTCGGATCAATTTCCCAGGCAGTCATGGGCGGGATCGTGTTAAAACCTTCCAATTCCGAATTTGCCGCAAGGACCACATCACAAAAACGCTTGGCTTCAGCAATCGCTTTCTTCGACCATGATCCTGTACATACATATACAGCCGAATCCTTACCATTCAACAAATTCAATGGAACCATGGAAAATTGACTGGTCGCACCACCTTGCAAGAAAATTACACAATAATTTTCAGGAATATGCATCAAACCCCGAAAATCGGCTTCCGCCTTTTCCGCTATCGAAACGAATTCCCCACTCCTGTGGCTCATTTCCATAACCGAAAGGCCGCTACCTCGCCAATCGAGCATTTCGTTCCTAGCCTGCTTCAATACGAATTCAGGAAGAACAGAAGGGCCAGCACTAAAGTTAAAAATTTGCGGCACAGCTTTCTATAATTCAGGTTGTTCGTCAAGCGGCTCTTCTTCAGACAAGTCCTCATCAGGCAAGCCCTCAAGGCGATCAATACCGACGACTTTTTCATCCTTACTTAAGCGAATCACTTTTACCCCCTGAGTGTTCCGTCCAACCACCGAAATCTCTGATACACGGGTACGTACCAAAGTACCGGCATCGGTAATTAACATTATTTCATCTTGATCAGCTACTAATGCCGCACCGACCACCGCACCGTTCCGTTTACTCGTTTGAATCGCGATAACTCCCTGTCCACCTCGACGATGGATTGGAAAATCGCTTAACAAAGTCCTTTTGCCATACCCATTTTCCGTCACAGTCAAAACCTTACCTTCGGTCGCAATAATTAGTGATATGACTTGCTGCCCTGGCAACAGCCGAATACCACGAACGCCAGCCGCTGTACGACCCATTTGCCGAACATCCGCCTCGTTAAAACACACGACTTTACCATTACTGCTAAACAACATAATATCTTGTTTGCCATCAGTAATATCGACGCCAACCAATTGATCACCCTCACGCAAATCGATTGCAATTTTACCATTGGAGCGGGGGCGTTTAAATTCGCTTAAATCGGTTTTCTTAACTCGCCCAAATGCTGTCGCCATGAACACCGATTGATCTGCATCAAATTCCCGAATAGGAAGAATGGCATTAACTTTTTCGCCGTTATCCAACGAAAGAAGATTAATAAAGGGTTTTCCACGAGCGCCCCGACTTGACACTGGCAACTCATACACTTTCAACCAATACACCTTTCCAGAACTCGAAAAACAAAGGATAGTATCGTGGGAATTGGCAACAATTAGCTTGTCGACAAAATCCTCCTGCTTAGTCGCCGTAGCCATTTTCCCCCGCCCACCTCGACGTTGAGCGCGGTAGGCATCGACTGGCTGGGCCTTAACATATCCCTCATGAGAAACGGTCACAACCATGTCTTCTTCAGTTATAAGATCTTCTAAAGAGAGATTCAAATGGTCTTCGAGTATTTCGGTTCGCCGTTTATCACCAAATTGGTCCCTAATGACTGTGAGCTCGTCCCTGATCACCTCCATCAAACGGCTATCTTTAGCAAGAATCTCAAGTAAATCATCAATTACTTCCAGTAACTGCTTATACTCATTAACTATTTTTTCTTGCTCAAGTCCAGTTAACCGATGTAACTGCAAATTGAGAATCGCTTGGGCCTGCTCCGGCGAGAGTGTATAGCCACCCTCATTCATGCCAAACTCTTTAGGCAACTCTTCTGGACGGGACCGGTTCGAATCCGCACGCTCCAGCAATTCCGCAACCAATCCAGGCTCCCATGCCCGCCCAAGCAACTGCCGCTTGGCATCAGCGGGGTTTGCGGCTGCCTTGATCAATTCGATCATTTCATCAATATTTGAAAGCGCTACCGCGAGCCCTTCCAAAATATGCGCACGCTCTCTAGATTTACGCAAATCGAATAACGTACGACGGGTAACCACTTCACGTCTGTGGGCCACAAAAGCCACAAGAATTTCCTTAAGGTTCAAACATCGCGGCCGCCCCTCTATCAATGCAACCATATTGATGCCAAACACATTCTGCAGTTGTGTGTGTTGATAGAGATTGTTCAGAATGACCTCAGCTACTTCACCTCGTCGAAGTTCAATAACCATGCGCATCCCATCTTTATCTGACTCATCACGCAAAGCCGATATTCCAGTCATCCGACCTTCTTTGACTAGTTCCGCGATTTTTTCCAAAAGACGTGCTTTATTGACTTGATAGGGCAATTCCGAAACGATAATACTTTGTCGCCCCCCATCGCCTAATTCCTCAAAATGGCAACGAGCACGCAAATGAATTCTGCCCCGACCGGTTTGATATGCCTCTCGAATACCCACAGCACCATTAATCATCCCAGCGGTTGGGAAATCGGGTCCTGGAATACATTCCATCAACTCTAAAATCGACGCATCAGGATTTTCTATCAGTTGCAAACAAGCCTCTACTACCTCACTCAAGTTGTGGGGAGGAATGTTGGTTGCCATACCTACCGCGATACCTGAAGAACCATTGATGAGCAAGTTTGGAACCCTAGTCGGTAACACCGTGGGCTCCCGTTCCGATTCATCGTAGTTGGTCTGAAAATCAACGGTTTCTTTTTCCAGATCAGCCAATAATTCATGGGAAATTTTGGCCATGCGTATCTCGGTATACCGCATAGCAGCAGGCGAATCACCATCAACCGACCCGAAATTGCCCTGACCATCAACGAGCATATATCTCATCGAAAAAGCTTGGGCCATACGAACGATAGTGTCGTAAACTGCTGTATCCCCGTGAGGATGATATTTACCGATCACATCACCGACAACCCGGGCAGATTTCTTATAGGGTTTATTCCAATCGTTACCAAGCACATGCATTGCATAGAGTACTCGCCGGTGCACTGGCTTTAAGCCGTCCCGCACATCTGGCAACGCACGGCCTATTATCACGCTCATGGCGTAATCGAGATACGACTGCCGCATCTCGTCCTCAAGATTTACGTGAATGATTTCTTTTGCGAATTCGGACATGCGTTGAAATTTAGAGGGTTTGTACGCCCAGGAAGAACTCTAAGAACAAGTCTTAGAAACCCCACGGAACACCATTAGTTTACCAATCGCCTCTAAACACCCATCAAATTTTGGTACAGGTTAGAAGCAAAATGGGGAAGGCTACAAACAAAGCGGGGCATTATAGCAAATTCAAAGTTAATTAGACATTGAATCTAAAATGAATGACATCACCGTCCTTTACCCTATATTCCTTACCTTCAAGCCGCCATTTACCAGACTCCTTGGCGCCTTGCTCGCCACCACAAGCAATGAAATCTTGATAAGAAACAACTTCCGCACGTATAAACCCTTTCTCAAAATCAGAGTGAATAACCCCTGCCGCTTGCGGCGCTGTCGCATCTTCAGGAATTGTCCAAGCTCGTACTTCTTTTTCACCAGCGGTAAAATAGGTGTGAAGATTTAGCAACTTATAACCCGCTCGACCGACGCGATCAAGCCCAGGTTCATCCATACCCAATTCCGTTAGAAATTCCTGTTTCTCCCCATCTTCAAGTAACGCGATTTCAGCTTCCATAGCCGCACAAACTGGCACGACGATGGATGCTTCTTGGCTTGCATGTGCAACGACCTGATCTAGGAATGCATTATCTTGAAATCCATCCTCATCGACATTTGCAATGTACATTACCGATTTATTGGTCAACAAGTGCAAATCTCGCAGCATTCGCCGTTCTTCACTGGATAAATCCATAGTACGCACAGGTTCGCCTGAATCAAGATGCACATTCGCGGCATCAAAAACTCTCTTTTTCGCAATTTCTTCCTTATCCCCAGACCTTGACGCTTTAGCTGCTTTTTGTAAAGCCTTCTCCACCGTACCCAAGTCAGCCAGCAATAATTCGGTATTAATCACGTCAATATCACCCAATGGATCGATCCCGCCAGCCACATGGACAATATCGTCATCCTCGAAACAGCGGACAACATGAACAATTGCATCCGCTTCCCGAATATTGCCTAAAAACTGGTTACCCAACCCTTCACCTTTCGACGCACCAGCGACCAAACCGGCAATATCAACAAACTCGATTGTGGTAGGGATAATTCGTTTTGGAACAACAATCTCGGCCAATTTAGCTAAACGTGAATCAGGAACAGGAACCACACCCACATTGGGATCGATGGTACAGAACGGGAAATTCTCAGCTGCAATTGTTGCCTGCGTTAAGGCGTTAAACAGTGTGGATTTGCCCACGTTGGGCAACCCTACAATGCCGCATTGAAGCGCCATATACAATCTCTCTCTGGAAAAGGAATCAACGCGCCTGGTGGCGCAAACAGAAGGCTGCCGCAAATAGATCTGGCCTACAATGACCTCTACTTGCTACCGAATCGCCCCCTAGGCGAAGAATTAAAAGGACTATTGTTATAAAAATAATTTATGAAATCAACATGGGCTTCAAAACCCAGTAGTTTCGAAAGTAAATAACAACAACATTAAAAGCCCCAGTATTCAACGGATTGGATTTAATCAATACCATTTGTGCGTAGCTCTCGGAGAAGAGAATCATCCGTACCGATGTACTCAAGGTCAAACTCTATGGTTTAAACTTTTTTAGTACGATGTCCGTCAAGATGCTAATCGAGTATTATTCTTAGAGAATGTAACATTATCGCTTGGCTGGAAGCTCCCAAGTTTAAATTTAGGGAACTCAAACCCACTTAATGTTCGGTGATTTGAATGAGTCGTATTGAAAATATCCACACTATTACTAAGCGTCTAATATTGATGACAGGGATTTCGGTCATATTTTTTGCAGCAATCTTTGGCGTAAGCTACGTTCTAAACCAGCGATTCATGATGACTTGGGCTGGATTTCTTTGCGGTATAATAGGTGGATTTGTCAGCATCCAGCAAAGGCTTCGCACAGTCTCTGACCAAGAATTGGAGCTGCTGACAAAATCCTGGTTTCAAATATTATTGGTTCCAATATTTGGTGGGGTATTCGCGCTGGTACTTTACTGCATTTTTCTTTCAGGCATCGTATCAGGCGACCTATTTCCAGATTTTTATATTCCCAAACCGCCGGAAGCCGGTCCTGACAAAAACTTCATGTTTGAGCTATTTACTAAAACATATCCCAGTACGGGCAAGGATTTCGCAAAGTTTTTATTTTGGTCATTCGTAGCAGGCTTTTCAGAGCGGTTTGTGCCCCAAATAATTACCAAAGTCACATCGAGTGTCACCGAACAAAAAAGTAATGCTGACCGATAAAACCCGACTGCTCTGAGCTTTATACGTTTTAAACACAAAAAACAAACAAAGCCACTATTTCCCATTTTCCTATGAAATGGGTCAAACTCGGATAATAAAAATCATCAAGCCGCGAACAGAATGAATTTACACAATTGCCGCCAACTTTTGATGGTCTTTGAATCGACTAACACCACCGTCACCAACATCACTCTCAGACTGAATTTCTATTATTTCCAACGCAATGGTTCCAGTATTTTCCAACCGGTTTTCGACACCGCGAGGAATATTAGTCGAGTCATTCTCTCCAAGCAAAAATGTACTGCTACCCCGAATTAGGCGACCATTACCTTTCATGACAACCCAGTGTTTAGTTCCCTGATCGTAAATCTGGATCGATAAAGAAGCACCTGGATCTAAGGTTAAACGTTTGATGAGATAATCCGAACCTTGATCGATTAATTCTGATTTCCCCCATGATTCATGTACTTTTGCATGGAATATATGTTCAGAGCGTCCCTTCCCTTTTAAGTATTCAGTAATCAGTTTGACATCTTGAACCTTATCCTTGTGCGCCACCAAAACCGCGTCATTGGTTTCCACAATCACTATATCATTGACTCCTACAGCAGCTAAAAACCGACTGTCGGCACACAACAAAGAATTGTGTGTATCCTTGGAAAAAACATCACCTTTGATCACATTACCTGCATCATCGCTATCCAACACCTCGCCAATTGCTGACCAAGACCCCAAATCTGACCATCCTGCATCCAAAGGTAAAACAACGGCTTTTTGTGTTGTATGACCAGCGGCAAGGTTTTCCATCACCGCATAGTCGATCGAATCGCTTGGACATAATTCAAACATATTCTCATCGATTCGATAAAAATCACCCTCCCGTTCGCCTTGGTTAACCGCCCTATCACAATATTCCGCGATATCAAAACGCTGCCTGCGTATCTCCTCCAACCAAATAGACGAACGCATCACAAAAATCCCACTGTTCCATAGATATTCCCCAGATTGGAGATAAGTCTCAGCTGTTTCTTGATCAGGTTTCTCAACGAATGTATCAAGCAAGAATGTGGCGTCATCGAACCGGCTACCCTTTCGAATATAACCAAAACCAGTTTCGGGTTTATCGGGAACGATACCGAAGGTTACCACGTACCCATCCTGAGCCAATTTAGCTGCATGAATAACTCTGTCTCTAAAAACCATCTGGTCTTTAATCAAATGGTCCGAAGGCATTACCACTAATATCGGATCCAGGTCCTTTTCCGTTGCAAGATGAGCGGCCAAAGTCAGAGCTGGAGCGGTATTACGACCTTGTGGTTCGAGAATAATTGCTTTCGCTTCTTCGCCAATCTGCCTTAATTGCTCTGCAACAAGAAAACGATGGGATTCGTTGCAAACAATCAAAGAACTAAAGCTTGTGACCGATACACCTTCCGCTGTTAGATTGTTTGTTCGTAAAAGAGTCTCTTGAAGTAAAGTTTTATCCCCAGATAGCGGAAGGAACTGTTTGGGATAGGCTTGGCGAGAAAATGGCCAGAGTCGGCTACCCGCGCCTCCGGATAAAATAACCGGCTGAATCATTAATTCCACACTTATACCCTCATGATTTTTCGTTTGCATGCGCGACAACCCCTCGATTTGCAGTTTTTATTTGTCGACTTCATTCAAAAGAATAGATTATTTTGAGTAGTTCCTCTCAAAAATATTGGCCAAAATACAAATTGGTTCACTATGGACAAAACCGAATGATCTCGCAATGATTCCCATTCTCGGATAGCATCGTAGGAGGAAAAGATACATTGAAACCACCTTTACCTTTCAAAAGCAACTATAGAAATGATTATCTCCCTGTCATGTCCATATTGCGGGAGCTCCGTGGAAGCTCATTTGGAAATAGAAGAAACCGAGCATGACCTGTATGAGGACTGCTCGACATGCTGTCGTCCAATACTTTTTTCGATTACAATGAATTGGCATGATTTGCATCCTGTAATCACCATAAAACGCGAAGACGATTAAAAATACACGACCCGATGGATAATCAACCAGACCTATGCTATCCCGAAACCAGCGCCTTATTAGTTGTGGATATTCAGCCCACACTAACCACAGCCATGTCGGAAGAGGAGGGAGAGCAAATGCTCCATCATACCGGGGCCTTATTACAGGCCGCTAGCGCATTGGAAATTCCTGTATTCCTCACCGAACAATATCCAAATGGGCTTGGAAGGACCGATCAAGTTGTTATGGATAATCTGCCGGCAAACACCTATAAATATGAAAAAACAGGCTTTTCCTGCTGTGCAGCCGATGGTTTTGACGCCGCCTTAAAAACATCAGGTCGAAACCAAGTTATTCTTGTTGGACAGGAAACTCATGTTTGTGTTCTACAAACTGCATTCGACCTTTGTCACCAAGGTTATCGGGTTTTTGTAGTCGAAGATGCAGTTTGTTCACGTAAGCAAACCCATAAATTTTTTGCTTTGGAGAGAATGCATCGTTCGAATGTCACCATTACAAATCATGAATCGGTTCTGTTTGAATGGTTGCGCGATGCCTCGCACCCACAGTTCAAGACTCTCTCGAAATTGTTACAATAAAAGTTATAGTGTAATTTAGAATTGGCGTTACTCGCTACGAAAATGGGTAAGAATTTCTGGCTTACAAATAAGGGTAAGAAAAATGGAATCGTCGACAATTCGACAGATAGGAAGCCCCAAACTCCACCAAGTATTGCCACATTTTGATTGGCACGCACCCAATTATCAGAAATTATTGAACGATATACTGTCGATAATGCGCCACGCGCTTTATCATACTGGCGGAATTGGTATCGCATCCAATCAATGTTATTCCATTGAAAACCCCACCCAGGTAATCATTGTTGGAAACAACGAGTTGGGCAAGTCCTCACATCGTTATCCAAACCAGCAAATTCCACGCGAAAGGGTGATGATTAACCCGAAACAATTACGGGTATATGGTCCACCATATTACCCGGAAGATGGCGAAGGTTGCCTGAGTGTTAGAGGCTGTTTGCGTGGCAAAACCAAACGCTATCCGCATGTGGATATCACCTATCTTGACCCTTCTAAAAACCTGCACCAAATCACTCTGACGAATCTTGAAGCCCACATTTTTCAACACGAATACGACCATTTAAAGGGCATCGTGTACTTGGAAAAAATCTTCAACCGATTAAAGGCACATCAATCCAAGGAATGTCTTGCGATCCTTACGTCAATCATAAATAACAATGCAGCATCACAAAACTGCGCATTTGATGATACCCCCTGCCTGGCATTTGATGCCGATGATCAGGACATTTATGTCACGGCTCAATTGGAAACGGTACTCTGCCGGTTAGAACTTGAGACCCTAAAAGGCATGGCCGAACGTTTAGAAACTGCTAGAAGAAGAGATTAATCTTCAGCGTAACTACTCAGCGAAAATAATTAAAAAAGTACTTGACGCGGTTTGAGTGCGATTTTTTCGATTTCATGTTGCGTTTTGTGCGGCCGAAAAAATGGCTATTGCTTGCTCACCAGATGACACACAGTC
>Ga0209992_10000982_pt1 | contig 33385 bp, 29 predicted proteins | sample 2SBtaG_2_FD_182564 | JGI IMG/M metagenome (GOLD analysis project Ga0209992, IMG submission 182564) | Deep subsurface microbial communities from Kolumbo volcano to uncover new lineages of life (NeLLi) - 2SBTROV12_ACTIVE470 metaG (SPAdes)... | ecosystem: Environmental > Aquatic > Marine >...
CCCGAGCAGTCGCGCCGACACGAAGAAGTCGTCGGGCTGGTCGGCCAGCCACGCCGCCAGGTCGGCGCGGCCACTGGTGGAGCGATTCGACAACGGCACCCTCGGGATCGACAGGAGAACCTAATCCAGCCCGGGGGGCCGGACGGTCTCCTTGTGTCTGGGACTTGTCCGGGTCGGGTCGCGGGCGGCGAGAAAGAGTGATCGCTGCGGCCCCCGCGTGGCACTGATGCCCTGACGACCCGCGGGTGGCGGGCACTGGAGCCGACATGTTCTCAGCGATGCCCCTGCTCTGGACCCTGGCAGCCTGTGGGGAGCCGACGAGCACCAGCGACACGGAGCGGCCCACGGACACCGGGCCCGCGCCGCAGACGGACACCGCCACCGACACCGGCACCGACTGCGAGGAGGCCGCCTGGTACCCCGACGCCGACGGCGACGGATTCGGGGACGCGGCCCTCCCCACCTGGGCGTGCGAGCAACCGCCGGACACCCTGACCGATGGCAGCGACTGTGACGACGACGATCCGTCCGTCTACCCGGGAGCGCTCGAACACTGCGACGGGATCTGGTCGGACTGCAGCCAGGACTGGGACGACGACAGGGGCCGGGTCACGTGGTTCAGCACCAAGGGCGTGCCGACGGACCTGTCCGAGACCTGGGCATCGCTGGGGGCCGTCGAGACGGACCGACAGGTCTTCGCCGCGTCGGGCACCCTGGCGATCTGCCCCGGGACCTGGACCGTGCCTCTGTCCCTGGACGGACACGGCATCGCGGTGGTCGGCATCGGGGGCAGGGACGAAGTGGTCCTGAGCGGAGCCGGCGCGGTCCGCGTGATCCAGGGCGCCAGCGCCCAGGTCACGTTGGACGGACTCTCGGTGATCGACGGTGTGTCCGTGGCCGCCGGGGGCCTGGTCAAGGTGCCCAGCGAGGGTTCGTGGGCGCTGACAGACCTGACGCTCAGCGGGGGAAGCGCCAAGGAGGGCGGGGCGATCCAGGCCAACGCTGCCGGCTCGCTGACCGTCGACGACTGCACCCTGGTGGGGAATCACGCCGATGACGGCGGCGCGATCGCAGCCCGGGAGTCGCCGGTCACGATCCGCTCTTCGGCCTTTACCGACAACCACGCCACCCTGGGGGCCGGCGGCGGGGTCGCCGTCTACACCGCGTCGGGCCAGACCCTCACCATCGTGGACAGCACCTTCGAGGCCAACTCCGCCAGCCACTGGGGTGGGGCCATCATCGTGACCGGGTACGGCTACACCGAGCTCGAGGGCGTGGTGGTGAGCGACAACGTGGCCGGAGACGATGGCGGGGGCGCCTATGTCGCAGGTCAGGAGGTGCTCTCGGTCTACGAGTCCACGTTCACCGGCAACCAGTCCACCGGGGGCCAGGGCGGAGGGCTCTGGGGCTATCCCTACCGGCTGGACCTGATCGACGTCAGCCTGACGGACAACGAAGCCGGGGCCGAAGGGGGAGGCGGGTGGCTCTATGGCTGGCCCGGCAAGGTGTTCCGACTGACCGCCACCGGCAACACCGCAGCGGGCGACGGCGGCGGGGTCTACTTCTGGGGCAGCGACACGACGGTCGAGTCACTCACCCTGCAGGACAACGAGGCCACGGCCGGGTGCGGCGGCGGCGTGGCGGTGAAGTCCTCTGTGACGTGGACCCTGGAGCAAGCCGAGATCTCCGGCAATCGGGCCACCGGGGCCGACGGGCACGGTGGCGGGGTGTGCGCCGACAGCGGGCTGACGGTGGTGGAGACCGAGATCACACGCAACGAAGCCACCTCCCACGGCGCAGGCCTGAGCGTCATGAAGTACGGCGCGGTCACGCTCGAAGACTCCTGGGTCCGTGACCACACTGCGGCGTCGGGGTCCGCGGTCTGGGTGGGAGTGAATGCCACCCTCCAGTGCACGGCCTCGAATTCAGGCAGCGCGGGCTTCACCGCCAACCAGTCGGCCGACGCTGCAGTGCGGCTCGACCACGACACCAGCACCCTCCGCAGCACCAGCTGCGCCTGGGGGGCCCCGGGTCAGGCGTGGGACAACAGCGCCGATCTGATGTTGCCCGATGGCTCGGTCCTGCAGCTGGGCGACGACGAGACCTTCACCTGCTACGGATCCGACTGTGGCTGACCGCCCATGGCGCTGACCCCCGAAGATCTCGCCGTGCTCCAGGGCGTGCTCGCCGAGCGGGCCCATGCTCGAGCGGCGATGGTGCGGCGCTGGCTCAAGCCCGTGCTCCGCTGGGCCCGGGGCCTGGGTGGCCCGGGTGTCGATCCCGAAGACGTGGCCCACGACGTGTTCGTGGTCGTGCTGACCAAGCTGCACGCCCTGCGGGATCTGGGCGCCTTCGAACCCTGGCTCTTCGGCATCACGCGACGGGTGCTCAAGACCCACCGGCGGCGGGCCAGGAAGTGGCAGTGGGGCTGGTTCGGCGCCGAGGAACTGGCCGACGAGAGCCCGGGGCTCGACCGGGTCCTGGCGGACCGCCAGGTCGCCGAGCGGGTCCAGGCGGCCCTGGCCAGGGTTCCAGAACGGCAGCGGGAAGTCCTGACCCTGTGCGACCTGGAAGGCCGCACGGCGCAGCAGGCCGCTGAGCTCCTGGGGGTGTCGGTGGGCACGGTCAAGAGCCGGCTCAGGCTCGGCCGCCAGCGTCTTCGCCGGGCACCGGGCGTCCGCCTGCTGCTGGCAGAGCTGAGCCAGGCGGAGGCCGGATGAGCGGGGGCAGCCACGATCTCAGGCGCTTGCTCGCGGTCCTGGAGCCCCCGCCCGGGGACGCCGAGGCCGTCCTGGATCGGCTGGAAGACGCGGTTCCAGACGGACAGCTCGCCCGAGCGCTGCTGGGCAGCATGGACTCGGATCGGCCCGGCGCCCAGGACCGCGCGATCGCCAGGGTGGAGCGCTGGGTCGCGACCGGCGGCGGCCCGGTGCCCGAGTTCCCTTGGCGCGGCGTGGGTGTGGTGGTCGCGGCCGCCCTGGTCCTGGTGGTCGTGGGGCTCTGGACCGGCTCGGACCCCGGCACCCTGCAGACGGCCAATCGGCTCGGTGCCCCTGGACCCGAGCTCCCGGAGCTGCCGTCCGCGGCGGACGCAGCCGAGCGGCTGAAGGACCTGGCGATGGGTCCCCCGGTCGGTCTGGATCGCGGGCTGCAGGGATCCCAGGCGCTGTCGATGGCCACCGTCGCGCCGGGCGTGACCTTGACCTGGACCGGCACCGGCTACGTCGGCGGCACGGACCAGGCCCCGCTCATCCTGTGGGACAGGGGCACCCTCGAGGTCACGAGGGACGCCCAGGCGCCCCCGGTGATCATCGAGGCGGGGCCCGCCTGGATCCAGGTCGGCGGACGTGCCGCCGTGGACCGCACCCCCAGACGCGTGCGGATCACCGCCCTCACAGGCGCCACCCAGGTCCGATGCCACGACCAGCCTCTCCTGGTGCTCCGCGCGGGCGACCGGACCGACTGTCCCTGAAGCGGTCGGCGCCTACTTTCCGGGCGCGTACAGCTCGCCGCCCGCGTCTTGGAACTCGGCGGCTTTTTCGGCCAGTCCCAGCTCCAGGGCGTCGCTGTCCGCCACGCCCTGAGCCGCCGCGTAGTCCCGCACGTCCTGGGAGATCTTCATCGAGCAGAACCGAGGACCGCACATGCTGCAGAAGTGCGCGGTCTTGGCGGCCTGGGCTGGCAGGGTCTCGTCGTGGTATTCCCGCGCGATGCCCGGATCGAGGGCCAGGTTGAACTGGTCCTCCCACCGGAACTCGAAGCGCGCCCTGGACAGCGCGTCGTCCCGGTCCCGGGCACCCGGGTGGTGCTTGGCCACGTCGGCCGCGTGGGCCGCGATCTTGTAGGCGATGAGGCCCTGCTTGACGTCTTCCTTGTTCGGCAGGCCCAGGTGCTCCTTGGGCGTGACGTAGCACAACATCGAGCAGCCCTGGCTGCCGATGATGGCGGCACCGATGGCCGACGCCATGTGGTCGTACCCGGGGCTGATGTCGATGACGAGGGGTCCCAGGGTGTAGAAGGGCGCCTCGTAGCAGTGCTTGAGCTGCTCGCTCATGTTCTCGGCGATCTTGTCGATGGGCACGTGGCCGGGCCCCTCGATCATCACCTGGACGTCGTGCTCCCAGGCGATCTTCGTGAGCTCGCCCAGGGTGTGCAGCTCGCCGAACTGGGCTTCGTCGTTGGCGTCGGCCAGACAGCCGGGTCGCAGGCCATCGCCCAGGGAGAACGTGACGTCGTACTCCTTCATGAGCTCGCAGATGCGGTCGAAGTGCGTGTAGAGGAAGTTCTCCTGGTGGTGGTGCAGGCACCACTTGGCCATGATCGAGCCGCCCCGGGACACGATGCCGGTGATGCGGCTGGCGGTCATGGGCACGTAGCGCAGCAGCACGCCGGCGTGGATGGTGAAGTAGTCCACCCCTTGCTCGGCCTGTTCCCGCAAGACATCCAGGAAGAGCTCGATGTCCAAGTCCTCGGGCTTGCCGTTGACCCGCTCCAGGGCCTGGTAGATGGGCACGGTGCCGATGGGCACCGGCGAGTTGCGCAGGATCCACTCCCGGGTCTCGTGGATGTCGGTGCCCGTGGACAGGTCCATGACCGTGTCCGCGCCCCAGCGCAGCGACCACTGGAGCTTCTCGACCTCTTCCTCGATGGAGCTGGTGACCGCCGAGTTGCCGATGTTGGCGTTGACCTTGCACAGGAACTTGCGGCCGATCAGCATCGGCTCGAGCTCCAGGTGGCGCTTGTTCGCCGGCAGCACCGCGCGGCCGGCGGCGATCTCGGCCCGCACGAATTCCGGATCCATGTTCTCGCGGATCGCCGCGAAGCGCATCTCGGGGGTCACGATGCCCCGCCGGGCGTAGTGGAGCTGGCTGAAGTTCGTGTCGCCCCGCTGCTCCCGCTCGGCGATCCAGGCCGCCCGGTTCCGGGGCAGGCCCAGCCGGACGTCGTGGCCCTGGGGCCCCGCGGTCTCGTAGACCCGGTGCACTTCGCCCGTGCTCAAGGGGATGTCCCGGAACGGCACCCCCAGCTCGCCGACGCGCACCTGGCGGGACAGGCCGCCGTTGAAGCTCTCGTAGCCCTCGTAGGGATCTTGCTTGCTCATCCTCGCTTTCCTCCGCCGGTTCGAGCCGGATCAGGTTCTGCGGTCTGATCTCAGGGTCCCCATGACCCACCCGCAGCGAGCCCCTGAGGCGTAACTGAGCCGCGGCCTCAGGGCAGGACGGTCGGGTGGGTCGGCGGCGGCGGCGACAGCGACATGTGCAGCGCAGGTGTGCCGGGCGGTGCCGGCGGCAGGACGTCCCGGGCCCTCCCCAGAGCACGCGCCAGGCGGGCCACGCTGGCATGCCGGTGGTCCGGTTCCGCCATCGTGGACCGGGTCAGAGGCCACTGCAGCGGCTCGGGCACCGTGTCGGCGAGCCGCGTGACGTCGCGGGTCGGGTCCACGGGATCCTTTCCCGACAGGAGCGCGAGCAGCGTGGCGCCCAGGGCGAAGACGTCGGTCCGACCGTCCACCCGCTTGGCGTCGGCGGACTGCTCCGGAGACATGTAGCCCCAGGTGCCCATGGTGAGCCCGGTCCGCGTCACGCTCGTCCGGTCCTGGACCAGTCGGGCGAGCCCGAAGTCCACCACCCGACACCACCCGCGCGCATCGACCAGCACGTTGTGGGGCTTGACGTCTCGATGGATGATCCCCTGATCGTGCGCGGCAGCGATCGCCGAGCACACCTGGAGCACCGCGTCGACCGCGAGTCGCGCCGGCATGGCCCCGTGGACCCGCATCCAGTCCCGCAGGGTGGCCCCCTCGACCAGCTCCATCGCGATCCACAGGGTGTTGTCGGTCGCACCGAAGTCGTAGACCTGGACCACGTGGGGATGGTTCAGGGTCGCCAGGGCGCGGACCTCGTTCCGGAACCTGGCCCGGAGGCCCTTGGACGCGGGCAGGCCCGGTCGCAGGAGCTTGAGTGCCACCCAGTCCCCAGTGCGCTCGTCCAGGGCCCGGTGCACGTAGGCCACCCCACCCTCTCCGAGCTGCTCGTGCAGGGTGTAGCGGCTGGCGATCACCGCGCCCAGGATGCCAGACCCGGCACCCGCGTGTGCCGCCAGGTCGCCTTTTGCCGGGGACCCGGCTCGGATGACGTAGACTGAGGACCTCGGCGATCCCGGCCCCCCCCAAAGACCGAGCCCGACCTGGCCTCCTCCCCCGCAAGGCGCAGCCGCCAGCTGCTCAAGCCCCTGCCCCTTCACATCGAAGGGGACTACGGCAAGGTCCGGGCCCTGGCCTGGTGGCTGTCGGGGGGCGAGATCCGCTTCTCCTGCAAGCAGCGCATCCTGCCCGGACGTCCGCGCACGATCTTCGTGAGGGTGGGGGGCGAGGACCCGATTCCCCTCGAGGTCATGATCCGCAAGGCGTCGACCATGCCGGCCGAAGGCGACGTGGACACGTTTCTGCACAAGGGCAGCTACCGGCTCCTCCGCGGCTCCGACGAACCCCGGCTGCGCAAGGTCCGTCAACAGGGAGACCCCGAGAACCCGGTCAAGGCGCCGACGATCACCGGCTCGGTCACGCCCAAGCGGCGCAAGCGCTCCAAGACCTTTCCCACGAGCAAGGCCCTGCGGGAAGCCATGGCCCGTGGCCGCGGGGGCACCGGCGGCCAGGACTGGTGGGCCCCCGAGGGCGTGCCCGGGGTGTTCGAACACGGCGAGCTCCCCAGCCTGTACGTAGACCTGTCCCAGGATGACCACTTGCAGCGCTGTGTGGACCGGCGCACGGAGCACCTGCGCTTCCACGTGTCGCCCGTGCCCGGTCTTCTCCAGGGCCAGGCCCTCGAGGTGGTGGTCCAGCTGCCCGACCGCACCTTTGAGCAACTCGATGCCGTGGTAGAGCGCAAGCACGGCCGTGGCACGGTGCTCCTGATCGAGTCCGAGACGGCCATTGGTCTGGGGCGTCAGGCCGACGCCGACGCCGGACCGCTTGAACACTCGATCCCGTGATCCGAGGGGATCTCCAGACTTGAACTGGAGAATCCTCATGGCCCTCACGGTAAACACCAACACGGCGTCGATGAACGCCCTCACCAACCTGAACAGGACCAGTCGGGACCTGTCTGGGACCTTCACCCGCATCTCGAGCGGTCTGCGGATCAACAAGGCCGCCGACGACGCCGCCGGCATGGCGGTCGCCGAGAACCTGTCCGCGGCCTACCGGTCCGGCCGGGTCGCGATGCGCAACATCAACGACGGCGTGTCGGTGGTGCAGATCGCAGAAGGCGCGACCAGCGAGGTGGTCAACGTGATCAAGCGGATGCGCGAGCTGGCCGTGCAGTCCAGCTCGGAGACCCTCGACGACGACGAGCGGGCGTACATCCAGGAGGAGTACGTGCAGCTGGCCGACGAGGTCGACCGCATCTCGCTCTCGACCGAATTCAACGGCACCGCCCTGGGCGATGGCGCGGTCACCCAGCTCGACGTGCAGGTCGGCATCAACAACACCGCCAATGACCGCATCAGCATCACGGTCGGCGACCTGCGCACGACGGTCATCGGCATCGACACCGGGACCGTGGACCTGTCCACCGCCACGACGGCCCAGTCGGCCATCGACACCTTCGACACCGCCCTGGACACCGTCAGCAGCTACCGCTCGTCCTACGGTGCGGTCCAGAACCGGCTCGACAGCTCCCTGCGCAACATGGAGACCTACACCGAGAACCTGGCGGCCGCCGAGTCGCAGATCCGGGACGCGGACTTCGCCTACGAGACCGCAGAGATGGCCAAGAGCCAGATCCTGCAGCAGGCCGGCGTGTCGGTCCTGGCCCAGGCGAACATCATCAACCAGGGAGCGCTGGCCCTGCTCGGGTAGCGCATCCGGCTCTCATCGGGGCCCTGGGCCTTCGGCCGCTCGGGGCCCCGCTTGAGCACTTTTCTTAGGGCGATCGCTAATAAAGCGGTCGCCCTTCGCCGATCCGATGTCCAGACGAGGTCCTCCCCTCGTCATTTCCTCACCCCGAGGAAGGAGACATCGAGATGGCGCTCACACTGAGCAACATCTCCAGCATGAGTGCGGGCTTCGATCTCAATCGAAGTACGCGGTCGCTGGAGAGGACAATGGGCCGGATTTCTTCCGGTCTCCGTATCAACCGAGCCGGCGATGACGCCGCTGGACTGGCGGTCGCCGAAGGGCTCTCAGCCCGCTCCCGATCGGCAGCCGTGGCGCGTCGGAACACCAACGACGGCATCTCCATCACCGAGACGGCCGATGGAGCCACCGGCGAGATCTCAAACATCGTGAAGCGGATGCGGGAGCTCGCCGTCCAGGCCAGCTCCGAGACGCTGAGCGACACCGAGCGCGGGTACATCAACACCGAGTACCAGGAGCTCGCCGCCGAGGTCGACCGCATCGCGGAGGGCACCGAGTTCAACGGCACCGCCCTGACCAACGGTGGCACCACCCAGATGGCGGTCCAGGTCGGCATCGACAACACGGCCAGCGACCGGATCACCCTGTCCCTGGGCGACGTGCGGTCCACCGTGCTGGGTATCGACACCGGCACCATCGACATGTCGACCGCGACCGGGGCCCAGTCGGCCATCGACACGCTGGACACCGCGCTGGACACGGTGGCCGGGTACCGCTCCAGCTATGGCGCGGCCCAGAACCGCCTGGACTCTGCCCTGAGCTACACCGAGACCTACGAGGCGAACATGATCGCTGCTGAGAGCACGATTCGCGACGCGGACTTCGCGTTCGAGACGGCTCAGATGGCCAAGGAGCAGATCATCCAGCAGGCGGGGGTCTCTGTCCTCGCCCAGGCCAATGTGATGAACCAGGGCATCCTCTCGCTCGTGTAGCGAATGGAGTCCGACCCCTCTCCTGGGGAGACGCCGAGGTCCGGTGCGGGGCCTCGGCGTCATCGCGTCTTGATCCGAAGCAACTCAGCCGGCCCCGAGGGACCGGCTGAGGCCGGCCTCGAGGGACCGGCTGAGGCATGGTGCGGAAGGGGGGAGTCGAACCCCCACCCACGTGCGTGGACTAGGACCTGAACCTAGCGCGTCTGCCATTCCGCCACTTCCGCACAATTGCAACGCCGTCCGCATCTACTCTTCCTCGGAGGGGGGTGCAAGGGGAACACCCGCGAAATGCGGCGCCCGTCACCCCCACAGCACCGCCAGGCCCTCGTAGGCCTGGATCGCCGGATCGCGGCTCACCAACGGGACGCCTTCGACCCTGGCCTGGGCGATCAGGAGCCGATCGAAGGGATCCCGGTGGAGCAGGGGAAGCGCAGCCAGACCGTCCGTGTGGGCGAGGCACACCGGGAGTGGGGTGAAGCCCTCCTCTTTCACCGCGTCGGCCACAGTGCCGATGAACGTCAGTCGACCCAAGGTGCGCTTGATGGCGATCTCCCAGCCCACCACGGCGCTGACCAGGACATCGTTTCCAGGATCGGTGACCAGCTCGCGAACACGGGCCGACAGTTCGGGCGCGTCCAAGCGCCACCACAGGAAGGCGTGGGTGTCCAGGAGGAGTCTCAGCCTTCGACCCCGAAGGCGTGGGCGAGCTCGGGGGGTAGCGGCGCATCGAAGTCGGGCCCGATGCGGATCTTGTCACGGCCCCGCCCCGGCCGCCGCGCCGGTCGCGCGTGAGTGAACGACACCAGGCGTGCCACCGGCCGGCCGTTCTTGGCGATGACGATCTCTTCGCCCGCCGCCGCCCGCTCGACCAGGCGCGACAGCTGGGTCTTGGCCTCGTAGAGGTTGAACTTTGTCATGGTGTCTCCCGGCTCAGGTTAGTCTAGTCGACCAACTTGGTCAATTTGGGCCATCCACCCCGTCTCTGGATAGACAGCCCCCGCGATGTCCTCCTCTGACCTTGGCCCCCCCTACACCCGGCGCACCGTCTTCAAGGGCAAGGTGGTCGATCTCGGGCTCGAGGCCTTCGAGCTCCCAGACGGGCGCCCCTGCGAGCTCGAGGTCATCCGACACCCCGGCGCCGCCGCGGTCGTGCCGCTCCACGACGACGGCACCGTGACCCTGGTCCGGCAGTACCGCCACGCCGGCGGCGGCATGATGCTGGAGATCCCCGCCGGCATCCTGGAGGAGGGCGAGGTGCCCGAGCTCGGGGCTCGTCGAGAGCTGGCCGAGGAGACCGGCCTGACAACCGACAAGCTCCGCCGTCTGGTCATCCTGCACACCACCCCGGGCTTCACAGACGAGCGCATCTGGATCTTCCTGGGCACCGGGCTGGCCGAGTCCGCGGACGGCCAGGACCTGGACGACGACGAGTACCTGGCGCCCGAGCGCATGCCCCTGGTCGAGGCCTTGGAGCTCATCGATCGCGGGCAGATCACCGACGGCAAGACCATCGTCGGCCTGCACCTGGCAGCGCGACACAGCCCCTGATCGGGTGCTACGGTCCCCCCAGGTCGGGATGGAGGAACCATGACACGGACGTGTTCCGCCCTGGCGGCGTGCGCGTTGATCAGCTGCGGAGGCGGCGACTCGACCACGTCGGGCGACACCGGGTGGAGCGGCAGCGACCAGGAAGCCTGGGCCGATGCCGACACCGACGCCGATGCCGACACCGACTCGGACACCGACAACGACGACGGCTTCGGCAGCGAGGTCGAAGACGACTTCCTGAAGCTCGAGCCGGCCACTGTGACCGGCGCGGTCTTCGTGGCCAACGCGACCCGGAACACCCTGACCCGGATCGAGGTCCCGGCACTGGACGTGCTGACCACATCGGTCGGGGTCGACCCGGCCAGCGTCCAGGCCACCCCGGACCAGACCCTGGCGGTGGTCTTCAACCAGGGCAGCAACAGCCTGTCCCTGGTCGACTCGACCACCCTCGACGTCGTCGAGGTCGAGATCCGTAAGAACCTCAACGCCCTCGAGATCTCCCCGGACGGGCGCTGGGCCGTGGTCTACCACGACCACGACCAGCCCATGGACGAGGAAGACGTGGACGGCATCCAGTCCCACGCCGAGGTCTCCCTGGTGGACCTGATCGACGCTCGCCACGTGCCGGTGGTGGTGGGCTTTCGCCCACACGACGTGCGCTTCGACCCGGACGGCGAGCTCGCAGCCGTGGTCTCCGATGCCTACCTGGCCCTGCTGGACCTGACCGAAGACAGTCCCACCCCGCGGCTGATCGAGGTCGCCGAGGACCCGCTGGACGCGCCGGCCGCAGAAGAGGTCCTGATCAACGGAGACGGCTCTCTGGCATTCGTCCGGCAGTACGGGACCGACGTGCTGGTGGTCGTGGACCTGGTCACAGGCGACGTGGACCGGCTCTACGCCGGGTCCAACCCGACCGACGCCGACCTGACCCCCGACGGCTCCCAGGTGGTCGTGGTCGCCCGGGCCAGCAACGAACTCGTGCTGTTCGACGCCTATGCGCCGACCCTGCCCGGCCAGTCCCTGGACCTGCCCGCCGACGAGGTCACGGGCTCCCTGCAGTTCGCCCCCGGGGGCCAGCAGGCCATCCTGTACACGACGGCCGAGTCCGTGCAGACCGGGCACTACACGGTCTGGGACCTGACCGACGACAGCTTCCACGTGAGGGGACTGAACAAGCCCATCTCGGCGGTCAGCGTCACACCCACCGGCACGTCGCTCCTGGTCTTCCACCCCTCCTGGGACCTGACCGACGCGGATCCGCAGGGTGCGGCCTATGGGCAGCCCGGCGCCAGCCTGGTGGACCTGGACGACTTCCGCTCCAACCAGCTGATCCTGCCGGCCGAGCCGATCGCCTACAGCAACGCGGACACGGGACAGGTCGGCTACCTGCTGCTGGACGGCATCGACTCGCTGAGCATGCTCATCTACGAGCAGCTCCTGTACGAGGAGATCCCGCTCAAGTCGGCGCCGGTGCACGTGGGCGTGCTGCCCGGCTCGAACCACGCCTTCGTGAACCAGGAGCACGAGCTGGGGCGGCTGACGTTCTTCGACCCGGCCGACCCGCTCGACGACACCGACGACGTGGTCGAGACCATCACCGGCTTCGAGCTCAACTCGGGCATCGAGCACTGAGGGTCGCGGCAGACATTCCGTGACATGGATGTCCTGGTCCGGCGCGAGCCGGCCAGGCGCCATCGCCGGAGAACCGCACCGTTGAGCCACCGACCCGAACTGGCACGAGACGTGCTTTGATCCCAGTCCTTCCCGGGAGTTCCCCCATGACCCGCACCTCGCTTCCCCTGCTGCTCGCCTGCGCCGCCCTGGCGATGGGCTGCAGCGAATACAGCGTGGAGTACGGCGCCGCCGACCGCGCCGAGTCCGCCTGGGACACCGGCGGCGCCGCCAGCACCTCGACCGCGTCCGAGCCGGACGACGACGACGACGGCCTGGGCAGCGAGCAGGAGGACGACTTCCTGAAGCTCGCCCCGGCCGTGACCGACGCCTACGTGTTCGTGGCCAACACCACCCGCGGCACGGTCACCCGCATCGCCGTGCCCGAGCTCACGGTCGTCACGGTCGACGTGGGCACCGACCCCACGGTGGTGACCACCACGTCGGACTACACCCGGGCAGTGGTCTTCAACCAGGGCTCCGACGACGTGAGCATCATCGACGCCGAGACCCTCGAGGTCCGCACGGTGGCGGTCCGGGACAACCTGAACCACATGGTCGTGAGCGACGACGGCCGGTGGGCGATCGTGTACCACGACGCCGACAAGCCCGTGGACCCGGACATTCACGACGACGGCGGCATCCAGTCCCAGAACGAGATCAGCCTGGTCGACCTGGACGACGGCGAGCACTTCCCGATGGTGGTGGGCTTCAACCCCAACGACATCGCCTTCACCGACGACAGCACCCTGGTCGCGGTCATCTCCGACGCCTACCTGGCGGTGCTCGACCTGACCGTGGAGTACCCGAGCCCGGACCTGATCGAGATCGCCGAGGACGTGCTCGACGCCCCCGCCGCCGAAGAGGTGGTGATCAACAACGAGGGCACCTACGCCTTTGTCCGTCAGTACGCGAGCGACGACATCGTGGTGGTCGACCTGGCGACCTTTGCCGTCGAGCGGGTCCCGGTGGGCAGCAACCCCACCGACCTGGACCTGACCCCCGACGGCGAGGACGTCGTGATCGTGGCCCGGGGGAGCAACCAGGTGGCGATCTACGACGCCCAAGAGCCCCTGGTCGGCATCCCCGGCATCCTGGACCTGCCCGACGACGAGGTGCTCGGCAGCATCCTGTTCTCGCCGGACAACACCCAGGCGGTGCTCTTCACGACCACCACCAACACCGACCACTACACGACCTGGGACCTGGCCGACGACAGCTTCACGGTCCGTGCCCTGGGCAAGCCCATCGACAGCATGGCCGTCACCCCGACCGGCGAGAGCCTGATGGCCTTCCACACCGGGGACCTGGACAGCGCCGATCCCCAGGACTCGGACTACGGCAAGCCCGGACTGAGCTTGATCGACCTGGACGACTTCCGGTCGAACCTGCTCATCCTCCCCCAGGAGCCCCTGGCCTACGCCAACAGCCAGACCGGCGAGGTGGGCTTCTTCATCATGGAAGGCGAAGACACGCTGGCCATGCTCATCTACGAGCAGCTGCTCTACGACGAGGTCGCGCTCAAGAGCGAGCCTGTGCACGTGGGCGTGCTGCCCGGCACCAACTTCGCCTACGTGAACCAGGAGCACGACCTGGGACGCCTCACCTTCTTCGACCCCGGTGACCCCTTGGTCAGCAGCGACGACGTGCTCGAGACCATCACCGGCTTCGAGCTCAACTCCGGCATCGAGCACCAGGACCCCTGATGACACTCCTCCTCCTCGCCGCTTGCAGCATCTGGGACGACCTCCCAGGCGACAACAACAACACCCTCGACGCCGCTCTGTGGGACCAGGACATCACCGCCGCCGCGGACGGGCTCTACGTCCGCCTGCCCCGAGCGGGAGACCTGGCCCGGGTGACGGCCGACGGCACGGTCGACATCGTCGACCTGGGCAACGCTTCGCCCAAGCAGCTCATCCTGGCGCCGGACAGCCAGACCCTGATGGTCTTCACCGACGCCTGGTTGTGCGACACCGACGACACCCGGATCGACACGGTCGAGGAGTGCTCCCGGGAGAACGAGGAGCTCAAGCTCCAGTCCCGTCTGTCGTTGGTCACCGACGGCATCGACACCAGCACGACGGCCATCGCCGCGCACTACAACGCCGTCCAGTTCTCCAACGACGGGCTGACCGCGGTGGTCTACCTGGACGAGGAGACCGCTGATCTCAACAACATCGCGGTCGACGGCCTGCTCAACCCCACCGAGGTGGTCTTCGTCGAGCTGGACTCCGGCGTCGCCACCCGCGTCCCGGTGGGCTTCGCCGCCGACCGCATCCTGTTCACCCCCGACGACGACCGCGCGGTGGTGCTCAGCCGCTCCAAGGTGGTCGTGGTGGACCTGACCACCGGGGACTACGAGCAGATCGTCAGCTTCCCGCTGTCTCTGGACGTGGACGACGACGTGCGGCCCCAGGACGCCGCGCTGACCCCCGACGGCCGCTACGCCCTGCTCACGGTCGAGGGCTCCGGTGAGCTCTACGCCCTGGACCTGGAGAGCGAGTCGATCAACATCGTGTCCCTGGACGCGGCACCGTCCGCGATGGACGTCTCCGACGAGGCGGACCACACGGTCATGGTCTTCAGCAATCGCTCCCAGGTCGACGTGCTGGAGCATGACTACTTCGACGTGGAGAGCTACACGCTGGAGGAGCCCGCCAACCGCATCGCCATCCGCGACCGCAGCGCCATCCTCTACAACGTCTCGGGCAACAACCGACACGACGTGATCCGGATGGACCTGGAGACCACCGAGCGGATCGAGTACCGCATGGAGAACCCGGTCAGCGCCCTGGAGATCGCCCCGGACGGGCGCTTCGCGGTGGCCCTGATGCGCACCGAGTCCACCGGGGCCACGGGCCTGGACTCCCTGGCTGACGCCAACTTCGGGGTGGCCATCCTGGACCTGGGGTCCGAGCGCGGGGGCAACATCTCGCTGATGAGCGAGACCGAGCCCGTGGGCCTGGCCTTCCAGGGCGGCGAGGTCAGCGAGACCGCCCTGCTGTTGCTCCAGGGCAAGGACGACCTGCTCCAGCTGGACCTGGAGACCGGCGGCTACCAGGAGGTCGGCCTGCCGGACAGCCCACTGGGCATCGGCTCCTTTGGCGACAACGCCTTCTACATCACACACGACAGCGCCCTGGGGCTCATCAGCTTCTGGAACCCCCGGGCCGCCGAGCTGGAGACGGTCAGCGGCTTCGCCCTCGCCGGCCTGCTCGACGACGAGACCCCCTTGGCCACCCCGGTGGAGGACTGATCGATGACCCTCTTGCTCCTCTCCTCCCTCGCCAGCGCCGCCGACCTCGAGGTCAACCTCGAGGTGGGTCGTCTCGACATCGCCAAGGGCTACTGGGACCTGTTCGACTACAACAACGTCCAGGCGACCTATGGGGTCCGTGCCGACTGGCACAAGAGCTCGCGCCTGGGCTTCTCGGCCAGCTACGCCCACTTCGTCACCGGGGCCCACAACAGCGTGTGGGACTACTGGGAGTACGACGAGGGCGGCAGCGAGGACAGCCCGGGCGCCGCCGAGGGCTTCGACGCCGCCTTCCGCGGCCACGTGGTCGGACTGGGCGTGCGTGGTGGCGTGGACCTGTGGGGCTGGTTCAACCCCTACGCCACCCTCGAGGCCCGGGGTCTGCACGCGGTCGTCCGGCTGGACGACGACACCTCCGACGACGACAACCCGAACCAGATCACCGTCCGCGGCACCACCGTCGGCGCCGTCGCGGCGGCGGGCATGGACATCCGGATCCCGACCAAGTACCGCTGGGCTTTCAGCCACAACCTCGAGATCGGGTACGAGATCATGGCCCCGCTGAACATCGATCCGCTGGGTGCGCTGGCCGTGCGCGGCCTGCACGTCCGGGCCGGGTTCGGGGTGCGGTTCTAGCGCTAGCAGCGTGCGGTGAATCGGGGGTCGTGAGACGTGGTCGTCCACGTGCACGGGGGTCGTGAAGTCGTCTGACGTGACACGTGGGACGTGGGACGTGGGACGTGGACCGTCCACGTGAACGTGCACATGGGACGGGAGACCCGGGCCGGGCTGGTGTCCATGGTGACCTCCTCCGGCTCGGGGCGCGTCGAGTAGGTGGGGCGGTCACCCGCCCCACCTCTCACAGAACCGTACGTGCGCTGTTCGCATACGGCTCCTCGGGACGGCGGGTTGTCAACCCCGCCGCCGGCCGGGTCACGACCTCGATCTGTCCCACTCGAATCCGAGCTGTCTTGGGGCGGCCTTGGGAAGCAATCGAAGGTGGAGGCGTTCCCGCAAGGGGACGGTTCCGCGGGCCGCGAGCCAGAGGCGAGCAGCTTCAGGTTGGCTGTGATGGCGACGACGTGGCCCTGGACCTGGGCGGCTAGTCGCACCCGTCGGCGCGAGGGCCGGCGGGCGTGGCACTCAGGGTGCGCTTGGCCGTGCGCCCCCTGCCCCAGGGAGCACCAGCTCAAAAGTGGCCCCCACTCCGGGCTCCCCGGTGCCGGTCAGGGTGCCGCCGTGGCGCCGAACGATGCGCTGCGCGACAGCCAGACCGGCGCCCACGCCTGGGTGGGCTCCAGCGGTGTGCCCGGTGCCGAAGATCCTGAAGAACCTGCCGATGCGAGCACTGTCGAAGCCGAGCCCGTTGTCCTGGATCCGGACCCGGACCCGTTCGCCCCCGTCCGCAGCGAAGCGCTCGCCGCCGACGTGAATGGACAGTGGCCGCCCGGGTTCACGAAATTTGATCGCGTTGTCGAGCAGCGCATGGGCCAGCTCCTCGAGCTGGACCCGATCGCCCTGGACCGCGGGCAGCCCGTCCACGACGAGCTGTGCCGACGCGTGGGCCAGGGCGGGCTCCAAGCGCCTCGCGGCCGACGTGAACACGTCGGTCAACTGCGTGGACTGGAAGGGACGGCCCTGGGTCTCGACCTGAGAGAGCTGGAGCAGCGCGTCGAGCATGTTCCGCAGGGTCTGGCCACCCTGGATCATGTAGCCCAGACAGCTCGCGGTCCTCTCGTCCAGCTGCCCGTCGAGGCGCTGCCGCAGGAGCTCGCCGAATGACACCACTCGCCGGATCGGGCCTCCCATGTCGTGGCTCAGCACATAGAGGAATTCCTGGACGTCGCCTCCTGCTGGCAGCGGCGCCACCCGGGCGGTCAGACCGGCCTGGGCCACGCGCTCCGCGTCGACGTCGGCGTCGACGGTGACCAGCAGCTCGCGTGGCGCGTCTGGCAAGGGGACTCCAAGAATCGACGGTAGTTGGGGTCTCATCGCGCCGATGCAGGGTGCGGCCGACCTTGTCCAGGGTGCACGCCACCCGGGCAAGGTGCAGCACACGTCCCGCGGCGCTAAGCCCTGGGCATGGGCAGCCCCCGCCTGCAGGCCTGGTTCGCGGACTACGCCACCGACCACCAGCACCCCACCAATCGGCGCATCCACAAGATCGCGGTCCCTGTCATCGTGTTCGCCCTGGTGGCTGCCCTCGACACCCTGACGCTGGGCGCCTGGGGACCGCTGCAGATCACGGCGGCGACGGCGGTGGTCGCGATCTGGGCCGGCGCGTGTGTGGCTCTGGACCGTGTGGTCGGCGCCGCCGTGGGCCTGTTCCTGATCGCGTCGCTGGCAGTCGCTCCGTTCACCCCCTTGTGGGCCAGCGCGAGCCTGTTCGTCCTGGCCTGGATCTTCCAATTCGTCGGTCACTACGGCTACGAGAAGCGCTCCCCCAGCTTCTTCGACAACGCCCTGCAGCTCTTCGTCGGACCCCTGTTCGTCAGCGCCGTGCTGCTCGGTCGTTGGCCCGGGCCGTCGGCTGGCTCTGCGACGTGACGCTCGGCCCCTCCGAGGAACCCGCTCGGGCCCCAGCGTCCGTGGCCATCGTGGGGGGAGGCCCTGCAGGCATGACCGCGGCCCTGTTGCTGGCACGCGCCGGCCGCCAGGTCGTGCTCTACGAGGCCTCGGGACAGCTGGGGGGCTTGTGGTCGTCCCAGCTCGATGCCGAGGGGTTCTTCCGCAGCGACAACTCCTGCAAGGTCTTCCAGCCGACCTACACCTCGACCCCCGCGCTCTTCGAGCTGCTCGGTCTGGACTGGCACGACCACTTCACCCAGCGGCACGACCTGACCCCGGACTGGCTGCGTCCCTTCGTGGCGGACTGCTCGTGGCGCGACCTGGCGATCCTGGCGGGTGGGTATGTCCAGCACAGGCTCGGTCTGGGCCAGGCGCACCTCGAGTCCGTCGCCGCCTTCATGGCCCGACACCGCATGTCCGACGCCTGCCAGGCATGGATGCGGGCGACCGCGCTGGGTGGGATTGCGGGCACCCTGCGCATGACCATGTGGGAGCTGTACCACCGCATCGGCTGCAACCTGGGGGAGCTCCTGCGCAGCGCAGAGGGCCCGCTGTTCTGGAACAGCCGGCCCCCGAACGCACCCGGCGGCTTCATGACCTTGTGGCGACAGGCCTTGGAGGAACACGGGGTCGCGATCCGAACGGGCGCCCGAGTCGACTCGCTGGTGCTCCACGGAGCTGGCGGCCAGCCGGAGCTCCAGCTGTCAGGCGGCCAGACCCGGTCCCACGCCGCGGTCCTGTTGGCGGTGCCCCCGCCGGCCCTGGCCCGCCTGGTGGCTGGGAGCGACGAGCAGGTGTCCCGCGCCCTTGGCATGACCCGGGCTGCGCTGCGCCAGTACCTGGCGCGCTCGGTCTACGCCCACGTGGGCGTCTCGTGGTTCTTCGACCGCCCACTGCCCAACGACCTGCCCCTGGGTGGGCACAATGTACGCCGCGGCTGGCACCCCATCCTGGTCCAACACGACCAGTACCAGGGCCAGCTTCGTCCACCTGCGCGCACGGTCGTGGTGGGCTCGGTCGCGGTGGACACCGAGTTCCGCCACCACCGCCTGGGCACCCTGGCCAGGGAGTACGATCTGGACGGGCTCGCGGCGATCGTGTGGGACGACGAGCGCCGGGTGGACCCGACCCTGCCCGATCCGATCGAGGTGGTCGTGACAGGGCCCTCGAGCGCCACCCAGATCGTGGACCAGGGGCCGTTGCCGGCCCAGCTGGCGGGTGCGCCGGTGTTCCTGGCCACGAACCTGCACGGTCAGTCCCCGTACTTCACCGCCTCGCTCGAGGCCGCGATCCAGGCTGGTTCCATCGCCGCCCGTCATGCAGATCCCGCCGTGCGGGGCTTGCCCATGCCCCCCCCAACGCAGCTGCCCTGGCCAGACCGCGCCGTGGCCCAGGGACCAGGGGACCGGACCGAAGCCGTCCTGGCCGGGCAACGTGCGGCGGATTGAGCTCTGCTGCACCTTGCCAGCGCACTCGGACAGGGCGTGGGAGGTGCTGGTCGACACCCCGTCCTGGCCCAGCTGGGGCGGCCTGGTCACGTCGGCCCAGGGACAGCTCTCCCCCGGGGCCCAGTGGTCGTTGACCCTGCGGGGCCACGGGGGCGGTCCCGAGCGGCTCATGCACCCCCGGCTGATCGCCGTGCAGCCGCCGCGGCGGGTCGTCTTCGAGACCGTGCTGGGGGCCCGCTGGCTCGTGCGCCTGGTGCACGCCTTCGACCTGGACCCAGTGGGTCCCTCGGAGTGCCTGCTTCGCCAGTCCTTCGAGGCCACGGGCGCCGCTGTCCCCCTCCTGTGGCGCCCCTTGCGGGCTGGCATGACCCAGTTCGAAGAGCTGGGCCACGACCTGGCGCGAGCCTTGGGCGGCAACGGCACTCAGCCGGCCTGAAGAGCGAAGATCACTCGGGTTGATGGGCGCTCTGAGCGTCCGAGTCGGGCCCCTCATCGCGCAGCCGGATGGGTCCGAAATTCTCGGGCCGGTGGGGCTGGATGTCTCTGTAGAACGCCCGAATCCGGTCCATGTCCGCGCCGACGTCGCCGGTGAGCGCGACAGCCGGGCCGAGCCCAGCCACCCGATCGCCGTGATCGATGAAGGCCAGGACCACGGGAACGCCAGCGGCGAAGGCGATCCGGTAGAAACCGGACTTCCAGTGATCGGCCTTGCTGCGGGTGCCCTCGGGGGCCATGCCCAGCATGAGCGTCTGCTCGTCGGCGAAGCGCGCGGCCAGCGCATCGGTGAGGCCCGCCGGGTCGGAGCGGTCGATGGGCATGCCCCCGAAGAGGCGCATCAGCGGGGCCGTGGGCCCCTCGAAGAGGGACCGCTTGCCCAGCCAGCGAAAGGGCACGCCGAACCACCAGATCGCCAGCATGGCGTAGAGCAGGTCCCAGTTCGAGGTGTGGGGCACGGCCAGCACCACGAAGCGCCGCTCCTTGGGCACCGTGCCTGCGGTCCGCCACCCCACCAACCTCAGACCCACCCGGGCCAGGTGGTGCATCAATCCCCGCTTCAGCGGGACCGGCGACGGCAGGGTCGGGACCAGAGGCTCAGCATAGAGCCCTCAGCAGGTCACTCGGAAGCGGGCGTTCGCGGGGGGGTCGACTGACCGTAGCTGTCGTTGCCCCAGCAGTGCATGGTGTGGTCGTCTCGCACGGCACAGGCGTTGGTGGGGCCGACGTCCAGCGCGATGTACTGGCCCCTGGGCATGTGCTCGGCCAGGTCGTACAGGTCGGACCCCCAGCACGTCAGGTCCCCAGAGGTGGCCCGGGCGCACGCCGCCCACTCCTGGACTCCGACCTCGACGTAGTCGCCCGACGGCTCCTCGCCGACCACCAGCACGCCGTCGTAGCCCCAGCAGGCCAGGTCCCCGTTGGTGTGCACGCCACAGGACAGCTCCAGCCCCCCGTCGACCGCCTTGAAGGCGCCGTCTGGCGGCGAGCTCTGGTCGTAGTAGTCCCCGCCCCAGCACTCGATCGCGCCGTCGTCGGCCACGATGCCGCAGACCTGGTCCTCGCCTGCGGAGAGCAGGGCATAGGGCCCGGCCTGGTCGGTTCCCTGGCCCTTGTTGTCGTCGCCCCAGCACAGGGCGTCTCCGCTGGACCGTTCGACCGCGCAGGCGTGGGTGGTGCCCGGCGCCACGTGGGTGAACTGGCCGGACGGTGCCACGTGGGCGTCGCGGTCGTTCTCGCCCCAACAGCTCAGGTCACCGTCGGTGGAGACCGCGCAGAAGTAGGTGTCCCCCGCATCGAGCTGGGAGTAGCTGCCGGTCGGCGGGGTCGCTGCCCCGTCCAGGTCCCGACCCCAGCAGCGCAGGTTGCCCCGATCGGTCAGACCGCAGGCGGTGGTGCTGGCGGTCGCGACGTCGACCCAGACCTCGGCCTCGGTGTCTGTGTCGGCGTCGGTGTCCGAGTCGGTGTCGGTGTCGGTGTCGGTGTCAGCATCCGCGTCAGCGTCGCTGTCCGTGTCCGTGTCCGTGTCGGTCTCGCTGTAGAGCTCCGCGGTGTCGCCGGACATGCGGTCGACGTGGTCAGCGGGCGCGATGAGAGCGCAAGCGAAGAGCAGGGTCGCGAGCATGGGTCCACCTGGTGCGAGGTGCCCATAGTGGACGGGTAGAGTGGACGCGGCGGACGCACGACCGCCCGTGGGTCACCCCGCCCTCTCGTTCTGCCTCACAAGGCGATCCACAGGCCATGAAACAGCATGTTTCAAGGCGTGACTCGCAAGATCGGGGCTAGCAGCCGCCCAGACCGAGGATGTTCAGGATGCCGCCCCAGAAGGTGGGGGGCGCGGGTTGGCAGATCTCTTCGTCCTCGTCCCAGGTGCCGGCTTCGGCGGGCTGGAAGCCAAAGGACAGGCTGGCGGCGATGGCGACGGCGGTGGCGGTCTTGCGCATGGGGAACTCCGGGTTCCATGGGGGTTGAGCGTCGGGCGGTGTGCCACCCGACTGCGTGACAAGCATGACCGATGAATGACCGGTCATGGCCAAAAGATTCAAGTTCTGACTTGACTGATCCGATACCTGTGGATCCGCCAGGGGAGCAGGGTCGATCGACTATTAGGACCTCACACGGCCCTCTCTGAGCCGTGCTATGAGCCATGCATGTCCGCATTTGAGGCCCTGGGACTCCGGCCAGAGCTGCTCGACGCCTTGAAGCCCCTGGGCTGGCAGGCCCTCACCCCGATCCAGGCCAGGGCCCTGCCCCAGGTCCTGGCCGGACGGGATGTGACCGGCCAGGCGATGACCGGCAGCGGCAAGACCGGTGCCTATGGGCTCGGCCTGCTCCAGCGGCTCGATCCGGGCCAGCCGACCACCCAGGCCCTGGTGGTCTGTCCCACCCGAGAGCTCGCAACCCAGGTGGCCGGTGCCCTGCGACAGCTCGCCGCACGCTTGCCCAACACCCGGGTGCTCACGGTCTGTGGGGGCCGCCCCTTTCGGGATCAGCGGCTGGGTCTGGTGCGCGGGAGCCACGTGGTCGTGGGCACGCCGGGCCGGCTGGGCAAGCACCTGGACCGGGGGCACCTGGTGTTGTCGGAGCTGGGCGTGCTGGTCCTCGACGAAGCCGACCGGCTGCTGGACATGGGCTTCTCGGACCAGGTCCTGGCGCTGGTGGCGGCGTGCTCGAGTCACCGCCAGACCTTGCTGTTCTCGGCGACCTTTCCCCCCGGGGTCCAGAGCCTCTGTGCGGCGGTCCAGAGCACCCCGGTGGCGGTGAGAGCCGAGGAACAGGTCGCCCCGGACCAGCTGGTGCAGCGGGTCTACACCTGCCGCAGAGAGGCCCGCGGGGCCTTGGTGGGAGACCTGCTGGCCGCCGAGGCCCCGACGAGCGCCCTCGTGTTCTGCGAGACCCGCCAGGACTGCCTCGCCCTGGCCAGCGAGCTGCGACGCCGAGGGGCGAGCGTGCTGGCGCTCCACGGGCAGCTCAGTCAGCGCAGCCGGGACGAGGCCCTGATCCAGTTCTCCAACGGGTCGGTGAGCGTGCTGGTCGCGACCAACGTGGCCGCGCGCGGACTGGACGTGCCCTCCCTGCCGCTGGTGATCTGCGCCGAGCTGTCCGGCGCTCCGGCAGACCACGTGCACCGAGTCGGCCGAACCGGGCGCGCGGGCCAGGTGGGGTTGGCGCTGAGCGTGGTCTGCGGCCCCCGGGAGGCCCGGCGACTGGCGCGCATCGAGGCGGAGACCGGGTGCGCGCTGACCCGCGCCGACGCTCCGCCGCCGTGCTCCGACCTGTCCACCCTGGTCCCGCACATGCGCACCCTGCTGCTGCTGGCGGGGCGACAGGACAAGCTGCGCAAGGCCGACGTGGTCGGTGCGCTGGTCAATGACGGGAGCGTTCCATTCGACGCGATCGGACGGGTCGACCTGCGGCGGCGGATCACCGCGGTGGCGGTCCATCGGGACCACGCCCAGGCCGCCCTGGGATTTGTCCAGCGGGGGCGGATCAAGAAGAAGCGCGTGCGAGCGAAGCTCTTGTAGGGGACCCCGTCACCCGCCCAAGGTGCGGAGCTTCTCGCGCTTGACCTGGTCGAGCAGGCCATGGCGCTTGAGGAACTTGTTCAAGCTGCTGCGGCTCATCTGGAGCTCCTCGGCGGCCCGGAGCTGCACGAAGGCGTGGCGCCGCAGGGCCGAGAGCACGGCTTCGACCTTGACCTGATCGTCCCAACGCGGCGCACCGGTGGCCTGGGCGCGCAGGCCGATCTGGGACCCCAGACCGAGCTTGGGCAGGTCGTCGACCCGCACCAGGGGCTCCCGCCGCTTGTGGCGCAAGGCGAGCTCCTCGGCAAAGGCGGCGAGCTGCCGCAGGTTGCCCGGCCACTCGAAGCGCAGGACCCGCGCCAGCGCGAGGGGCTCCAGGAGCTGGTCCGGTCCCGGGGCACCCTGGGCCCCCAAGAGGGCCTTCAGGGACTCGTCGACGACGGCCATGCCCCGCTCGGCGAGCGGATCGAGGGCCACGTGGATCCGGCTCATCCGGTACCACAGGTCGTCTCGGAACATCTCCTTCCAGCGCCCGGCGTCGACCCGGGCGTTGGTGGCCAGGATCACGTGCAGGGTGCCTCGGACCTCGAGGGCCGAGCCGGTGAGCCGGCCGAAGCGCCGTTGGGGCACGTCGAGCAGCGGCAACAGCGTCTGCTGCTGGTCGTGATCCAGGGTCTGGACCTCGTCCAGGAACAGGGCGCGACGCCCCTCGATGGCCCGCTGGACGGCCCCAACCCGGGTCACTGCCCCGGTGAACTCGCCCTTCACGGCCCCGAAGAGCTGGGACACCATCAGGCCCGTGTCCCCTCGGCGCAGGGCGACTTCCTCGACCCCCTCCAGCCCCAGACACTCCCGAGCGAGCCGGCGGGCCAGCACGGTCTTGCCCGCACCGGTGGGGCCGGACAACAACAGGTTCTGGGGGCCTTCGGAGCTTCGCAGGCGCTCGGCCACCGCCTCGAGCTCCCGGGCCCGGTCCGGCAGCACCCAGACGCCCAGGGTCTCCCGGGGGGCCTCGCGCAGGCCCCGGGCCTTGAGCTCCGGCAGCAGGCCCACGACCTGTCCGACGGCGCGGGCCAGGCGCTGCAGCGCGCCCTCTTCTTCGGGGCCCCAGGAGTTCCGGCGGTGCACGTCGTCGACGTAGAGCGCGCCGATGGCTTCGTCGGTGCCTCGGTAGGGGATCGCCACCGCCAGCAACGACTTCAGCTCGAAGGTGCGCACGGTCGCCGACGCCTCTCGCAGCTTGGGGTCGGCGAAGGCGTCGTCCGCACGCCAGACGTCGTGGGCGAAGCGGATGTGCTGGAGCACCTCGTCGGCGATGCCGGCGGCTTCCTCGCCCGAGAGCTCCGTGTAGCCGAGCTGCCGGTCCTGGCCCGGCGGTCGCACCATGATCAGGGCTCGGTGGGCCCCCAGCGCTTCCTTGACGACCTGGGCCAGGGCACGCGGGAAGCCCTCGGGGTCTCCCATCGCCTCGGTCAAGGTCACGATGGACTCCAGAGCGGCCCCTGGCCCGGGGAGCAGCCGGTCTCGCAGGCTCGCAGCGCGGGCGGCCGACGGTCCGCGCAGCACCTTGGTCGCCAGGTCAAGCGCATCCCTTCGCGATGCAAAGGAGTCGGGATCCAGGTCCTCGCCGGCCCAGGCGAGCAGAGTGCGGCCATAGACCTGGCGTGCGGACAGGTCCAGGCCCTTGGGCGCGACCTGGAGGGCCGTCTCCAAGTGGCGACGACCCATCGCGATGTGGGCCCGCCCCCGGAGCTCGTCGGGCTCGGGTCGGGGGTGGCCCGCCGGGTCGCGGTCCAGCAGGGTCAGGGTCTCCTGGGGGCGCCCCTGGAACAGACGGAGCTCCGCCAGCAGGACCACCCGGTCCCACTCCAGCCGTGGGTCCAGCTCAGCGGGCAGCCTGCCCAGGGCCGCGGCGGCCAGGTCCAGCTCGCCCAGGCCGAGCTGGATCTCCGCGTCGAGCACGTCGGCCCGCACGTGGGCCTCCTTGCGGATGCCAGCGCTGGCCCGGGGGAGCACCTCGCGGAGCCGCAGGATCGAACGACCCGCCGCAGGGAGGCGGCTGCACCGCAGCTCCAAGTTCGCCATCGCGTACTGGAGCTTGACCAGCCGGTCCCACGCCTGGACCTCCTGGGCCAACTCGATGCCCTGCTTGTAGACCCTGCGAGCCTGCCTGTCCCGCCCCAGGTCCTGGAGGAGGTTGCCCAGGTTGGTGCGGATCAGGATGGCCTGGCCCCGGTCCCCCAGCACATCGGCGCGAGCGACGGCGCGGATCAGCAGGCGCACGGCACGCTCGGGCTGCCCGAGCCTGCCCGCCACGCGTCCCGCGACCGAGAGCAAGCGCGGCGAACACTCCGCGTCGGCGAAGCCCTCGGCCTCGGCCACACGGTCCTCGGCCTCTGGCGAGGCCGTGCCGGCGTCCAGGTGCTTCAGGGCGACCAGGAGCCGCAGGGACACGCAGTCCGGCCGGGCCGCGCCCAGCGCCTCGGCCTGGGCCACTTGGACCAGAGCCTGGCCCAGGTCCCGTCCGGCCAGCGCCACCCGGGCCCGCTCGAGCAGGAACTCCCGGTCCTGCACCCCCGCCAGCAACGCGTCGGCCTGGTCCAAGCGCTTCGTGCCCTTGTAGGCCCGCGCCAGGAGCAGCCGATCCGCGAGCGTCCGTTCGGTCAGCGCCTCCAGGTCTTCGACCGCCTGGGCCTCGCGGTGCTCGTCCAGGGCCAGTCGCGCCCGCAGCCTGAGCCCGTCCTGGAGCCCCGCTCCTGCCAGTCGACCGACCAGCTCCAGCAAGTCTGCCCGGTCCCCGACGCCACCGACCGCCGACAAGGCGTGGGGCACCGCCGCTTCGAAGCGCCCCGCGCGGGCCAGGACCAGCCCTGCAAAGACCGGGTCAGGGGCCGCCCGGACCAGTTCGTCGAGCGCCTGCACGGCCACCGGGGGCAGGCCGCTGGGCTCCACCCGCCGCACCCGATAGAGCCGCTCCCCATCCCAGTGCACGTGGCCGCCCGCCTGGAGACGAGGCACCGCTTCGACCAGCCCGAGCGCGGGGAGCACTTCGCGTGGCACCCCCGCAGGCAAGGCGCCGAGCAGGGCCAGCGCGGCGTCCCCCTGGCCTTCGGGGGCCTCGGCCGAGCCCAGCGCCGCCAGGATGCGCCCGGGGTGGCCGCCGGTGCGGTGGTAGAGCGAGAGAAGATCCGGCGCACTCGCCACCCCGAGCCAGCGGCCGAGCTCGGCGGTTCCCTCCGGATCCAGGGGAGACACCTCGAAGGCCTCCGGATCCAGGGCCTCCTCGCCCGCCAGCTGGACCAGGTGCCAGCCCGCCGACCGCAAGGCTTGACGCGCGGGCTCGTCGGGCAAAGGCCCATCCCAGAGCGCGACCCCTGGGGCCAAGCCCGCGAGCAGTCCGGCAGTGCGGGCACCGGGCCCGGTGCCGAGCAGGTCGATCGCCGGCACGCCGCGGTCCACGAGAGCGCCCAGCGCCGCCTGGAGCAGGCGTCGCCGCCCGACCCCGGACGCGCCACAGACCACGCTCAGCCCAGCCCCGGCCGTGACCCGCTCGACGAGGGCTTCGACCAGGGGCCCCCGACCGGCCAGGGGTGGCTGCCCTGCCGGCGCTGGGGGCAGCTGGAAGCCGGCCGCGGCCAAGGCGTCCAGCACCGAGGTCGTCGAGGTCGGACGGCCCATTGGATCTCGCTGAACCAGGCTGTCGACGATCTCGGCCAGCCCCCGCGGGATCTGGGGGGCGAGGGCCCGCAAGGGCACCGGGTCCGACGCGACCAGGTCGCTCCGAGGCACGCTGGTGGGCTGGACGCCGTGGGGGCCGACGCCCGCCAACAGCTCATAGGCCATGACGCCTGCGCTGTAGAGGTCCGCCGCCACCGACGCCGCCTGGCCCTGGATGACCTCGGGGGCGGCATAGCCCAGCGTGCCGCCCGCCTCGCCGGGACCGGCATCCAGCGGCCGAGCGGTGCCCAGGTCCAGCAGGACCGGCGCGTCGTCGACCACCAGGGCGTTGTCCGGCTTGAGGTCCAGGTGGAGCACGCCCCGCCGATGGAGGTAGGCGACGCCTTGGAGCAACCGGGCCAGCGCTGCGACCCTGACCTGCAGAGGCCTGGCTCTCAGGGCCGCCACGAAGGGCTCGCCGTCGACCCAGCGGGTCACGAAGCCGGCCACCGGGGTCCCGCCGTCACCGGGGGGCGGCTCGTGGGCAAAGCGCCCGAGCACAGGCACCAGGGCGGGATGGGCGAGGGTCGCGTGGAGCGCGCCTTCGGCGAGCAGGGCCGCCGCCGCCTGGCTGCCCACCGCAGCGGACTTGAGCACCACGACCTGGCCCCGGAGCTGGTCCTGGACCAGGCGGACCTGGCGGCTGCCCCGCTCGCCGACGAGCAGCGTGCGCAGGACCCGGTAGCGGGAGCTCACCGGCGCATCCTACCCCTCGCCTGGGCGGGGGCCGCCCAGCCGACCCGCCGACCGTGGGGCGTCCCGCCGGTGCCACAGGATCGCGGCGCCTCCGATCACGCAGACCAGACAGCCCCACTGGGCGGGGGTCAGGCCAAGCCTGCGCACGTCACCCAGGCGCAGGAAGTCCAGCCCGAACCGGACGGGGCCATAGACCAGCGGCAGGAGCCCCAGGTAGAAGCCCGTCGGCCGCGGCTTGCGCTCCAGCCACCAGAACCAGAGCCCGAGCGGCACCATGAAGAGGGCTTCGTAGAGTCCCAGGTCGTGGCAGGCCCGGAGCGTTGCGCCCTGATCGCACATGCCCTGGACCCCGAGCCAGAACTCGGTGAGCTGCCCCGGATGATCGTGGGACACGAAGCAGCCCAGGCGCCCCCAGAACCACGCAAAGGTGACGCCATAGGCCAGCGCGTCCAGGTACCCCCAGATGGCCGGTCCCTGCTTGCGAAAGAACCAGACCATCAGGGCGGCACTGCTCGCGAAGCCGCCGAAGCTGCTCAAGCCCTCCCACACGTACAGGAGCTCCCAAGGAGCCGCCAGGTAGCGGTCCAGGTCGTACATCAGCACATGTCCCAGGTGCCCGCCCACGAACACGCCGACCACGATCCAGGTGACCGAACGGTGGATGAGCTCCGGGTCCAGGCCGTCCCGACGAGTCTTGCCCTTGGCGACCAGGGTGCCGACCAGGAACGCGATCCCCACCAGCACCCCAAAGCCGTGCAGCTCCACCGAGCGCCACCCGGGCACCTCGAACAGGTGCCAGATCAGCGGCTCGGTCCACGGGATCAGGGGTCGCAAGGCCTGCGACTGTAGCGAAGAAGGGTCGCTGGGCCCTCAGGGGTTTTCATCGGGCCCGGTTCCCTGCTAAAAGGGCGCCAGGAGTGGGTGCGCACTCCTCCACCCCACGAGGGGCGTGGTCCGGCCAAGGACGGCCAGAGGCACACATCCCGTCGCGTCGCACCGCGGCAACTAAACACTCTCGAGCACTTGGAGTTCTCCATGCCCGGCATGATCCTGTCCGTCTCCCTCCTCCTGAACACCGCGTCCATGCCTGCCCAGGCCGGCACCTGGGACGAAGACGAGGAGATCTGTCTCAGCCAGTCCCCCGACTCCCTGTGGGGCGAAGTCCAGCTGATGTGGGCCCGCTTGACCGGCGGCTGCTAGAGCCCTCGCCAGTCACGAAGCCCCAGCGACCGGCGTAGAATGGAGTGCTCGTGTGGGGAGCCTCCATGATGCCCTGGCTGGGAGCTGTGCTGCTGTTGACCGCTTGCCGGGCGGATCCGGACGCCCCCGAGCTCGTCCCGATCGAGGTCGAGCCGGGCGCTGTGCACGTCCCGACCAGGTCCCTGGACTTCGGCACCGTGGCCCTTCACGGCGACGCCCGCCAGGACCTGGTGCTCTCGAACATCGGCACCGGCACGCTCCACGTGCACGATCTGCAGCTCAGCGACGACCGACACCGGATCCACTGGACCCTGGACAGCCCGGTGGAATTCCAGCTCGCTCCGGGCGAGACCGTGCTGGTCCCGATCCTGCTGAGCCCGCTCGACGTGGTCGATCCCAGCGTCGTGCTGACAGTGGTCAGCAGCGACCCGAGCACCCCGCGGGTCACGGTCGAGCTCGCCGCCCAGGTGGCCGGGGTGCCGGTGGTCCGCCTGGACCCGGACGCCCTGGACTTCGGCCAGGTCGACGTGGGCCAGCAGCTCACCCTGGACGTGGTCCTGTCCAACCTGGGCAACGACACCCTGTCCATCGACAGCGTGACCCTGGATGCCCAGACCGGCTTCACGCTGACCATCGATCCCAGCGGCACCACGCTGGCACCGGGCCAAGCCAATGGCCTGGCCAGCGTGACCTATGCCCCCACCGACGGCGGCGGCCACACCGGCCTGCTCACGTTTGCCACAAATGATCCTGCCCGCCCCGAGGTCTCCCTGGTGGTGACGGGGACCGGGGGCTGACCCCACCGATCGATCAGACGAGCGGGTTTGGGGGCGCCACGATCGGGAGCTGCAGGCGCATCCCGTGACCTTCGGGCACCGCCATGACCAGGCCGCCGTGGGCGGCGAGCACCGTGCGCGCCATGCGCAGCTCAGGGGGTCCCGCGCTGCGAGCGCCGGCATGGGAAGCGCCCTCGGGCAGCTGCAAGGGCCGATCCACGCACAGGTCCACGAACACGTGCTGCCCGTCGTCGTGCAGACGAATGTGCAGCGCCGGCAGGGTCTGCCCTGGCTCGGCCAGGCGGACGCACAGGGACAGGACAGCCCAGACCGCCTGGCCGACCCTGCCCGGGGCCAGGCTCAGCCGGGGCACGTCGGCGAGCTCGCGCCGGATCATGACCGCGCCCTCTGAGGTCAGAGGCGCCAGACTGCAGGCCGCAGCGACGAGGTGGCGCAGATCCGTCTGCTGGAGTTCGCCCGGGCCCGGCCCCGCAAGCTGCCGCAGCTCAGAGGCGATCTCGCTGATGCGGTCCAGGCCCTCGCGGCACTCGTCGAGCAGCTGACGCACCAGGGCGACGTCCATCTCGGCCGGCTGGCACAGATCGGTCAGCAGCTCGTCCAGGTTCAACCTGAGCCACGTGGCCGGGTTGTTGATCTTGTGGGCGACCTCGGCCCCCATCATGCCCATGGCGGCGGGCAGCGTGCCCCGCAGGAGGTGGTGGTGCCACTGGGACCCGGCGGCGGTCAGCGACGCCACGAGCGCCGTGCCCAGGCGCCGCCCGGCGGGGTCTCGAACACGGCTCAACCGACCCTGCACGTGGAGCAGGCGGCCATCGTCCCTCACCAGGGCAAAGGTCCCTTCCTCACGGGAGGCGCCACCCTGTAGCGCGGGCAGGCCGCCTTGCACGAGCCGGTCCGCGGGTTGGCCCACGATCGCGTCCCGCCCCACTCCGAGCGCTTCTTCGGCGGCCGGGTTGAGCCAGCCCACACTCCGCGCCCGATCGAAGACGATCACCAGCAGGGGCGTGTCCCGAACGGCACCCAGCACGAGCGCTTCCAGCTGCGTGGACTCCGACGACATGCCCTGCTCCCTCAAGGCGCCGCACCCTAACCGAAGGGGTTGGCTATGATGTCGCCGCTTCCAGGGCACCGGGGTCTCGCTTGGCCGTCATCAACTTCGCTCGCCGCGAGATCGAGGCCAAGATCGTCTTCTACGGTCCGGCCATGAGCGGCAAGACGACGAACGTCCAGATCGCCCACGGGCGGCTGCCCGATGGACAGCGCGGCAACCTCCACACCCTCAGCACTGAAGAAGAGCGCACGCTCTTCTTCGACTACGTGCCCATCGAGAAGGGCGAGATCGCTGGCTTCGACGCCAAGTTCAAGCTCTTCAGCGTGCCGGGCCAGGTGTTCTACCAGCAGACCCGTCGGGTGGTCTTGCGGGGTGCCGACGCGGTGGTGTTCGTGGCGGACTCGGCCCCCGATCGCGCCCAGGCCAACATCGACTCGCTGATCGATCTCGAGGAGAACCTGCGGGCCCACGGGCTCGACCTGGCGTCCATCCCCCTGGTCGTCCAGCTGAACAAGCGCGACCACCCCCAGGCCCGCTCGATCGAGGCCCTCACCACCGACCTGAACCCGTTCGGCGTGCCGGTGGTCGAGTCCGTGGCTGTGCACGGCGAAGGGGTCATGGAGACCCTCGAGGCTGTGATCGGCATCGCATCGGCCCGGATCCGCGACAACCTGGCCGGTCGCAAGACGGCGGTCGCCCTCACCGCGATCGACCAGCGCGAGCCCGAGGACGACGAGATCGTCATCCGGCGACACCTCAAGGAGATCCAGAAGGTCCGGCCCGACGAGGAGAAAAAGGGCGCCGAGGCCCGCAAGCACGGCCAGGTCGAGACCGAAGACGTCGACGCCTTCCTGCTCCAGAACGTCGAGCGGGTCGAGAAGTACCTGGCCGACCAAGACGAGCCCCAGAAGCCCCGACGTGCCCGGCCCGCGCGGCCCCGGGTGACCGGCGTGCCGGACCTGCCTCCCGGACCCACGGTCGACCTGCCCTTCCTGCCCCAGACCATGCTGGGCTTCCGCGCCATGCGCATCATCGAGTCGTCGATCACCGCCACCGGCGGGGTCAAGCTCGACCTGCTCCTGGAGCCCACCCAGGGCGGTGGGGGCGCGGCACGCTGCACGCTGCAGCTCAAGCCCGAGCCCCAGAAAGCCCCCCCACCACCCCCGGTGGTCATCGATCCCGAGCCGCTCCGGAAGACCCGCAGCGAAGACGTGCTCCAGCCCCCCCAGGACCCCATCGACGCGGTCATGTGGAAGGTCCTCAAGGGCGCGGGCCTGCTGCTCCTGGTCATGCTCGGGGCGATCCTGGGCATCCTGCTGGGGTGAGCCGCGCTGTCTGGCTGGTGGCCGTGGTGCTGGGGGCCGCCGGCTGCAGCGGTCGGGCCGCCGAGGCCGAGCCGCCCCCCGACCCCCCCCAGGTCCACCCGGCCGGGCCCGTGGTCCAGGCGAGCGCGGGCCTGGAGAGCGATCTCGCAGCGACCCACGCCTTCAGCGAGGGCCGGCCCCGCTTCGAGCAGCCCCTGGCCGACGGCCTGACCGTGCCGTCGGGCACGCCTTCCCTCTCCGCCCAGGATTGCGGCGCCTGCCACCCCGCCATCCAGGCCGAGTGGGCCACGTCGGCCCACGCACACGCGTGGCGCGACGCCCAGTACCAGGCCGAGATCACCAAGTCCGGAAACCAGTGGCTGTGCCTGAACTGCCACACGCCCCTGTTGGCCCAACAGGCCCGTTGGCCCGTCGGGCTCCAGGCCGGTGACGTAGAGCTCCCGGTGCTGGTGGAGAACCCGGTGTTCGACGCCGATCTACGCGACGAGGGCATCACCTGCGCCGCGTGCCACGTCCGAGACGGCACGATCCACGGCCCCGGCCTGCCGGACAGCACCGCGCCACACCCGGTCGTCGCTGACGACACCTTCATGACCACCCAGGTCTGCGAGCGCTGTCACCAGGCTGTGGCGGTCTACCCGGGCAAGGACTTCGTCTGCACCTTCGACACGGGCAATGAGTGGCGAGCTGGGCCACACGCACCGGAGCAGGGCTGCGCGGACTGCCACATGCCGACCGTCCAGAGGCCCGCCGCGGTCGGCGGCCCCGTGCGCACGGTGCGTCAGCACTGGTGGCGGGGCGCCGGCATCCCCAAGGTCGCGGGCGTCTTGCAGCCGGTCGCTGCGAACCCCCCCGGGCTGGGACTCCAGGCCACCTGGCAGGCCGCAACACTCGCCCTGGTGCTGACGAACGAGCGGGCCGGCCACCTGCTGCCGACCGGGGACCCTGAGCGCTGGGTCCAGGTGGACGTCGCGTTCATGGACGCCAGCGGTGCGCCGGTGGGGGAGCCGTGGCAGGCGCGCATCGGACAGCGCTGGGAGTGGTGGCCCGAGCCCAAGAAGCTCGGGGACGATCGCCTGGCCCCCGGACAGAGCCGGACCGAAGAGCTCGTGGTGCCCGGGGGCGCAGTGGCAGCCCGGGTCACCGCCTCGTCCCACCGCATGACCGCCGAAGCCGCCGGGTACCACGACCTGGACGACTACCCCCTGTCCGTGGTCACCCACAGGCTCCGGGTCACCC
>Ga0209992_10000983_pt1 | contig 33362 bp, 26 predicted proteins | sample 2SBtaG_2_FD_182564 | JGI IMG/M metagenome (GOLD analysis project Ga0209992, IMG submission 182564) | Deep subsurface microbial communities from Kolumbo volcano to uncover new lineages of life (NeLLi) - 2SBTROV12_ACTIVE470 metaG (SPAdes)... | ecosystem: Environmental > Aquatic > Marine >...
CGCCTTGAGCAGTGAGACAGGTCCGTTTGAGTTGAAAAGAGCGGGAAAGCGCTCATAAACGGCCGTCTCCCCTTCAAAATGTTTCCTTAGCATTCTTCGGAACCAGCCGATAACAGGACTGGTTCGACAGGCTGAATCTGCCTTGATGACTTTGTCCTGAATCGGGTCATAGTTATCCTCTGTCGCACCGTTCATCACTTTTGATTTCAATCCAGCGTATCGATGGTCGAAGACTTTCTAAAATTCTCGAAAAGCCTCCACAGCACTTCCCTTCCAAGCGGAATCCACAGTGCTCCGTTTCAGGAGACGCCCATGGCTCAGCTCGTTCCAATGGTGGTAGAGCAGTCCAGTCGTGGTGAGCGCGCATACGATATTTTCAGTCGCCTTCTCAAAGACCGCATCATCATGCTGGGCACGCCCATCAATGACGCTGTTGCGAATCTGATGGTGGCTCAGCTGCTGTTTCTGACCTCTGAAGATCCGGAGCGCAGCATCAACATCTACGTCAACTCGCCCGGTGGGTCGATTGACAGTGGCCTGGCCATCTACGACACAATGCAGTACATCTCCTGCGATGTATCGACCATCTGTGTTGGCCTGGCAGCATCAATGGGTGCCGTTTTGCTGGCAGCAGGCACGGCCGAGAAACGCGCGGCCCTTCCCAACTCACGCATCATGGTGCATCAGCCACTGGGTGGTGCTCAGGGCCAGGCTTCCGATATCGAAATCCAGGCACGTGAGATCATGAAAATGAAAAAGAGCCTCTACGGCATTCTTGCTCATCACACGGGTCAGACTCAGGAAAAAATTGAATCTGACGGAGACCGTGATTACTGGATGAGCGCAGAAGAAGCCAAAGATTACGGGCTCATCGACAACGTCCTCGTTCCTGGATCACAGAAAGCTTCAGAGAAAAAAGACTGATCGAACCATCTGTCTCTTTGGCGCCACAGAATATGTGGCCGCCATACGAAAGGGCCGGATCGCTTGCGCGATCCGGCCCTTTATAATTTGCCCAACGAGGCAAGCCTCTATCTATCCAGCGGCAAACACACCTCAAACGTGGTGTCGCCCGGCTCCGAGGTGATATTGATGGCGCCGGCGTGCTGTTGCGTGATGATGCGATGCGCTATTTCAAGGCCCAACCCGGTTCCTTCTCCAACATCTTTCGTAGTGAAGAAGGGTTCGAAGATGCGGGGCAACACATCATCCGGAATACCGGATCCGTTGTCGTGTATTCTGACGAAATAGTTCGATCCCTTGACGTCCGTCTCGACCCTGACCTCGCCACCCTCGGGAGCAGCGTCGATCGCGTTGTCAATCAGGTTGGTCCAGACCTGATTCAGTTCACCGGGAAGGACGGAAACCTGCGGAAGATCCTCTCCGAAGTTTCGCTCAACCGAAATGCCTTTGCCTCTGACCTTGTGCCCGAGCATGGTCAGCGTGGATTCGAGTCCATCGACTATGTCCACCTTCTGCTTCGTGGTGGCGCGATCCATGTGGGAGTAGGATTTGACAGATCCGATCAATTCAGATATCCGTTGTGCCGACTCGAATATTTCTTCCACTATCTGGGTGGTAACCGCCTTGTTTTCCGCCCAGGCGACGATATCCGATATCGCGCCGGGGGCAAGGCCCTCAGTAAGTGATTTCAGGTCTTCTACCCCGAATCCAGCTTCCACCAGAGCAGGGCCCTTGAGCCAGGATTCATCGACCTCCTGTTCTTCCAGCCAGTCGATGACGGCATCCTCTACCTCAGAGCGTTCGACCGTCGACATCTGCTTGGAGTCAGCAGATGGAGGCGTTACAGCAATGCATACCTGATCTTCAGTCAAGTCGTGATGGGAGAGTCGCGATATGACGCGTGGCAATTGCTCCAATCGCTGACGCATAAGATCCGCTGCCCGTTTGATGGCGGCTGCCGGATTGTTCAGCTCGTGAGCGAGCCCGGCGGACAGTTTTCCGAGGGCCAGCATCTTTTCCCGTTGCTGATCATTTTTGGCTGCATCCCGGACACGGTCCGACATCATCGCGACCAGCCGCTGCCCCAGCACCGGGATCTCATAGATCATGTCCCGGAACAGAGACTTGTGAATAAAGCCAACTTTCGCCGTTTCGATCACCTCGAACCGGCCCGGGATATGGGTCATTCTTGAAAACGGTAATACGCCAAGAATTCGGCCAGCTCTCCACGTGTCGAAAAGGCGGAGTTCGCCTCCCTGACGGAGATAAAACTGTACGGCGCCCGAGAAGACAATCCACATGTCTTCGATAACATCGTCTTCTTTCCAGAAGTCGTCTCCCGGCTCCATAACCTGCTCGCGCGTGTTATCTGCAAGCCACTTCAGTTCGTGCTCCTGCAAGTCGGCGAAGGTTGGAATCGTGCGAATGTCTGCTTCAGTGATCACGGGCACTACCTACAATGAAGCCAGATGGCGATGTACGAAATGGACAGAAACTGATCCCTCCCCAACTGCGGAAGCAACACGTTTCACCGACTCGTGCCTGACGTCCCCTGCCGCAAAAATGCCCGGAATGCTTGTTTCCAGCAGGAACGGCTGCCGCTCAAGCGGCCAGTCATTGAGGTGTGCCTCCTTCAGGTCGGTCCCCGTCAGAACGAAACCATGATCATCACAGGCCACTTGCCCTTCGAGCCAGTCGGTCCGAGGCCTGGCACCGATGAATATGAAAACCCGTTCTGCTTCTTCGATCCTTGTTTCTCCCTTTTCCAGGTCTTCCAATTCCAGTGCTTCGAGGCGCTCTTCGCCCTGGAAAGATTTGATCTGGGTACGCAAACGCACTTCTATGTTCTCTGTCGCCGCAATGCGATCGACGAGATACTGAGACATTTTCGCATCAAGAGATTCGCCCCTGACCAGCATCACAACTTTTGAGGCGTACTCGGAGAAATACATGGCGGCCTGACCTGCCGAATTTCCCGCACCAACGGTGTACACCACGCGGCCCTGGGCAGCCTTTGCCTCGGTCAGTGCAGCTCCGTAATACACGCCTTGATCCTGCAATCGATCTGCACCATCTGCAGCGAGCATGCGCCACGAGACCCCCGTTGCCAACATGAGCGAATGGCATGATATGGTAGTGCCATCTATCAGGTCGAGATGCCGATAAGGACCCTCGATCCGCAGCGTCTTGACCGACTGGGGAGACAATACCTCTACACCAAATCTCTTGGTCTGAGTCAGTGCGCGACGTGCGAGATCAGAGCCCGACAGTCCCGATGGAAAGCCAAGGTAGTTTTCAATCTTGCTCGACGTGCCGGCCTGTCCGCCCGGGGCCTTTTCTTCAACCAGAATCGCCTCGAGGCCTTCAGATCCAGCGTAGACGGCAGTTGCGAGTCCGGCCGGTCCTGCGCCGACTATGACCAGATCATAAAATGGTCGATCTGCCTTGGTCTGCAGCCCGATTTTGTCGGCAACCTCCGCCACCGAAGGCCGAGATGCCCGGCTTCCATCCGAAAAGACGACAACCGGCAATGACCCAGATTCTTCCGAACTCACCATGCTGCGAGCTTCCTCAGACGATTCCACATCCAGGAACGAGTAAGGAATATGATTGCTCGCCAGAAAATCCCGCAGTCTGTGCCCGAGAGCCGACCACCTGTCACCGACGATCTTGAGACCTTCGAATCCGGGCCGGAATCCGGCTCTCCAATCCTGGAGCATGTCATCCAGAATGGGATACAGCTTCTCCTCCGGCGGATCCCACGGCTTCATCAGATAGTAGTCGACATCTGACTCATTGATGGCCGTCACCGCTGCGTCGATATCGCTATACGCGGTCAGAAGCGCTCGTTTAGCTCTTGGGAAATGCGGGATACTTTCCCTCAGCAGCGTCGTGCCGTCCATGGACGGCATGCGCTGATCCGACAGAACCAGAGCGACGTGATCGCCGCGACTCTTGATCTCTTCGAGTGCTTCGAGCGCCTGGGCGCCACTTTCTGCCGAGAGAACACGATAATCGCGCCCATACCTGCTTCGCAGGTCACGTACGATTGATCTCAATACCTGTGGATCATCATCCACAGAGAGAATAATTGGTTTGGCCATTTCCGTAGTCGGCTGAGACTTTATTCAGGACCCGCAACATAGCACAAACAGATGCCTTATACACGCCCGATCTTCGCCCCTCAGTCCGTACGAATCGCCTTCACCGGATCGAGTCTGGCGGCTCGCCAGGCCTGAAATCCTGTCGTAACCACGCCGAGAGTCAGCGCAATCAGGCTCCCGATCAGAATACCGGAAGAACTGATGCCTCCGGAATAGGCGAACGACTCCAGCCAAGATCTCCCCAGATAGATGACCCCCGGAGCTGCAATCAACAGAGAAATTCCGACCAGTATGGCCGTTTCTTTCGTCAGGAGCATGATTATGCCGAATTCCGAGGCGCCGATGACCTTCCGCACGCCGATCTCCGCCTTTCGACGCTCTGCCGTAAACGCTGCGAGGCCAAACAGGCCCAGGCAGGCAATAATGATTGCGAGAAATGTAAACCGCTGGAGCAATGCCTCCACACGCTGATCAGCGGCATACAAAGAGTTCAGGCGTTGATCCATGAATGAATAGCTGAACACGTTGTTGACATCGTATCGCTCATAGATTTCTGCCATCTCATCGAGCGTTTCGGTGGTCAGAGCAGGATTGATTCTAACGTTCAGCATCGAATACCATTCCTCAGGAGCGGCAAACAAGATGAGTGGCCCGATAGCCTCGTGAAGCGAGCGGTAGTGAAAGTCCTTCATCACACCAATGATCTCAAACTCCCTGCCCACCGCGGTCATGGTGACCTCCTGCCCGATGGGATCGTCCCAGCCCAGCTGACGAACGAAAGCCTCGTTGACGAGCAATCCATTTTCCTCATCAGCCGGTCTGTCTCTGTCAAAATCCCTTCCCTGAGCAAGCTCCATTTTATAGACATCCAGATACCCGAAATCGGCGACGAGCATTCGCGAGGAGGGAACCTCTACACTTGTCAGGCCGGGAATCTGAATCGGAATCCCGTAGTCTCCTCCTCCAGGCCGATTTGCAGATATAGCGATCTCTTCGACACCAGGTAAACCTGCCATTTCATCTCGAATGGCATCGTATTGGGATCGCAGAGTATTGTCCTGAATCGGTACACCAACGATGTGATCACTTTCAAAACCAAGGGGCCGATCCTGGATGTACTGGAGTTGGTCCGACACGATGCCCGTGCCCATGATCAGGGCTCCAGAGATCACAAATTGAAGCGTAACAAGACTTTTTCGAAGTCCCGCTCCACCGGGGCTCGTTGTGACTCCTTTCATCACACGAACCGGATTAAAAGAAGACAGCACAAACGAGGGATACACTCCGGCTGCAATTCCGACGGTCAGCAGAACGGCGAGAGATGCCAGCAGGACGCCTCCGGTCAAAAACCCGCCGAACTCAAACGCTTTTCCCGACATCGTGTTGAATGTCGGCAGATAAAGCGCAATAAGTCCGATCGCTATAATCGCTGCAATAAAGACCGTCAGGACCGACTCAGACAAAAATTGTCTGATCAGCACACCCCTTTTGGCCCCGAGGCTTTTACGAACACCCACCTCTCGAGAACGCAGGGATGAACGGGCCGTGGACAGGTTGATGAAATTCACCGCAGCGATCAACAAAATGAACACGGCCAACAATCCGAACACCGTCACGCTGCGCTCATTGCCGGTCACAGAGATCTCCCTGAACATATTCGACCGCAAATAAATGTCCGTCAGCGGCTGCATCCCGACCATCCCAAACGTAGATGCCGCTTCGGCATCTACATTGGCCGCGACCATGTCTGTCGCAGCGGCCGACACATGGGCAGGATCAACCCCTGCATTCAGTTTCAGGTAGGTGTAGTACTGATTCCAGGTCACCCAGTCGTCGTGTCTTTCGCCCGTGTACGAAGACATCGAAGCCAGAAAAGGGAACGTGAAATGCGAATTATCGGGCACGTCTTGAATGACGCCGGTTATGGTGTACTCGACCGTCTCATCCAGAAGCACTGTCTGACCCCGGGGATCCTTCCCGGGAAACCATGTTTCTGCCAAAGACTGGGTCATGACCATCGAATTGGGTTCGATCAAAGCGGTATCGGGATCCCCCAACAACATCTCCCAGCTGAACACATCGAACGTGGTCGAGTCCGCGTAAAATCCCCCATACACGTATTCCTGCCTGTCTTCCAGCCGGAAACGGGTCTGCCCGAAAAACATCACGCGGGTCAGACTTTCAATTCCCGGAATCTCGCGAGCAGCCGTCACCCCCCAGGCCCCATTTACTTTCGCGATGCCATCATACTCTCCCGATGCTCCCGCCGTCATGCGATAGATCCGATCAGCATCTGCGTGATACTGATCAAAGGAGCGCTCATCGGCCACGTAGACGAGAATCAAAAACGTACAGGCCAGTCCAACCGCCAGTCCCAGCAGGTTGATGGCTGAATAACTTATCTGCCGGCGCATGGAGCGGACGGCCACCTTCGCGTAATTTTTCCACATGATGCTCCCTCTAGCGGTATATGGATCGCGCCGACGGATCGTGTGGGCACGGATGAACAACAATACTTCCAGCCAATAAATCAGGCCGGCGCGCAGTCTTCCTTTTGAATCAAAATCTTCCTGCCAGGCCTGGTCCAGATCTCCCTGAATCTCTTCGGCGAGTTCTGGTCTGCAATACCATTCGAGAAAGGCATTGGCAGCAATAGGCGGTTTGGGTGGGCGATTGGGCACGAGGCAGTTATCCTTCGATCTTCAGAATGCGAGCCGGGTTGATCGTGGCGGCCTTCCAGCTTTGCCCGGCGACCGTCAAAAACGCGACTGCGGCAACGAGCGAGGCCGTTGTCAGGAATACGCCCGGCCCCATCTGCATGTGGTAAGCGAATCCGTCGAGCCATCGCTGAAGAATCCACCATGTGACGGGCGCGGCAAGAAAAAATGACACCGCAATCAGAACCATGAACTCCTTCGAAAGCAGGGCAAGGATTCCGGGGGACGATGCTCCGAGCACTTTTCGGATACCGATTTCTTTCATGCGCCCTCGGACGGTGAGCATGGCCAGGCCGAACAATCCCAGGCATGCGAGAACGACGGCCATCATCGCTGCAAACTGCATCATCCGGCCCCAGCGCTCCTCATTTCGATACAACTGATCGAAGCGAGAATCCATGAACTCAGCTACAAATGGTTGATCGGGCGCGGAAGCTTGCCAAGCATTCTGAATCATGCCCATGGATTGACTGAGCCGATCTGTTCGTAGGCGGATCAACGCAAAGTTGAAGTCGCCGAATGACGGGCTCATGTGCAACATCATGGGAGAAATCGCTTCTCGCATGGAGAGAAAATGAAAGTCCTCGACTACCCCAACGATCCGCACACCATCCTCCTCATATCCGGGCAACAGCTGCCCGATGGGGTCTTCAAAATCGAGTTGAGCGGCAAACGTTTCGTTGACAAGAACGGCCTGTTCAATGTCTGTAACCAGATCTTCAGACAGATTCCGGCCCGCTACCAGACTCATATCCATCACATCGAGATAGGATGGGTCCACTCTGGATGTCTGGACGATCAACTGATTGTCGCCCTGCGTAATTACCTGGCGCATACCACCATTCGCCATGCCGAATGAAGAGGCCGATACATCCATGATGGATGATTCGTTGTCCAAAGAACCTTTTAATCTCTGCAGTGTCAGGCCGGCATCCTGCTGGTTGGCCTGCAGAGATACCACAATGATTTCTTCACCGGCGAAGCCGAGATTGGCTGTTTTCATCCAATCGATCTGCTGAAGCATAACCAGCGTGACGAGGATCATTCCAATCGAAACAGAAAACTGAACGACGACCATGGAACGAGAGAACCATCGACCCACACGTTTAACTTTTTGTCCTTTGAGAACTCCCGATGGCGTAAAACGGGAAAGGACCATCGCTGGATAACCACCGGCGATTAAACCGGCCGCGAGTGTAAGAATGAGTACCTGAAGAATCACGGTAGAATCGATCATCGCCAGGGCGATACCTGTTTCCGCCATTTGGTTGAACCGCGGTAACAGAATTAACACGAGCGCAAGCCCTGCCAAAAGCGACAAACCGCTCATCATAATGGCTTCCCCCCAGAATTGACGGGCGAGCTGTCCCCTGTTGGCGCCAAACGTCTTTCGGATTCCTACTTCGGCGGCTCTGCGAGTAGATCGACCCGTTGACAGGGTCATAAAGTTGATACACGCCAGCAGGAGAATCACGAAACCAATCGCCATGAGAATCCGGAGGCCCGAAAGATTGCCCGTCGAGGCAACCATCGATCTGACATCCGAGGCGAAGTGCACCTCTTCGATGGGCATCAGGAGTAGCTGAAAGGCATTGTCGCCTTGCTGCCACCAGCCCGATGATTGAAACATCTCGATGGCTTCGGCAAATCGCATATCCACAAGCCGGTCCAATTGCCCCTGCACGCGCTCCCGGGCTACACCGGGATGAAATCGCACAAAAGATGCCACATTGAAGTTGACCCACTGATCTCGCTGTGCCTCATATGACGGCCAGTTCTGGATGGGCAACAGAATCTCAAAAGAAATCGATGAATTGGACGGAGCATCTTCGAGTATCGCTTCCACAATGAAGGGACGCGCCTCTCCGGCAATCCTCAGCTGTAGAGTTTCACCCAGTCCTTCCCGGGGGCCGAACAAGCGCAACGCAGTCGTTTGGGACAGTGCCACCCCGTCGTGACGGTTAAGCGGCGCTGGCTCCGAACCAGGAACGGGTTTGAAAGAAAAGACCTCAAAAAATCCTGGATCCACGAAAACAACCGACTCATCGGCCAGGATGCCGTCGGTTTCGATCTGAACCACACCCGGTCGCATGCGTGTTGTTGAATAAACCTCAGGCATTTCTTCCAACATGGTCGGCCCAAGCGGCATGGAAACGCCGGCGGACAGCCGTTCGCCTCCTCTCGTTCGATTTTCGATTCTATGGACCCGATATACATCTTCGGATGCCTCGTGGAAGGAATCTGCCGTCATTTCGTGACGGGCATACAGCAAAATCAGAATGCTGGCCGCTATACCGACCGAGAGGCTGGCGAGGGTGATCACGGATTGAACCTTGTCACGCCTCATGGATCTGAATGCGACCTTGGAGTAATTGGAAATCATGATGGTGCTCGCGGCACGGTAGGGATCCTTTCGCCTTATCGTGTGGGATCGAATGAATAAAACAACTTCAAACCAGTAAATGAGTGCTGCCCGAAGGCGCCCTTTTTGATTCACGTCTTCCAACCAGGCCTGCTCCAGATCTCCCCGAATCTCCTCGGCGAGTTCCTGTCTGCAGTACCATCCAAGGAAACGATTCGCCAGACGGGGCGATGTGTGCTTGGAATCACTCACGCGATGCTGGTGGACATCTTGCTGACAGACATAGCGCTGCCAGACATCGAGCCTCCTGGAACGAGGTGCCAGATTCGTTCGCGTGTCTCGCGAGCACCTCTCACGGCCTGCTTTCCAGCTCCGGTCACGAGGAATATTCGCTTTCGCCTACCGCCCCTTGCGTTCGTGGACCCTTCCATGTGCGAATCGAGCAACCCTTTATCTTGCAAACGATACAGGGTAGCGTGAATGGCACCGAGAGCCGATTTACGACCCGTATTTTCGATCAGGAAATCCCGAACGCCCAGCCCGTAAGCGGCATCACCAAGTATGGCGACGGCCATGAGGACCAGTTCCTCGAATTCTCCAATGTGATTTCCGCGCTTCATTCTTTTTGGTTCTGTGAATGCGTTCCGATGCGGAGTTTATATGCAAAATATAAACAAATGTTACAGCGGCCAGAAATTTGTAAAATGGAAGCTCGGCTTCGGCCCTGAACTCCAACCGTTAAAAACGGCAGCCACGCAGCTACTATGCTTGAACCTGTAACACTCGAAGGCGAATACGTCCGGCTCGAACCGCTGTCCATGGATCATCTCGAAGGACTTTGTGAGGTAGGATTGGTCCCCGAATTGTGGACCTGGATCACCCATCCGGTGCGAACTCGTGAGGACATGCAGCGCTACGTACAATCAGCCATTGACGGTAGGGAGCGCGGTGAGATGATGCCGTTCGCGACCGTCGAGCGTTCGTCAGACCGGGTCGTTGGTTGTACTCGATTCGGGTCCATCAATCTGCCTCATAAACGCATGGAAATCGGCTGGACCTGGATCGCGCCTGATTGGCAACGAACATTCATAAACACCGAAGCGAAGTTGCTCATGTTGCGATACGCCTTCAACGACGTCGGGTGCAATCGCGTCGAATGGAAGACCGACGCCCTGAACGAGCGATCTCGAAAGGCCATTTTGCGCCTCGGAGCACGTTTCGAGGGCACACTTCGGGCGCACATGCAGGCCGAGGATGGCAGGTTGCGCGATACCGTTTATTACTCCGCCCTCAGAGATGAGTGGCCGGACGTGGAACGCGGACTCGTCGAGAAAATGCTGCGGTGAGACGTTAGATTGGCGTGATGTTTCTAGACAATTCTATGGTTATCTAATAAAAAACATGCGGACGGAATGATCATGAAGCTGCTGAACATACTTCTTCTGACCCTCACAGTATTCGCGCTCGGTTGCGGATCCGACACCCCCATGACTGCTGTGAACACGGACGAAATGGAGGAGGAAAACAAAGCCTTGTTTCGACGAGGTACATTCGCCCCCACACCGGACATCGGAAAAGAAGCCATGGGTTCAGCTACGCTGAATACCCTCTCGTCGGCGATGTTACGCGTCGAGTTTTCCCAAGACTTTTCAGTCACCGACGGACCCGGTCTCTTCGTGTACTTGTCCAACGCGGAGTTTCCAACGAGTGATGCCATCAATCTGGGCTCATTTCTGACCCCGATGGGTGCACAGAACTACTCCGTGCCCGACGGCGTGTCCCTCGACACGTTTACTCATGTCTTGATTCACTGTGTGCCGTACAACGTCACATTCGCATTCGCAGAACTGAAGTAGACTCGTCGGCTTACAGATCCACCTCTCGTTTGCGCACCAGATACAGTCCTTCTCCCTGACTCGAAACGGCGATGATGCCGCTTTTGAAGTACGGATAGTTCGACCAGGAGCCAGCGAAACCTTTCACGTCAGGCGCGGCAGGTGCCGTATCAAAGTGACCGACTTCGACGGGGTTTTCAGGATCGGATATATCCAGAATGCGCAGCCCCGCCTGGTAGTTTGACTGGTACATGTACTTGCCTTTCACATACAGATTGTGATCAGAAGCACTGCTGTCCAGATAAAATTCGTTCACCAGGATGGGTTCATCCAGATCGCTCATGTCCCAGATAAGGGTACGCGTGTGATCCACGACGTCGTTCATTTCGTCGAGCTCGTCGTTCATGAAGAAGTAATTATGATCCTCCGAGAGCCAGCCCTGATGCGTGTAGTTGGTATTTGGGTAATAAGCGACAGACACGGTGGTGGGATTCGATTTGTCGGATACATCTGCCACGATGAAAGCGGAGCCATTCGAATTGAGGCATACCTCCTTTCCATTGTAGTCAGGATCTGCGCCGTGATAGACGACACATTGAGCGTCATGTGTACCACCGAATTCAGGATGCGTGTAACACCCAAGAAACTGTGGATTTTTCGGATCTTCGAGGCTGATCATGTGCAGTTGTCCGCCACACGATTCACCACCTGAATCATTGCCGACTGCATATGCAAATCCAGTGTCCTCATTGATTATGATGTTGTGTGAACTCGCCACCCCCGTGTAGTGGCCACTCGGCTCCAATTCGATTGGCATATCTGCAGGATCGATGTCGCGCAGGGTGGTGAGATCGAGAATCTGCATGCCGTGCTGGCGCGAGCCATCAGCCACAACGTAGGCGTGATCCTTGTAGACTTTCACATCCCGCCACCAGGCTCCGGGAGAACCATCGGTACGCATCATATTGCCCACAACCACGGGTATTGAGGGATTGCTGATATCGACGACCGACAGACCATCGGTACGACCTTGCAGGACGTACTCTTTACCGGTTTCAGGGTCTTCCCATCCCCAGATATCATTGAGCTGGGCACCGCGGTCATGCGCCATTTCAGATACAGAAAGAAAGGACACCAGATCAACTTCATCACACGGCCACAGGTCGTTTACCATGCCGTCTTCGCATTCAATTTTGTCTGTTCCTGTCACTGATTCCATTCGGTCCACGTCACCCATCAGGTATCCGTTCTGATTCCAGGATCCTTCTTCGTCGCGTTCAAACACAGTCGCGAGGCCGAATCCATAGTCGCCCGAAGGAGATCCTATTACAGCCACGCCGTCTTCGATGGCAAGACCAGAGCCGAAACCAAGGCGGTTGCGATCTTCTGAGGATTCGAGACGCACAGGCTCTGATTCAGACCCGTAGATATCGTAGATGTAGGCCGCGCCGCTCGCACCGACCAGCAGGCTCGACCCGTCCGTCGCCAGACCGCTTCCAAAACCTGGCCGGCGACCGTCTTCTTCCTGTTGCCAGGTAAATGCATGTCGCCACGTTCCTTCATCAGAGGCCTTGAACCCCATCACTGCGCCGAACTGCTCATATCCGGACGCACCCACGTAGGCCCAGTCATCCCACACAGCGATAGAACGCCCCAAACGGGCTCCTGAAGGCAGTCCCTCAACCGTCATGTCACCCATCTTGACCCAGTTCCGGCCGTCAGGGTAGTCATAGGCGATGACGCCTCCTCTGGCCGAGTCTGCTTCGGCCATACCGATGAGAAGTCGACCCCCGTTGGCGGCGAGCGACCAGGCTCCGACTTCCTCCAGCTCACCCATGTCCATCCACATCATGCCCATCTGGTGAATCATATGGACTCCGCCTTCATGGCTGGTCTGGTCGTAGGAGGAGACCATCACATTATTTTCGACTACAGCAATATTCTGATTGCGAAGGCCGCCTCGATTGTAAGAGCCCGCGAACTCACGACCCTCCGGGAGCGCAGTATGTGGACTCACCTTGGCTGTCTGTGACCACGAGCCGTCTTTGAGATTGAATACATATATCGCTTCAGCGCCGGGTGCTCCCACCACCATTTGACCGTCAGTGATATTGATCGAGCGACCAAACTCGTCCCCGTGTTCGCCGTCGTCGGCAGAAATGCGTCCGACTTCGACCCATTCGCCTGAATCACTCTTCGAAAATCGAATTACTTCACCGGATGGATCTTCACCGGCCGGCCAGGTCACCGGCGCGGCCCCGATATAAATGTCGCCTTCATACATGGCTATGGCGCCACCAAATCCGAGGGGCTTGATGGCTTGTTCTGAATAAAAGGACTGTCCGAGTGCTACCGGAACAAGGAAAAGAGCCAATACAATAGTTGATACGAAGCGCTGCATGACTGCGACCAGAATTGATTTCACGAATACGGTGGGGCCGGACCTGCGCCGGACTCCCGTACACTACTTCAAAACCGGCTTTCAAGCAACCGATAGTTGGGCACCCCTTTCGCCCTGCTCGGAAAGCAACTTACAGTCCTGTTCGCCGTCAACGCATCGATCAGAAAACACAAACCCTTTCCAATCATCATGAAGCGTCTACTCGTAGTCCTCTTTCTCACCATTCTGCCCCTGGCCGCCCTGGCTCAGAAAACCGCCAAGTATGAAGTCACCGAAGTAGTCGAAACCATGTTTGATGGCATGCGCGCCAACGATGGCGATATGGTGGCCTCTGTCTTCGCCGACGGCGCCGTCCTGAATTCTTCGGGCTCAAACGACGGAGTGCCGTTTGTCCGGAGTATGCCATCGTCCGCATTCGTTGGGGCAGTTCGAAACGGAGCTGGTGGTCCAAGCTGGGACGAGCGCATCTGGGATCTGGAAATAGAAATAAAGGACAATCTTGCCACGGCATGGATGGACTATGTGTTCTACGCCGGTGAGACATTTTCCCATTGCGGAGCCAATACCATGCAGCTGGCAAGAAGCGCTGACGGCGCGTGGAAAATTGTCGCCCTGGCAGATACGCGCGTAATGGGCCGCTGCATGTTCGATCAGGACAAGAAGGAAGAAGCCATGGTGCGAACCGCACTTCGTCACTACCTGCGCGGACATGCGACTGGTCTGGCTTCAGAGCACGAACAGGCATTCAACCCCATCGCCAATCTGTACTGGATCACGGAAGACGGACTGACCACGCGCACCAGCGAAGAATACATTTCACGCGCCTCAGGATCGGCCCCGGACAATGAAAGCGAACGTGTGCGCTACATCGAATGGGTTGACGTCACGGGCACGGCGGCCATGGGCAAAATCGTACTCGACTACCCGGGTGTATACATCGTCGACTACATGCAGCTTCTCAAAATTGACGGACAGTGGCAGATCGTGAACAAGATCTTTGATATCGATCGCGAATGAAGCCTCACACCTATCACGAAGCAGTCTTTAAAGGGCGGCCCGACGCAGTCGGGCCGCCCTTTTTCGTGACTTTAGGCACACTGTCGTGGGCGAAATGGAATTTATCATTCATGTGACTAACGCTCATGGTCACAATGCTCAAACGTACATACCTCATATTTGCCGTATTCGCAGCCACCACTGCGCAAGCACAGGTCGACTCCACCCGGGTCGGAACGTGTGAGCCGGGATCGGCCACTGCTGTGCTGGACGTCGGCAACGTACAGGCCCGCGTTTTCAATGGCGGAAATCTATTTTATGGTCGCGGGTTTGGCGCCCTTTATGAAGTGCCCAAGGGATCCGGATTCAATGCTACATTCGCCGATAATCTGCTGATCGGAGGCATGGTAGATGGGGAACTGAGAATGTCGGCTTCATCTTACGGGCCGTACGAAATGTGGCCCGGACCCATTCCGGCAGATGGCTCGCCTCCCGCAGACTGCGCCCGATATGACAAAATATGGAGCCTCGACTCAGGCGCTTTTGATATTGGATCGATCAACCATGCGCCGGGACCTCAAATTCTGGAGTGGCCAGATTCACTTGGAGCAGAATATCATGAATTGGACGGCATACCGGGATACACTCCGCTGACCGGGGACCGTCCCCTCATGCGAGGAGATCAGATGCACTGGTGGATCATGAACGACCTGGGCAATGTCCATGATCGTTCAAAAGCCAATCCTCTCGGGATAGAAGTCCGCGCGTCCGCCTACGCCTTTAATTTTGAAAGCGTCGATAACGTGACCTTTTATCGATACAGGATCACCAATCGATCCAGTGACACGATTCGGGACACCTATATCGGTCGTTTTTCAGATGTCGACATGGGCGATCCGTGGGACGATTATGTGGGCTCCGATTCAACGCTAAGCCTGATGTATTTCTACAATGCCGTCGACGAAGATGGTGGCGCGAATGGATTTGGATACGGTGCACCCGCCCCGGCTTTTGGTCTGACGATGCTCGAGGCGTCCCATTCTCGGGGCGGACTCCCATCCGACATGAAAGCCGGCCCCGAAGCATTCTTGACTAGCATTATCGCTCCCAATAAAAGCGGCCCGTTCGGCTTTGCCAGAGACGCAAAGGAATACTACAACTACCTGCAGGGAATCTGGAATAACGGCCGGTCCATGACATATGGCGGTTTTGGATGGGATTGGGAAAGCCCGACAACCAAATACATATACACAGGTGATCCGGTCACCCGGAGTTTCTGGACCCAGATGAACTACGATGAACAGGGTTCACAATTTGGCCAAAATGACAAGAGAGCCATTGTAGGGTTCGGTCCATTCATCCTGGAACCCGGAGACAGTGCCACATTCACCTATGCATTTGTCTGGGCACGCGGAACGGATCACCTCGATTCGGTGGTTAGATTGAAGAATCTGACTGCGTTCATTCACGATCGCAAAGATGCCCTTATCGGACCACGTACACCTTCAGGCACACGCTTCATTGACGGAAATCCGCCAACACGACCCCAGTATCCCTTCTGGCTGGCCACTCCCTATCCGAATCCAACCTCCGGATTGGTGACATTCGAATACAGCCTTTCTCTCGATGGACACGTTGCGCTGGAGCTGTATGATGTTATGCAGAGAAGAGTAGCTCGCATAGACGAAGGCAGAAAAATCGCTGGTCGTCAAAAGGTTCGATTCAACACATCCGATTTGGTACCCGGAGTCTACCAGCTGCGGCTCACGCAGGGAAGAAGGCTCGATTCCGTTCTGTTCGTGGTCCTCTGAGCATACTTTGCCTTGTAACATGGCACTCGAAAATGACACTTACGGTCCGAAACTGTAAATATCCAACACTCGAGAGAAGACCATGTCCGAACGTTCAGATCAAGGTATCCGGGCACTCACCAGGCGACGAAGAGAAAGTCCCAATGGTGCAGGACACTATCACATCAGCGACCTGTACAAAAACCGCGTCTCCGTATCTATCCAGGGTATCGAAGTCGCATCTTCGTGCTCGACTGTAATCCTGAAAGAAGTAGGCAAATCAGTCTACAACCCTGTCTTCTACTTTCCGAAGGCGGATGTAAATCTCAACCTGCTAGAAGCGGTGACAGGCTATTCAACCTTTTGTCCTATAAAAGGCGACGCCTCGTACTGGAATTTCATTGGTGGAACGAATGCGATCGAAAAGGCTGCCTGGAGCTATGAAACTCCGTTGGAGTATTCCGGAATGATCGAAGAACATCTTGGATTTGATCAACGATACGCGACTATACAGATCCACCCATCGTCGTGAAGGACGAAAATCCAGAGCCTTACCAGCCGATCAATTGTTCATTTCATGATCGACTCGAACATCATTCCGTACGGCAGGATGTGGTAGAAGTCGTGTTTGAATGGAAAGGACGGACTCTCACCCATCAGGCACAGATCAAAGATGTCTTCGCCTGGCAAGGAGCCGATTATGCCTTCGTGATACCGATTGAAGACGTCGAGAGAACTGGATTCACGGTCCGCCTCGATCGTATGGTATCGATAGAGGGAATCAAGCTCCCCCGGAATTGCTGAGTAGGGTATCCGGTACTGCCCCACCCATACGCGTAACAATGGCCTGGAAACGGCCGTAGGGGTGAATTCGGAAGAAGGCAGTGTTCATTGGCTGCGCACCAAGTCCAACATCTCCCCAACCAACCGCGACCCAGCCCTCCTCCCTGGTCTATTCGGTTGCCCTGAATCAGTTTACGCATGTTTCGTAATTATCTGCGCGTTGCATTTCGCAACGTCTTCAAACACAAGGTCCATTCTTCCATCAACGTTATTGGCCTGGCCATTGGCCTCGCGTCTTTCGTATTGATCTTTCTATACGTGCAGGATGAATTGTCCTATGACGCGTACCATGAAAAGGCGGACCGAATCTACCGGGTAAATTCCGATGTCAAGGGGGCCGAGTATTCTGCCAGCATGGCATTTCCGGTAGGCCCGACTCTCCTGGTGGACTATCCAAACTTTGTCGAAAACCAGGTCCGATTTTTCAATTTCCAGGCTCCTACCCTGGCGATGACGTACCAGCCAGATGGCGGAGAACAGATTCGATTTAACGAGCCCAACTTCTTTTTTGCCGATTCGATGCTCTTCGATGTGTTCGATTTTGAGCTACTCGTTGGAGATCCTGGGACAGCGCTGACGCAACCGAATTCGATCCTCTTGACCGAACGAATGGTCGAGAAGTACTTCCGCGACGAAGATCCCATCGGAAAGACCCTCCAGTTGGACAACCAGGGGACTATCAACTTTACAGTCGTTGGGATCCTGGCAAATGCCAAGACCAATTCACACTTCGAATATGACTTTCTGGCCTCAATAAACACGCTCAATGCGTTTACCGGAGGGCAGCCATTCCTGCAAAACCAGTGGTATTGGAATCCGGTGTGGACCTACGTTTTAATGGCCGAAAGCGCCAATATGGACACGTTCAAGTCGTTTTTTCCGGATTTTGTCGAGAAATATTGGCCCCAGCAGGTGAAAGATCAGTCCGAAATGTACTTGCAGGCACTCACGGACATTCACCTGACCTCACGACTCGATTTCGAGATTCGTCCCAACAGCGATATCGCCTATGTGTACATTTTCTCGGCGATAGCGTTGTTCATTCTGTTGATTGCCTGTATCAACTTCATGAACCTCACGACTGCCCGTTCCGGTCAACGAGCTCGGGAAGTAGGATTGCGTAAAGTGCTCGGAGCAGTGAGACCTCAGCTCGTGCGTCAATTCCTCAGTGAATCGATCCTTCTTGTTTTCCTGGCTCTCGTTGTAGCTCTTCCCATGATATACGCAGCGCTGCCTGTTCTCAATGGGTTCGCCGGCAAAAGTCTGTCGTTCAGTCCGACGACGAACCCACTCCTGTTCATGGGCTTGGGCGGAATCGTGTTGCTGGTGGGAAGCATTTCAGGGCTTTACCCTGCGTTCTTCCTTTCATCTTTCCAGCCTGTACTGGTGCTTAAAAACATGCTGACGGTTGGCAAAACTGACGTGTCTGGGATACTGAGAAAGGGATTGGTCGTCACACAGTTCAGCATTTCAATTCTGCTCATCATCGGAACGTTTGTGGCCTATGATCAGCTTGAGTTCATGCAGACCAAGAACCTGGGATTTGATCAGGAAGAAGTCATTCTGATTCCTATCTCCGGAACGCCAGTTTCCCCCCAGTACAATGCGTTCAAAAACCAAATTCTGCAGGATGACCGGGTTCTCTACGTAACAGCTCTGGAAGATATTCCAGGCAGCAAGTATCAAACAGACAGCTATCAGTTTGAAGGACAGTCAGATCCGACACAGTACCCTCGACTCCTGGTTCACGACGAAGTGGTGGAGACGCTCGGGTTGAACGTCGTAGCGGGTCGAGGATACTCAACTGAATTCGCCGCGGATTCTGCTCGGTCAATAATGATCAATGAGCAAATGCTGAATACGCTGGGCATAGCTTCTGCGGAAGAAGCGATTGGGCACCCTATTACTCTAAGGGGACAGCAGAAAGAGATAATTGGAGTGGTCGAAGATTTCCATTATGCGTCTCTGCACAACCCAATCGGTCCGTTCGTAGTCGAACGCTTTTACGCTCCCGGCATCTTCCGGGGATTCGGTCGATATGCAGCCGTTCGCGTGCTTCCGGCCAATATCGCCGGAACCCTGGCATTCTTGCAGGAAACGTGGAGCGCATTTGCCCCCGATCGTCCGTTTGAATACAAGTTTCTGGACACGGAACTCGAACAACTCTACACCGCCGAGCAAACCCTTGGACAGGTGGCAACCGCGTTCTCATTCATGGCCATATTCGTCGCCTGCCTCGGTCTCTTTGGAATGGCCTCGTTCACGGCAGAACGACGGACCAAAGAAATCGGCGTTCGCAAAGTTATGGGAGCTTCGGTACTGGGCATCATCGGACTCCTGTCAAAGGAATCCGCGAAACTGGTCCTCGCAGCATTCGTGATCACAACACCCATCGCCTATTTCGCAATCGACCGATGGCTTCAGACGTTCACGTTCAGCACTGAGATCGGATTGATTTCATTCGCCATTGCCGGAGTCGCCGTCATGTTTGTCGCACTGACAACCGTGGGGCTTCAGTCGCTCAAATCGGCGACCGCCAATCCTGTCAAAAGCATCCAGTACGAATAGGTAAGCCCATGTTGAGAGTTCGGAAGACTTTCGCGCTGCTGAGCCTGATATTTGTTTGTATGCCTGTCTGGTCGCAAAACTCGACCATATTCGGCCCTGGAAGCATCACTCAGGAGGGGAACAGCGTGTATCGTGGTTCCTTTTCGCCCGATGGAAACACATTCATGTTTTTCCGGAAAGTGGCTCCTTCCGGTGAGGATTATCGCATTTTCAGATCCGAAAAAAGCGACGGTTCATGGTCCGAACCTCAACAGCTGAGCCTGGCTGGGCTGGATGATTCAGAACTCTATCCTTCCTATTCTCCGGACGGAAAGTGGCTCGTTTTTTCATCGTATAGAGAGCTCGACGGAGTCGATGAACGAAACGCCAACCTCTGGCGGGTCGCCGTGCGTGAGGATGGATTTGGAGTACCGGAGTACCTGGAAGGCCTTTCAACACCTCCCAACTACGATGCCGGTCCCTGGTATGATCGGGATGGACGAATCCACTTCGTTTCGACATCAGCCGACTGGCGTACACGATATCCGAAAGTGTCGGATGATGCCCTTCAACAGACGTTCGAGGACACCATCCTTGAGCCATGGAAAGGGTGGCGCGAAGGAGAAGCATACATCTGGGCAGGTGATCCGAGTCCGGATGGAAGCCTCATGATTCTGGGTGTCTCCGAAATTGACGAGAATGGCCGACGACTCCCGAGTGACCTGTGGATTTCGAGAAATTCCGAACAGGGATGGAGTGCTCCCTCCAAACTGGGACCCGACGTTAATACAGATGCGGACCACGAGAACTTCGTTGTCTTCAGCCCCGACGGCTCATCGGTGTTTTTTGTACGTGGATTCCGTGAGTACCGGGAAGTGCGCGTTGCTGATCTACCATGATCGAGTCGCGCCTACCGGCTTCTCTCGCCGGTGCGGCTGGCCTCAGACTCTGAGGAGAGGTTCTCTTCATCCAGATCTTTCAGAAGATCTGAAGTCGTTGTTTGAGGCCCTTCGAGCGCGACCGGGTCCGTCTCTTCGAGCGCGACCGGGTCCGTCTCTTCGAGCGCGACCGGATCCGTCTCTTCGAGCCGGGAAGTGTCAGGACCGGTTTGGATTTTCGAGGCAATTACCTGGGCGTAGGCCTGAAGCCGTTTTCGGTGCTTCTTTCTCCAAAGACTGAAAATCGCTCGCGCCGTCGACATCGTGATCAAGCCTCCCATTATGGCGAGAGTGAATGCCAAAGGACCCGAGACGCCCAATGCACTCACGAAGGCTCCAAACAGGACAAATCCGCCCACTCCGGACATCAAAAACGTAAAAAAGGCGAGTATCCCGAAGTGCTTCTCCAGGTCAATAGTGGTTTCCCCTCTATTCGGGCGCAGCGTGACCTGAAGACCATGAAGCGTCATGTCCATGTCTTTGATGATGCGGCTCCATTCGCGGATTCTGCCTATTTGAGTCGTTTTTCCGCTTCCGCCAGTGATCCTGCGCAGTTCCAGAACGATGTCCTCCCACTGCGCGTCGTTCAGTTCGCCCTCAACGACGTGGCTGTATTGTTCGCGGAACGGACCACCGAAAAGGGTGAATTTATCCGACATGATGGCATTCAGATCCATCTCCTGGGCGGCAGCCTGAACGTGTTCGGATGATACGCCGAGGTCCCGCGCGATCTGTTCGACATCCTTCAGCGACAGACTGTGTTCCGTGCTCCCCTCCTCTGCTTCGTGCAATTCTGTTGCGCGCTGAATGAGCTTACCGATCTCCCGGTCATTGTACTGGCGATCGGAGTGTCCCGATGATGTCATGGCTCTGATTGGATTGGCGTCAGCGTAGGTCTACGGTGTACGAAGATAATGGGTTCAAGAACTCCTGCGTTAAAGAACTCCTGCGTTCTCTGACGCTCCTCAATCCAGAATTGTCACGACGCCCGTCTCCATCGAATACACGGCTTTGACGACTTGAAAGCCGTCCTCGAGAGTCTTTCGTTGGAGAAGATCAGATCGTTCAACCAGAGAACGGGACGCTGCGCGAACGTTGGCCTTTACGCATTCGAATTTTACTGCATCAGAAGACGTATCACCCTCTTTTTCGAGCACGGGAAGAATGGCCGTCGCCACAGGATCGGCAATTGAACGCATACTCGTCGATACAGGAGCGCTTGGGTTTTCGAGCGCATTGATCGTGGCCTCGACGGCGCCACACCGATTGTGACCCATTACCATCACCAGTCTTGTCCCAAGCTGTTCGACGGCAAATTCCACGCTCGCCACTTGAGTCGCCCCCGCAATATTTCCGCCAACGCGAATGACAAAAATGCTCCCGAGACCCTGATCGAATACCAATTCCGGAGGAACCCGAGAATCAGAGCATCCCAGAATGACGGCAAACGGGGACTGCTCCCTGGCGAGTTCATTCCTGTCTTTCTGATTGTCGAGAGCGCTTTTGGATTTTGCGCCTGAAAGGTATCGGCGATTGCCTTCTTTCAGGCGCAGGAGTGCATCGTCCGCTGAAATCATTCTTCCCTCAATTTCTCGAATTGCTGTTCGCCGGGAGAGCGAAATAGCACCCGGCGAAGAACGGCCACATTACCAGCTGGCGGATGAATAGACGACCGGTCCATGGTCGACCAAATCAATAGCCGCCCGAAATATAGTCTCCGAGATGCTTAATCGTCATTTCCTGATCAGAAATAATCTGCTTGACGACATCCCCGATGGTAACGATACCGGCAACCCGTCCTTCCTCCAGAACTGGCAGGTGTCGGATTCGCTTTTCGGTCATCACCTTCATGCATTCCTCGAAGCTCGCCGACGGACTCACATGGATAACATCCACTGTCATCAGATCTGCGACAGCTGTGCTCTTCGAAATCTTGCCTTTCAACACGAGCTTTCTGGCATAGTCCCGCTCCGAAAATATGCCCTCGAGCATGCCCTCCTTGTCCACGACCAATAGAGCTCCGACGTCCTTATCGGACATCAGCTCCAGTGCCTCGAAAACACTTGAACGTGGCGTGATCGACCAGACGTCGTGTCCTTTTGCGTCTAATAGTTGTCGTACCGTTGCCATAACGATAACCCCTGAATCTGCTTATCCTCTCAGTTTCTCTTCCGTTTCTTCCGCATATTTCTGTGCTTCGTAACGTCTTGCAACGTAGGAATTTCAAGCAGAAAACGCGAATGAGCTCCTTGGAACGGCCCCCTTCAAGTGGAGACTCTCAAACCAACAGGGTTATTCCGACCGCATGATATCGGCGGGACGAGCCCGATTGATGCTCCGGACCTGAGTGGAAATGGTCAAAAGAGTCGTTCCGAGAATAACCAGATACGTGATAATGAATGGCAAGGCATTCAGAGGCATTCTGTACGCATAAATGTCATCCAGCAACGCATCAAGACCGATGAACGCGAGTGGTGAACTCAGAACAGCCGCAAGGGTCAGGATGATCAGCAATTTTCGATTCACAAGTCGGGCTATACTTGATGACGATCCACCGAGCACCTTGCGGACACCAATTTCCTTGAGTCGATTGACCACGTTTTGCGAGGAAAGTGCGTAGATACTGAGGCAAGAAATCATGAGAGCAATCGTCGCTACGAATATAAAAATCGATGAGATTCCCATGCTTTCCTCGTAAAATGCCTGGAAGCCAGCATCCTGAAAAAAGAACCGAGCCTGTTTGTCTGGAAAAACCGCAGTCAATTGCTCGTCGATGAAACCTGAAGTTGCTACTCCTGCACCTTCCTGTAATCGCAGGGTCACGAATCGATTGTCTGTCTCGGGAGTGAGCTTGAACAATACAGGCTGGATGATCGAGAAAAAGTCGTTGTAGTGGAAGTCTTTCATCACCCCGGCAACAGCATAGGATGTTGAATCCAGGTTGACGAATTGACCAACCGGATCTTCCCACCCGGCCTCGGCGACAAACGTTTCGTTAACCAGAATGCTCTCTGTGCCCGACCTTACCGTCTCATCATCCAGCAAAGTGCCTGCCGACAATTCAATGCCAAGAACGCTGGCATATCCTTTCGACACTCCGAATTCAATCGCTTCAATTTCTTTCCCATCAATGATGAGATCTACATCCTGGTCATTGTAGCCAACCGCATCGCGAGAGAGACTTATGTCCAACACACCCGGTGCTTGAAGCGCCGAAGTGTGAATGACGTTCAGTTCTGCAGGGTTGAATGCTTCAAAAAACAGAATGTGTTCGCCTTCGTACCCCCAATCACGATTGGTATGGTAGCGACCATTCAGCGTCAGCACGATTCCTGACGCAAGCGTCATGAAAGCAAGCATAAACTGAAATGTGAGGAATCCATGTGTGAGTGGTCGACGCCTGCCCAGTCGTTCACGGCCCTGGAAGATGATAGTCGGCCTGAATCCTGAAACATAAAGTGCGGGATAAGCGCCAGAAGCGAGACCGGTCACGAAAACCAGCGCAATCAAAAACACCCAGATCTCCCAACTTTCCAGCAAGCCGATTTCAAAATTGACGTCTGCAATAGCATTGAATCCCGGAAGAATGAATTGCCACGCCATCCACAATCCAAGCACCAACGAAATGGCACACAATTCGACGTTTTCCGCCAAAAACTGAAACACAAGCTGCTTCCTGCTTCCGCCAACCGCTTTTCTCACTCCGATTTCTTTCAGTCGTCTACTGGCTGTGGCAATCGTGATATTCATGTAGTTGAAACATGAAAGAAGCAACAGCAGTCCTGAAATCAGGGAAAGAACAAATACCGGGGCCATCGAAATACTTCCGGAAATGGTACGGCTGACATTTTGCGAGTTGTGTGTCAGATTCTGAAGATTATCCAGCTCAAATCCGGTGACTTGCCAATCCTGATCCGGGGCATTGACGCGATCGATATAGGCTTCATTCAACTGCGATTCAACCAGGGCCTCATCCGCTGCGTTTCTCAATTGCACGAAGGTGGCTGCAGTAAACGTAGCCCAGTTTTCAGAATCGATCTCGCCCGCCAGACGAAGAGCATCATAACCCATCAATATCGAAAACTGAATATCCGCTGCCGCGGGAAACTCCTTTGTAACACCCGTTACAGTCAGCTCTGCGGGGTCTCCATCACCTATCCTGACCCGAAGGACTTTTCCCAACGGGTCTTCCATTCCAAAAAAACGTTCTGCGTTGGAATAGCTTAGAATGACCTGATCAGGATTGGTCAACGCGCTGTATGTCCCCGCTTCGAGAGGAAACGTGAACATGTCCATGAACTCGGGATCCACGAAACGAAAGGATGCCCGGATATCAGCATCTCCGTACGAGACGTTTCCTGTGGACTGAGCCAGGCGGACCACTCGTTCCGCCGCGGGAATTGACTGAACAATCTCTTTTCCGAGAGGCATGGGTGTATTCCCCCACCACATCACACCATCCTCTTCCTGCGTAACCTGATGAACGAGAAAGATTTCATCGGAGTTTTCGTGGAACGCGTCCTGATTCATCACGGTAGAGACAAACAGGTAGGTCACAAGCGCCACTGCAATGGAAACCGACAGGCCGAGGATGTTAATAGCGGAGCTGACCTTGTTCTTTTTCAGATTCCTGAACGCTACACGGAGATAATTCGCCATCATGGTCAGGAAAAAGCTGATTTCACGCATCACCTCCTTTCGATCCCGAGTCTTCATCCAGGCAACTGATCGATAGTCGGTTTCCGTCTCATGGTAGGCACCCAGTTCTTCCACCGCTGTTCGAAACGCTTCTTCTTCCTCTGCCCCGCCGGATACCAGAAAGGACACCTGATCCCTCAGGTGCTGTTCCAGTTCATCGAGATCTCTGCCTTTGAAGGATCGGCTGTATTTGTATTGGTGGCGCCAGGTAGAAAGCGCAGTTTCCAGATTGAACATCGTGTTCGTCTACTATTGGTCAGTGGTGGTGGTTACCCGATTGCGACTTCCGGTCCCCAGAGATCTCTCCATATGGCGTTTACCATCTGCCATTCGCTCTGCACTTTCGCCAGAGCCTTCTCTCCTTCGGCTGTGATGCGATAATATTTTCGATCCGGTCCCGAATCTGAACTCTTCCAGTAGCTCTCTACCCAGCCATCGTGCTCCATCTTATGAAGAAGTGGGTACAATTTGCTGTTGGACCAGGGAATCTGCCCCTCGTACAGTTGCCGCGCCCGGTAGACGAGCTGAAATCCGTATTTGGGACCATCCTTAAGCATCGAAAGGACCAGCGGCTTCATTGTGGCGCTGGCCAGTGACTTCGAGACCATGTGAAATACAGCTATAATGAATTTTGATATAGGCTATAACAAAAGACGACATAGTGATTGCAAAGTTGCGCTTCGGCTTTAATTGTGTTGAAAAGGCCTCAAGATGGGGACTTCCTGAAATGGCGAAACGCTGTCTGCTGGCCACGAATCAGTCTGCAGACGATCCTTCCTCCCGACCTTTTTTCAATACCAAGATTCCCAGGGAGGCGAAAACGACAGCGAAGATCCACGCGAACCACCGAATGGATACCACGGTAAAGAGTATTCTCTGGAGACCTTCCATATTGGCAGCGTCCTCCTGATCAAGTGCATATCCAATAAACGCCAGTACGGCCGCGGTCACCAGGAAGATCGAACTCAGCAGGATGGGTCCTGCTTTTGAATCGTTTTCATCGGGATTTGCTGGAGTAGATCCTTCGTCTTCCATTTGTCGTTTTTATCGGTAAGCTGTCGTTTTTCAAAGTAATCGCAGAATATGCGACGTCTAAGTAGCGAGCCTGTCTTTTGATTCACGACTCGTCAACTCGGCGTATATTTTTGTATCAAGATTTAACCGTTCACATGGCAAAGCTTCGCCCAGACATTCAGACTATCGCCGACGAAAATCCAGAGCTTGCGAGGCTTTTGGAATTCAAGGCCACGTTCCTGTGGTCCGACTGGAAGCTTTTTCGGGCACAGGACGCCAGGGGACTCGCCAACCAGATTCGGACTCGCACAGACTTTTCAGTGTGGGTGAGCCTCGCGATGGCCCTTTACTTCTTTGTTTTCTGGGGTACCGAGGCAATTTACCTTGTAGCTGAAGGTAGCCTCAAAATGGGCATCACTTATCTGGCAGTCTCACTGATCGCACTCATGGCAGTCGTCACCACCTATAAACGACGAGACAGAGTTACCCATCGTTTGAATGAATTGGGATATCCCACCACTCGGAAGGGAATCATTCAACGCGTTCAAGGTGCGCTTAAACACAACCAGAATTCGACCTATGCTGATAGTCAGCAAGATATTCTTGAAGTGGCAACTCAAGATCCTGACATGGCAAAATTGCTCGAGTTGAAAATGTTTTTCAAGTACAGAGACCATCAGCTGTTTCGGGAAAAAAACAAAATTGAGCTTGCCACCAATCTTCTGGCGCGAGTAAGACGCACCCAATACCTCATGATCGGTTTCAGCTTGGTCGGGCTCTCGTTTGCTGCCATCGCCATGTGGATCAGCCTTTCCAATGATCAGGGAAGGAATACTCAGTTCTTGTTCTACATCGGAACGACTATTCCCGTCGTAATCGGCATTATTCGCCAGCGAAAACAGAAGGCATTTTTGCGTTCATTGATCGAAGCTGAGTAGGCGAATCAACCGTGACTTCGCAATTTCGGTAGAACTAATACGGTGCTGATCGATAGATGGCTTCCCCACCATTCTCAGCACCAACAGTTTGTAGACCAGATGAGCGACCAGAAAATCATTTTTTCGATGCTAGGCGTTGGCAAGATTTACAAGTCGACCCGAAAGCAGGTTCTCAAGGATATTTACCTCTCCTTTTACCACGGAGCCAAGATTGGCGTCCTCGGTTTGAACGGGGCTGGAAAAAGCTCCCTCCTGCGCATCATCGCAGGATTGGATGACGACTATCTCGGAGAAATTCAGGCCCAGAAGGGGATCACGTTTGGATACCTTCCACAGGAACCCGAACTGGATCCTGAAGCCACCGTGCTCCAGATTGTTGAGGAAGGAGCTGGCGAAGCTGTCAGGCTGATGAACGCATACAATGAGGTCGCTGAGAAATTTGCGGAGCCTGATGCGGACTACGAAGCGTTGATGGAAGAGCAGGCGAAACTGCAGGACAAAATCGATGCCATGGGTGCGTGGGATCTCGAGAGCAAGCTGGAAATGGCGATGGATGCTCTACGCTGCCCTCCTTCGGATGCCAAAATCGGCGTGCTGTCGGGTGGTGAAAAGAGACGGGTTGCCCTCGTTCGGCTCCTTCTGCAGGAACCGGATGTGCTGCTATTGGATGAGCCAACGAACCATCTCGACGCCGGGAGCGTGGCCTGGCTGGAGCAGCATCTCGCTCGATATGCGGGAACGGTCATCGCCGTGACGCACGATAGATATTTCCTCGACAATGTTGCTGGCTGGATCCTCGAACTGGATCGCGGAGAAGGCATTCCTTTCGAAGGCAACTACTCATCCTGGCTCGAACAGAAGAAAAAGCGTCTCGAACTCGAAGAGAAGCAGGAGTCGAGGAAGCAGAAGGCACTTGCCTCGGAACTCGAGTGGGTGCGCCTGTCCCCGAAAGGTCGTCGCGCCAAGAACAAGGCTCGTATCACGGCCTATGAGAAAATGGTCGAAGAACAGGGACAGAAACGTCAGGATGAGGTCCAGATACCCATCCAGCCGGGTCCGCGTCTCGGACAGCAGGTCATTCAGGCTGAGAGTGTCGCGAAAGGATATGATGATCGTCTCCTCTACGACAACCTGAACTTTTCCCTTCCTCCTGGAGGAATCGTCGGAATAGTGGGCGCCAACGGAACGGGTAAAACGACACTCTTCCGGATGATCACCGGTCAGGAGACTCCGGACGAAGGGACATTCTCAACCGGGGACACCGTCCAACTGGGGTACATTGATCAGGATAGACCCCTCGACGGCACGAAAACCGTCTGGCAGGAAATCACGCACGAAGCCGAATTTATTTCGCTCGGTGGACGCGAAATCAACTCCCGCGCCTACGTCGGACAATTCAACTTCTCGGGCAGCGACCAGCAGAAGCTGGTCACCGAACTTTCGGGAGGAGAGCGCAATCGCGTCCACCTCGCCAAAATGCTCAAGGAGGGCGCCAACGTGCTTCTTCTCGATGAGCCGACGAACGACCTCGATGTAAACACACTGCGCGCCCTCGAAGTGGCGCTGGTTGATTTCGTCGGTTGCGCCGTCGTGATTTCGCATGATCGCTGGTTCCTGGACCGCATTGCCACCCACATCCTGGCATTCGAAGGAAACAGTGAGGTGGTCTGGTTCGAAGGCAATTACTCCGATTACGAAGAGAACCGGAAAGAGCGTCTCGGCATGGAAGCAGATCAGCCACACCGCGTGAAATATCGTCACCTGACGAGGTAATTCGTGGCCAGCACTGTCGACATACTGATCCGGCCCGTCGAGGACCGGGATCGGGAAGCGGTCTGGAGCATGTTCAGAGACATCGTCAAACGAGGCGACACCTATGCCTTTTCTCCGGACACTTCACGTGAGGAAGGCCTGGCCATCTGGATAGATCGACCTCACGTGACGTACGTGGCTGAAATGGAAGGTGTAATTGTGGGGTCCTATTTCGTCAAGGCCAATCAACCGGGCCTCGGGTCACATGTCTGCAACGCCGGATACATGGTCGATGCGTCCGTGCGTGGACGAGGCATCGGCAGGTTGATGTGTTCTCACTCTCTGGACGTGGCACGTGATCTGGGCTACCGGGCCATGCAGTACAATTTCGTGGTTGCAACAAACGAGTCAGCCATGCATCTCTGGAAGAGCTTGGGCTTCCACATCGCGGGAACGCTGGACAAAGCCTTCAACCACCGCGATTTCGGTTTCGTTGATGCGCATATCATGTACCGGACGCTATAATGGAGCCTACCCAGTAAGCTCTGTTCATCGACTGTCCGGCACACTGAAATGAAAAAAACGCTCGCCCTTGAAGAGATTGGCCTTTTCGGCCTCTCCCTGTTCATGTACTACCAGCTTCCCTATGGTTGGGGGCTTTTCGCCCTCCTCATTCTGCTTCCAGACCTCGCGATGCTGGGATATCTGGTAAACACGAGCATCGGAGCAATCCTGTACAATGTCGGGCATCATCGAGGCCTGGCAATTCTGCTGTGGGGAGTGGGTTATTACGTCGGTATTTCGTGGCTGATGCTTGTCGGTGTGATCCTGTTCTCACACGCGTCGATGGATCGAATGGTCGGATACGGCCTGAAATACGCCGATTCCTTCAAGCACACTCACCTGCAGGAGATTCCCGACAAGGTCGGCTCCTATTGAATCAAACTGCCGGCCGGCACGCTGTGCACCTGGAACCCGTACTCCAGTGGCGTTATTGACCCGATTCAAACTCGATCAGGAATTGCCGCGCGCGTGGGAAGCTGCCTTCCAGCGTGAATGGATTATGCTCGCCTCCTTCGTAAAGGAAACTGTCAAACGCGGGTGAAAGGTGGCCTGCCTGCTGCATGGCAACGATCATACGTTCCGCCTGGGAGACGGGAACGATGGAATCAGCCGTTCCATGATGAATCTGCAGGCGCGCCATGCGATCTGCAAAAATGGCCGGGGAGCGACGCACCAGTTCCTCCCGGATGCGCTCCAGACTGATCAATCCGTCGCGATACGGAATGACGAACTCGTCTGACAGGTAGTCCAGTCCGGGAAGGCTCCGCGGCTGCCCCTGCAAAATTTCTGCAGTGACATCCTGTACGAATGGGCCAAAAAAATCGGTCGGTCCAAAGAAATCCAAAATACCATCGATCCTGGGATCGCGAGCTGACATGAGCATACCCACTCCTGCGCCTCGACTGAACCCCAGAACTGCAACGCGTTCTCCATCGACTCCCGGCTCGACTTGTTTGGCCACTTCGATCAAAGACAATGCATCGTCGACGTCCCTGTCCCACGGGCTGGCCGGGCCTTCGGACTGCCACTCGGTCCCCTGAAAATCCAGCGTCTCGTCTCGAAAAGAAGGGATCACGTAAACAAAACGATCCGAGATATCAGAAAACAATGAGGTCAACAGCAACACCTCGTTGTCTACGCTCACGCCATCGTCTCCACCATGGGAGTAGACCAGGATGGGTGTGGAGCCGGACGCAAGATTGTCCGCAGAGACGACGGCTCCGTAATGTTTCAAGCTTCCCACATCATGAGAAACGATGCGAACCGTGGCTGGATTTCCATTTAGAGTCACGGCCTCAGTTCTGATCACGCTTACGTTGGTCGCCGAGACCGTTCGCCCGGCCCAGTCGCCCAACACTGATTGAATTTCGCTTTCGGTTGGTTCGGCAAACACCTCCGTCAGATTTACACCCGCTACAACATTTTCATCTACAAAGCTGGATGAGATCTCACAGCCGGTGATGAACATGACGAAGACCAGTAAGATCGGTGTGTTTTTCAATGCAGTAGGTGGGGATTGTGGCGATTATCCCTGAAAATGTACGGATGATATACCGAAAAGAAACGAGGGTTCGTTGAAAGAGTATTGTGAACGCATGGAGAGTTCATCAAAGGCATAATATTTCTTATTTAGATTTAGTCTAAATAAAAATAAGATTCGTAATCGCCTAAAAAGACCTTTACAGGGACGTTTATGAAAAAGCCGAAACTCCTTTCTCCGATCGTTTTCGCATTTTTATTTTTTATTTCCAGTGGGGTCTCTTCGGGCCAAGATCCGATACAAGGTGGCGGTGATGGCGGTGTCCGGGGCACAATTGTCGATGTAGAAACCGGGGTACTCCTCGAAGGCGTGCACATCACGATAACCGGTAGTCAGAACGGCACCGTTACGAACAAGTTTGGAGAATTTCTTCTGGACCCCGTTAGCGAGGGTGAGATGTCACTCACAATTTCCGCCCTCGGATATAAGGTCCAACAAGTCACCGTCCAGGTGGCCGCTGCTCGAACTTCCCATATTCGAATAGAACTGGACATCGCCGTAATTCCGATCCCCGAAGTCATGGTCGAGCATGAGAACATGATCGGTGGCAGCGTTGGGCTGGACAACATGCCCGGCTCCGCGCATAGAATAACGCTTCGATCAATTCAGAAGCATCAATACTCCGATGCCGGAAGACTGCTTCGCAGCATTCCGGGAATAAATGTACAAGAAGAAGATGGCTATGGACTTCGCCCCAACATCGGAATCCGCGGAACGGGTTCAGAAAGGAGTGCCCGCATCTCGCTGATGGAAGATGGCGTACTGACCGCACCGGCACCGTATACGGCTCCGTCCGCCTACTATTTTCCTTCTATTGGCAGAATGCAGGAAATTGAAGTCAGGAAGGGATCCAGTCAGATAGCATATGGACCGTATACGACAGGTGGAGCAATAAATTTTCTTTCGACGGCAATCCCTGATGGCACATCGATCAAACTGAAAGCAGCAGGCGGCAGCGAAGAGCATTTTACAGGCCATTTGCAGGCGGGATCATCTTTCGAAAATGTTGCCTTCCTCGTGGAGCTGTATGAAAATCGAAGCGACGGATTCAAGCACATCGATTCGGGCGGATCGACTGGATTTGAGAAACTCGACATCATGGCGAAGCTCAGATTCAATTCGGGAAAAGACGCCTCAATACAACAGGCCCTTCTCTTCAAAATGCTGTTCTCCGACGAGGTTTCCGACGAGACGTATCTCGGGCTTACATCGTCGGATTTCGATGTCGATCCACTTCGTAGATATCGTGGATCATCGCAGGATCAGATGAACGCGGAATATCTGCAGTTTTCTGCACGTCACAGCATCAACTTGTCTTCTTCTTCCTCTCTGACAACGACTGCATATCGGTCCCGTTTTGATCGGAACTGGTACAAGCTGGATAACGTCGTCATCGGAGAAGAAAAAAAGTCGATTTCGACCATCCTGTCCAACCCCCATCTGAATGCTCGTGCATACGACGTTATCGCGTGGGATGCCTCCGCGGCCGGCGAAGTACTGAACGTAAAAGCCAACAATCGTGAGTATCTCTCCACAGGAATTCAGTCCAAATACAAGAGATCGGACGATTTTGATGCATTTTCCCACTCTCTGGAACTGGGATTCAGGTTGCATTATGACGAAATGGATCGTTTTCAGTGGGTTGACGGATACCGTGCTCTTGAAAATGCTCTCGAGCTTGCCCTTCCCGGTATCCCTGGAACGGACAGCAATCGTATTGAATCAGCATCGAGCTCAGCAGTATTCATCCAGGACAAGGTCGAGATGGGCGATTGGTCATTCCATCCCGGGATCCGGTATGAGTCGATCGAACTGGCACGCGAGGATTATGGAAAAGCCGACCCGGAAAGAACAGGAGCGTCAATCAGTCGACGATCCAACGATGTCCATGTCTGGATTCCAGGGTTTTCCATGTCCCGAAAAACAAGCGAAAACCTGCTGCTGTTCGCCGGCATCCACAAAGGTTTTTCACCTCCCGGATCGAAAGAGGGGACTGACCCGGAAAGAAGCCGTAATGTAGAATTTGGTTTGCGCAGCTCACACCATGAACTTTCGGGAGAGGTGGTGTTCTTTCACAACGCCTATCAAAATCTGCTCGGAAGCGACCTCGCGGCAACGGGTGGCAGTGGCAGTGGAGATCTCTTCAATGGGGGATCTGCAACAGTAAAGGGTCTAGAATCGTCCGCACGTTTCAACTTTGGTCCCGTAGTGAATTGGGCGGTTTCGCTCCCCATCCGCCTGTCATACACATACACCGACGCCGGATTTAATTCTTCTTTCGAGAGTGATTTCGGTGCCTGGAAAACGGTGCAGGACGGAGATGATATCCCTTATATATCGAGGCACCTGTTCACGTTCGA
>Ga0209992_10000984_pt1 | contig 33320 bp, 33 predicted proteins | sample 2SBtaG_2_FD_182564 | JGI IMG/M metagenome (GOLD analysis project Ga0209992, IMG submission 182564) | Deep subsurface microbial communities from Kolumbo volcano to uncover new lineages of life (NeLLi) - 2SBTROV12_ACTIVE470 metaG (SPAdes)... | ecosystem: Environmental > Aquatic > Marine >...
CCATATATAATTCGTAATATTAAGCTTCGTATTATTTTTACGCATAAAAAGCGAACCTAAGCCCGCTTTAAGCTAGATATTTTCTCAACCTTAAAAATCACCGCCCATCGCATGTTTTAACACTTTTTTCTTCAGCAATCCTGCATTGTCAGCCACTTTTATTGCTACATTACGAAGGTGCTTTAATGGTTTTATGTCATTCGAGAAACCAAAGTAACACGCATCCATCATGCTCATCATTGCCAAATTATCTAAACGACGTTTTTTCTCATATTTGTGCAAAGCTAAAGGGCAGCCAAAATCATCTGTCGACTCTAACGCTTCGGCTAGCGCAGCGACGTCTTTAAAGCCTAAGTTAACCCCCTGCCCTGCTAACGGGTTGATCGTATGGGCAGCATCGCCCACAAGTACAACTCTACCTTTTGAATAGGTATTGGCATGTTGTCTAGCAATCGGAAAAACAGCCTTTTCTTCAACACTAAAATCGCCAGGCAACGCAAAGAAGTTTTCCTGAATTTCAGCCTTTAATTGCTCATTCGATAATTGCTTCAATCGAGTAAGCTCTGCGCCGTCATGATACCAAATTAGGCTCGCGTAAGGTGCCTGCATAGGCAGAAACGCAATTGGGCCAGTTTGTTTAAATTGCTGCCATGTTTTTGTTTGCTGAGGCGCATCAATTTTTATTAGTACACCCATACAGCTTTGTTGATATTGCCAGCCTGTAACACCTATTCCAACTAAATGTCTTACCTGTGAGCGACCACCGTCAGCGGCAACAAGCAAATCAGCCATGTAACTTTTGTTTTTATAGTTGAGTATAACGGTATCATCAGCTTGCTCTATACTCACTGGTAAGCCATCAACTTGCTCAACTTGTATTTGCCATTGCTCAAATTGCGCCCATAAACTGGCTTGCGTTAAGCTATTTTCAATAAGGTGCCCAAGGTGACTCGTACCAACTTCTTCACTATCAAATAACAATGAGTTTTGTGTTAATTCATAGGCTTCTAGTTGGGTATAAGGGGCAAGTCTATTTTCTCTGAGTAAAGGCATTGCACCTAACTCATGAAGTAAAGCTTCTGAAAAGCGGTTGATAGCAGAGATTCGAATATCAATTTTTTCACTCGCAAGCACCGCAAGTGGGTCAATACACTGTTGCTCTAAAACTGTTACCGACGCGCCTTGTTTTGCTAACTTAATTGCTGTAGCTGCACCGACCATGCCGCCACCGACTATAACCACCTTGTTTTTCATCTATTTTGCCTCTTAAAAACAATGCCGACATTGTACCGCAAGCTATGATAGTTTGTCTGACTGTAATGCGCAAAATACGTTTCAATTTGATCACGCTTTGCAAAGTTAAAAACTATACTTGGCTAGATGTGCTTGGTCATATAAAATACGCGTCCTTTAAGTTGTGCGTATACATTTTAGGTCTAAGCAAGTGGCCTAAATCAGAGTCCGAATTGAAAACGAGGCAATATTTCAATGAGTAAAAAATTGCATATTAAAACCTGGGGTTGTCAGATGAACGAGTACGACTCGCAAAAGATGGCTGACCTGTTAGATGCAACCAATGGTTATCAAGTAACCGAAGAAGCTGAACAAGCTGATGTTATCTTACTCAACACCTGTTCAATTCGTGAAAAAGCACAAGAAAAAGTGTTCCATCAATTGGGTCGCTGGAAGTTATTAAAAGATGACAAACCAGATTTAGTCATTGGTGTAGGTGGTTGTGTAGCTTCGCAAGAAGGCGATACTATTCGTCAACGCGCACCATTTGTTGATATTGTATTCGGCCCGCAAACATTGCACCGTTTACCTGAGATGATCAAGCAAGTACAAAGCAAGCAAGGTGCGGTTGTTGATATTTCATTTCCTGAAATTGAAAAGTTTGATCGTCTTCCTGAACCTAAAGCTGAAGGTCCTACGGCATTCGTTTCAATTATGGAAGGCTGTTCTAAATACTGTACTTTCTGTGTTGTGCCTTACACACGTGGTGAAGAAGTAAGCCGTCCGTTAGATGACGTATTACTCGAAGTTGCACAACTTGCTGAGCAAGGTGTACGTGAAGTTAATCTACTTGGTCAAAATGTAAATGCATTCCGCGGTGAAATGCACGATGGTGAAATCTGTTACTTCTCAGATCTACTACGTTATGTTGCTGCTATAGATGGCATTGATCGTATTCGATACACCACATCTCACCCAGTTGAATTCACGCCTGACATCATTGAAGCTTACGCTGATGTACCGGAGCTGGTAGATCACTTGCACTTACCGGTACAAAGTGGCTCTGACCGTGTTCTTAACCTTATGAAACGTGGTCACACTGCTTTAGAGTACAAATCAACCATTCGTAAGCTTCGTAAGATACGTCCTAATCTGTCAATGTCTTCTGATTTCATCATTGGTTTCCCAGGTGAAACGAGTGCTGACTTTGAAGCAACGATGAATCTGATCAATGACATCGGTTTTGATATGAGCTTCAGCTTTATCTATTCAGCGCGCCCTGGTACCCCTGCGGCAGATTTACCTGATGATGTTTCTGAGCAAGAAAAGAAAGAGCGTCTATACATTCTTCAAAACCGTATCAACCAGATGTCCCAAGATATTAGCCGTAAGATGTTTGATACTGAACAGCGTATTTTGGTTGAAGGTCCATCAAAGAAAAACCCTATGGAACTGCGTGGTCGTACTGAGAACAACCGTGTTGTGAACTTTGAAGGTCCTCATTCAGTGATCGGTCAGTTCGTTGATGTACGTATTACCGAAGCTTTACCAAACTCTTTACGCGGTGAGCTAATTCGTACAGAATCAGAAATGAATTTAAGGAAAGATGTTGCACCTGCCGATATCTTAAATCGTGCACCATCGGAGCCCGAAGCCGATGAGTTAGGTGTTGCAACCTTTACACCTTAGTTAAATACAGATTGCGCCAGCACTTTTGCTGGCGCGGTTGTTACAGGAAGCAATTTTGAGCAGTCAACTAAAGAATATTGAGTTTTATTTAGAGCCCGCCGACAACGTTCGTCTTTCATCTCTTTGCGGCCCTTTTGACGAGAATTTAAAACAATTAGAACGTCGTCTTGGGGTTGAAATCACACACAGAGATAATTGGTTTAAAGTGACTGGACAGCCAGTTCAAGCTAAAGCCGCTACTGATATCTTAAAAGGTTTATACATTGATACTCAACCTGTTCGTGGCGAAGTAAATGAAATTGAGCCTGATAACGTGCATTTAGCTATCACTGAAGCGAACTGCCTTGAACAAGATGCTCCAAGTGTATGGAACGAAGAAGTTTATATTAAAACTCGTCGTGGTGTGATTAAACCTCGTAACCCAAATCAAAGTCAGTATGTGGCTAACATTCTTCGTCACGATATTAGTTTTGGTATTGGACCTGCAGGTACTGGTAAAACCTACCTCGCAGTTGCCGCTGCTGTAGATGCCTTGGAACGTCAAGAAATTCGTCGTATTTTATTAACTCGCCCTGCGGTTGAAGCAGGTGAAAAGCTGGGTTTCTTACCAGGCGATTTAACACAAAAAATCGACCCATACCTACGACCACTCTATGACGCATTATTTGAAATGCTAGGCTTCGAAAAAGTTGAACGCTTAATTGAAAAAAATGTCATAGAAGTAGCGCCACTTGCATATATGCGTGGCCGAACGCTCAATGATGCCTTTATCATTCTAGATGAAAGCCAAAACACCACCACCGAACAAATGAAAATGTTCTTAACGCGTATCGGCTTTAACTCAAAAGCAGTGATCACAGGTGACATTACGCAAGTCGATTTACCTAGGGGTGCACGCTCTGGTCTTCGTCATGCCATTGAAGTATTGAGTGATGTCGATGAGATCTCATTTAATTTCTTCAAGTCACATGATGTTGTTCGTCACCCAGTTGTGGCACGTATTGTTGAAGCATACGAGAAAAAAGAAGAATCTGAGCGAAAAGAAAAGGCAGAAAAAGAACGCCTTCGCAAAGAGGCTAAAGCGAATCAAGCTGAGTAACGAACATGAGCGTTGAATTAGATTTACAAATTGCCTGTGAATTTGAAGATTTGCCTTCACATGAACAGTTTGAGCTATGGGCTGACAAAGCCCTATATGCTTATCGTGAACATGCCGAATTAACGATTCGAATTGCTGATGAAGCTGAAAGCCAAGAGCTTAACAGTCAGTATCGTGGAAAAGATAAGCCAACTAACGTGCTATCTTTTCCATTTGATGCGCCACCAGGCATTGAACTCCCTCTTATTGGCGACTTAATTATTTGCCCACACGTCGTGAAAGCAGAGTCTATAGAGCAAGAAAAAAGCTTTCATGAGCACTTTGCTCATATGACAATTCATGGCTGCTTGCATTTACTTGGATTTGACCATATAAATGAACAAGACGCCATTGAGATGGAAGGCATCGAAAAAACATTGTTAGCCGAATTGGGCATAGACGATCCATATCGTGATGATGCTTACTGAGGTCGACTAACAGAATTTTATTAACTGGAGATATAAAAAGAAATGAGCGACGATAACTCGCATAGTAGTCAGGGTTCTGCTGGCAAAAGCTGGCTAGGACGCATTACCCAGATGCTGCAAGGAGAACCCCAAAATAAAGAAGAGCTGGTTGAAGTCATTGCTGATGCGCAAGAGCGTGCACTCATCGACCCTGAGACCAAAGACATGATGGAAGGCGTACTTAGCGTCTCTGAACTTAAAGTTCGCGATATCATGATCCCTCGCTCTCAAATGATTACTTTAGATGTAGATGAGTCTCTAGAGCATCAACTGCCTATTATGGTTGAGTCGTCACACTCTCGTTTTCCGGTGATCTGTGAAGACAAAGACCATGTTGAAGGTATTTTACTAGCTAAAGATTTACTGCCGCTGATTTTGGATAAATCTGATGCCCTACCGGCATTAAGGGAATATCTTCGCCCAGCTATTGTGGTACCAGAGAGTAAACGAGTTGACACCTTGCTAAACGAGTTTCGCCAAAAGCGTTACCATATGGCAATCGTTATCGATGAGTATGGCGGTGTATCAGGCTTGGTAACAATCGAAGACATTTTAGAAACTATCGTTGGTGAAATTGAAGATGAGCATGATGACGATGAAGATCATGATGATATTCGTCAGTTGTCAAAGCATGTATTCACTGTTCAAGCGTTAACGCCTCTTGATGAGTTTAATTCGTATTTTAATACTGATTACGATACACAAGAAGCTGATACCATTGGCGGCATTATTCTTCATGCCTTTGGTCACATGCCGAGTCGTGGTGAAACAATCGACATCGAACCACTTCAGTTTAAAGTCACTAACTCTGATAATCGTCGTATTATTCAACTCCAAGTAACAGTACCAAAGACTGAAACCACCGAAGATCACGTTGAGTAAGCTCTTATCTCTCTTTTCTAACAAACATGCTTGGCTTGCATTAGTTGCAGGCCTTGCCATGACCTTTAGCTATGCACCATTTAATCTATGGCCGATTGCTATTTTTTCAATTGTTGCGGCTTGTTTCGTAACGGACAAATACTCTACTCGGAGCGCTGCTAAGTACGGCTTTGCTTTTGGTTTTGGCTGGTTTGCACTCGGTATTAGCTGGGTACATGTCTCTATTGCCCAATACGGAGGATTACCCTTACCTATCTCTTTATTGCTGATGGGTTTACTCTGTGCTTATTTAGCAATTTACCCTGCGCTGGCTTTTGCGTTCGCAACAAGATTCAGTCAGAGTGCTTGGCAAAGGATTGCATTATTAGTAATTGGGTTTGCCATCGCAGAGTTTTTACGTGGTGAGCTGCTAACAGGCTTTCCATGGCTCAGTTTCGGTTATGCCTTTACCGACTCACCACTCAATATATTTGCGCCTTTAATTGGCGAGTTTGGCTTAACTTTACTGGCAGTGTTTCTTGCTAGTGGCATTTATTACAGCATTAAAGAAAAACACGCCTCTTTTTTTCTTTCTGCGTTTGGTGTGCTGCTGTGTTTATATCTCATGAGCAGCTTCACTGCTTCTACTTCTTACTCTAATAAAAGCATTTCAGCTTTGCTAGTACAAGGTAACATTCAACAGAGTTTACGCTGGGAACCAGAACAGTTTTGGCCAACCATGTCAAAATACCGCGATATGACACGAGTTGAATGGCAAGACACTGACCTAATCGTCTGGCCTGAAGCTGCTATTCCCGAAATAGAAGATATGGCAGCACCTTTTTTAGAAGGGCTAGACAAAGCAGCCGCATTTAACAATACCGCAGTCATCACAGGTATTCCTGATTATCAATTTGATACCAAAGCTGTCTATAACACGCTTATTGTGTTAGGTAAGAAATACTCAGACTCAAGTGATGGTCATTACAATTACTTGCATTCAAACAGATATCAAAAGCATCAGCTTCTACCTATTGGTGAGTTTGTACCATTTGAAGATATTCTCAGGCCGTTAGCCCCTTTGTTTAACCTCGCTATGTCATCGTTTTCTCGAGGTGAGCGCGTTCAAAACAATCTTATTGCCAATGGCTTACATATTCTTCCTGCAATATGCTATGAAATCGTATTTAGTTCTTTCGTTAGAGATAACTTCACAGAGCAATCTGACATTCTTTTTACAGTGAGTAATGACGCTTGGTTTGGTGATTCTCACGGCCCACATCAGCATATGCAAATTGCAAGAATGCGCGCTATGGAGCTGCAGAGGCCGCTTGTTCGCGTGACAAATAACGGCATTACGGGCGTCTACGACCCAATAACTCAAACTGAACAAACCATTCCTCAATTTGAAGCTAATACACTAAAAACAAAGGTGCAATTAATCACGGGGTTAAGCCCATTTAGCCAATATGGTCATACACCCATCTGGATCTTAGTATCACTTATTGCACTCGCCGTATTGGCAAACAACACCAAACGTGCCCTACTTAGCAAATTTGAAAAGAATTTTCTGTAACTTATTTTTCAATTCAATTTTAACCCTTTATTTACGTGATAATTTAAGTTATTTTTCTTATGTCCCATAAGGGCATTTTATTAAAAGGAAAGTTAGAAATGAAAATTGAATTAAAGAAAAAACAACTTAAAAGTCTAAATAACAAAGCTATTTCATCGGCAGCTACGCCCGCAATTGTTGGAGCAAATGTTGGTAATGGTGCATGTGGTACAACTGAGTATTGCCACTTCGACAAACAGCTAGTCCCTGGTGACACAAGAGTAAATACAGTACCAATTACTTTCTAAGCTAGGTTAAACTAAGCGGTACTATAACCGCTTTATAATTAAAGTGTTAGGCTAAAGTTTAAGCCTAACACCAAGCTTGTTTAATCCAGTCATAGCAAACATCATCACCACTGCAAACCCAAGGCTCCATAAAATGCCCATAGTGCCACTGCTCATAAACTCAGGTCTTGCTGGAATGGATAGTAACTTTAGCGCTGCAATCAAAATATAAGGCAAGATATAAATTAATAATGGGTTGTTTGCGGCAGGTTCAAACACCTTGCACCAACCAGTCTGTTTCTTTGACTCAACGATGTAATAAATAACACCAAATAACAGTGCACAGAAGAAGATACTCATGAATGCCCAACTTGGCGTTGCCCATATCTTAGAGACTGGCCAGTGCCACCAGCTCAACAAGGTAAGTAAACCACTAACAAATACAAAAGCACAATAGTTGAAACATTTTTTGTCTCTTAATTTCGCGTGATAAAAGATTAAACTCATAACCATGCCTGCTAACACAATTGTGGTATGGGTATGGTTTCGGTTATCTTCGACAAGTCGGTCAAGCGCACCGTTAATACCGCTTAAGTGCTCTATAATAAAAAATAGCGCGACAAACGTAAGACTAACCACAATCAATTTGATGATATCTTGTTTAGTAAATAGATATGCAGCCACACTAAAAATAAACGCCCAGCCAATTAAGCCTAAAATCCCCCACCATTGAGGTGTCATACCTCCGTAAGGGCCGTCATAAATATATGCCAACACAATAAGGCCAAATATGCCTAAACATTTACAGCCTTTTACTAATAAGCTTGAAAGGTTTTTTGGATAGTGACTCCATATCAGTAAAACACTGGCGTACATCAACAGAGTCCATAGTGGCATTGATATCGGCATTTTGCTCTCATCATAGCCATATATGGTGTTTACCATAAACAAGCCAATTACGATTAATCCAAGCGCTCTGAAAGCAGCATCAATCATTAAACGTTTTGAGCTCGCCCCTTTTGCAGCTTTTGCTTGTGTTGAAAATGGAATAGACATGCCCACAATAAATAAGAATGCTGGGAATACTAAATCTACAAAAGTCATGGCGTTCGCATCGGCAGGCATATGCGTCATCCAAGAAGGAATATTCTTAATTGCTGCAAGTTCGTTCACAAATACCATGGTGAGGATCGTCAAACCACGGAAAACATCGATAGCCAGAATGCGACGGTTAGGTAAGCTGTGCTCAGTCATTTACTTCTCTCTTATCAATAGCTGCTCAAAGCTACCTAAAGCAACACAAAGCTGCAATTAAACACCATAAACAGCGAGCAAAATAAGCAGGGAATCAAAAAGCAACTTACAAACTAGTTGAAGACTTTTCAAGTATCTGTAGAGAGTCAGTTACACATTAAAGGAAAAGTGGGTCAACAAATACTTGAGTAGAATTTTAGAGGGAGTCAGACTCAATGAATACAGATAAATCTCATTATCTTATGACGAAAAATGAGATTTTTCTTTAAATTCAGTCACTACACAGTGCACTGCATGATAGATTTTCATTCAGTTATCTTTAAATCAGGCTAGAAAAATATAACTGATCATAACAATCACTGAGATCGACATAAAACGCGTATCAAAATCACGCATTCTTTTGGTTAATAAATGCAAATGCTTATCTTGGGTTTTACTTAACTCTCCAAATTTCAGGGACTCTTCAAGGGCAAGCACAAACAAGTTATTAATCCCAACTTTCATTTTGTCTTTTGATAAACAGGTAAATACTTCGGGGTATGTCTCGGCAACATATGCTTTTATTTCATTGACATGCTTAGCTCTGAAATAAACAAAAAGCGCCATTAATGTAGTGATAACAAGACCAATATACACATTCTCTCCTTACATTATGTATAAAAAAGGAGGCTAAGCCCCCTTTTATGTTTCTAAATTTATGATTCTATTTTTAAAAGCTCAACTTCAAAAATCAGCAATGAGCCTGCAGGGATCTTTCCAGCTGCGCGGTCCCCATAACCTAAATCAGGACTGATATAAAATTTGAACTTACTGCCTTCAGTCATTAGCTGTACACCTTCAGTCCAACCTGGAATAACCTGGTTTAAGCCAAAGCTGATCGGGCTATTTCGTTCTACTGAGCTATCGAATACGGTGCCATCAGCAAGAGTGCCATGGTAATGTACTTTTACTTTACTGGTGGCAGAAGGTTTTGCATCTCCCTCACCCTGCGTGAGCACTTCGTATTGTAAGCCAGAATCAGTTGTGATCACTGAATCTTTTTTTGTATTTTCTGCCAAAAACTCAGCCGCTTTAATGCGGTTTTCTCCTACAGCAGCTTTGTTCTTTTGAGACGCGCGAGAAAATAGTGCCACCAAAATCACGATGACAATCACTAAAATTACATTGGTTGTAGACACGCTACTTACTCCTTATCTTGTTCTGTTTCTTCTTTTTCATTATCACCACTGACCACATCAGCAATTTGCTGTAGTCTAGCGAGTGTTAGCGCATTAATAGAGCCCTCAGGGTATTCACCCTCGACTAGCTCTCCGGCATCATGATTCATCAATAAGCTCAATGCCTCATCCACGTTTGAAACCGCATAAATATGAAAACGACCACGCTCTACCTCTTGTATCACTTCGTCATCTAAGACTAAATTAACGCGGTTAGACTGCGGAATTATCACACCTTGCTGACCAGTTAGACCTCGCATTTTACAAAGCTTAAAGAAGCCTTCTATTTTTTCGTTTACGCCACCAATCGCCTGTACTTCACCATGTTGGTTAATTGAGCCTGTAAGAGCTAACGACTGGTTAATAGGAAGTTGAGTGATAGCTGAAATTAAGCCGCATAATTCAGCCAGAGAAGCACTATCACCATCAATATACCCATAACTTTGTTCAATCGCGATATTTGCACTGAGTGTTAAGCTGAAGTTTTGTGCATACTTGTTGCCTAGATAACCCGTTAATAACATCACGCCTTTAGAGTGAATTGATTTACCTAAGTCCGCTTCACGCTCGACGTCAATGACGCCATCTGAACCTGCGTATACCGTAGCAGTTATTCGCGCTGGCGTACCAAATGCCGTATCACCAATATGTAATACTGTCAGACCATTGATTTTAGCAATCGCTTCACCATCAGTTTCGATCAGTGTGTGGCCTTCCTTTATATCACTCAGCATATTTTCGCTGAGTTGGCCGGTACGATACTGCTTACCTGCAATGGCTTCATCGATATGCTCTGCTGTAACATCTGTCATATTATCTTGTTTCGCATAAAAGCTTGCTTCTGCAACTAACTCGAGCACATCCGCAAAGCGTGCTGACAGCTTAGTGTGATGCTCTGCTTGGCGATAGCTAAACTTGAGCAAACGCGCAAGGCCGCATACTGAAATACCACAGTTTAAAGTTTTATCGCAGTATTCAAGCACTTTAGTTATGAACTGATATTGTAGTTTATCGCTACTTGGTAAGTAATAATCAAAATCAGCCAATACTCTAAATAGCTCTGCAAACTCTTCATCATAATCACTGATTGCATAATATAAGTCACGTGAGCCCAGCAAAATGATCTTCACATCAAGTGGAATTAACTGAGGGCGAAGCGTGAAGCTGCTACCCACCGAGCTATCTTGATAAGGCAAATCATTCTTTATTTGGTGGGTTTTAAGCGATAGCTTCAGACCATCCCAAACTTGCGAGTTAGCCAATACTTTATCTGCATCCATGATCAAGTAGCCACCGTTGGCCTTATGCAGTGCACCTGGTTGGATTGAGCGATAACTTGTTATTAAATTACCCTGCGAAGTGGCGTATTCAACCTTGCCAAAAATATTGCCAAAAGTTGGGTTTGGCTCATACACCACAGGTGCAGCCTCTCCATCTTTGTATTCAACAAGAATATTCGGAGCAAAAAAGTCATTAAGCATGCCGCGATGATCAAACTCGTCTTTGTTTTCCTCGCTGCCGCTGTCATCTAGCCACTCTAGCACCGCATCAACAATCTCGGTTCTAACATCTTTTAAGTAACGAATAACACCAATGTGACTGGCATACTTGAGCTCTAGCTTCTTCAGTAAAGGCTTTGTAGCAGTTTCAACCGTTTGCTTCTTTAAATTTCTCAGTTTTTCAGACGACTCACGTTTCCAACGCGGTAGCTCAATTAAAGCTTCAATCAGATCGTCTTCTAGCTTATCAATGGCATCAAAAAAGTGCTCTTGCACTTTCTCATCGAGTGCAGCAAATTCTGCATCATCTAATTGTTTGCCATCGATCACTGGCGCAAAGGCGACCTGGTTACTTTCTTCTATCAGCGCCACACTTTTTTTAGCTGCAAGCTCTGCAACTGCGGTAATAGCAGCGTCATACTTGTTATCGAACTCTTTATCGATGGACTTCTTTTTGCGTTGATAACCTGGGTTATCGAATGCAGCAGGAAAAGTATCAGCTACTTCGTCTAAAAACTCATCCATGTCATCAGCAAGCTCTTTGCTTTGACCGGGCTGCATAAATAGCGCGATAGGTTTACGGTGATCGTCGTAGTTATTGACATACAACCATTCATTTGGCGTTGATTTGGTTTTACTGTGTGCCTCTAGCTTGTCTTTTACCATGGTAAAACGGCCCAATGCCGCTTCGCCCATTACAAAAGTGTTATAACCGGGCAAATCCATACCCAGTGAGAAATCTAAAGCACTTTGGGCGCGTTGCTGACCAATAAATGTCAACGCTTCAGGATAAGGGTTGCGCATGCATGACTCAACATGTGCAAAAGAAACGGTTGGCGCTAAGGCCTCAATAGGTAAAGGTGCTATCTTATTTGTCATTCCTAACTTCTTTTTATTATCTAACCCAATTGGCTAGACTATGGAGACAATGCTTTTCGACTAAATTCTTGGTGCTCACATTGGCTACATGCTTTAATTTCAGAGGCATAAAGTACATCTGTAGTATGGTGACAATTTTTACATACTAATTGCCCCATGGCTATCCATTCACCCGCTTTGTAAACCCCATCATGCTCAAAATCTTTTAATAGCGCCTGCCATTCTAACTGTGTGCGGTCTTCAAGTTGTGCTAATTCAAATAGCACACCGGCTTTTAATTCTTGCCAAGCAATATCATCAGTGTCTTTATAATCATCTTCTAAGTGTTTTAAATCACGCTTGAGATAGTGACTGTAGTTTTTAACCTTTTCTTCACCAAACTCCTTTAGCTTATCTTGGCTTTCAATAAATTTATTAATTAAGTCTTCAAGCTCATGCTCTTTTATGTCTTTCAGCCAATGCGCAAAATCATCTAACCACTTTTTATACTCCGCCATGGCAGACTCCATTTTTAAGTAAACTTTCTATAACTATAGCCCAGTGGCAAAAAAGTGATATTTTGCTGCCTTTTGAGCGCCACAAAATGCACCTCTATGGCTGTGATTCGCTCAGTTTTTGGGGTATGCTATCGAACAATTTTTTATTAATTTGCAAGAAGTCTGGAAACATAGATGCAAGAGCAATATAACCCGCAAGACATTGAGTCAAAAGTCCAACAATATTGGGAAGAAAACAAGACGTTTAAAGTCGTAGAAGACGAGAGCAAAGAGAAGTATTACTGTCTCTCTATGTTCCCTTACCCAAGTGGTCGACTGCATATGGGTCACGTGCGTAACTACACCATTGGTGATGTGGTATCTCGTTTCCAGCGCTTACAAGGTAAAAACGTGATGCAACCAATGGGTTGGGATGCGTTTGGTCTACCTGCAGAGAACGCGGCTATCAAAAACAACACAGCGCCTGCTAAGTGGACTTACGAAAATATTGATTACATGCGTGGTCAGCTAAAACAACTTGGCTTTGGTTACGACTGGGATCGTGAAATCGCAACATGTCATCCAGAATATTACAAGTGGGAACAATGGTTCTTCACTAAGCTTTACGAGAAAGGCTTAGTTTACAAGAAAATGTCTACCGTAAACTGGGATCCTGTTGACCAAACAGTTCTGGCTAACGAGCAGGTGATTGACGGTCGCGGTTGGCGTTCAGGCGCGCTTGTAGAGCAAAAAGAAATTCCTCAGTGGTTCATCAAGATTACTGATTATGCACAAGAGCTATTAGACGATTTAGACAAGCTTGAGCACTGGCCTGAGCAAGTTAAAACTATGCAGCGTAACTGGATTGGTCGCTCTGAAGGTTTAGAAATTGACTTCAAACGTGCTGATAATGGTGAAACTTTCACTGTTTACACTACTCGCCCTGACACCTTCATGGGTGTGACTTACGTTGGTGTTGCTGCTGGTCACCCGATTGCGTTAGAAGCTGCTAAGAATAACCCTGAAGTTGCTGCATTTGTTGAAGAATGTAAGAACACCAAAGTTGCTGAAGCTGATATGGCAACGATGGAGAAAAAAGGCATCGACACAGGCTTTAAAGCAATCCACCCATTAACTGGTGAAGAAGTACCTGTATGGGCTGCAAACTTTGTACTAATGGACTATGGTTCAGGTGCGGTTATGGCAGTACCAGGTCACGACCAACGTGACTATGAATTTGCTACTGCTTACGGTCTTGAGATCAAACAAGTTATTTCACCTGCAGAAGGTTCTGAGCTTGTTGCTGATCTGACTAAAGAAGCATTCACCGAAAAAGGCACACTAATTAATTCTGGCGAATTTGACGGTCTTGAGTTTAAAGCGGCATTCAACGCCATTGCTGATAAACTAGAAGGCATAGGTGCAGGTAAGCGTAAAGTTAACTTCCGTCTACGTGACTGGGGTGTTAGCCGTCAGCGTTACTGGGGCTCACCAATCCCAATGCTAAATAAAGAAGATGGTTCTGAGCTTGCAGCGACTGAAGATATGCTACCAGTTCGCCTACCAGAAGACGTGGTAATGAACGGTGTAACTTCACCAATTAAAGCAGATCCTGAGTGGGCTAAAACCACAGTGAACGGAGAACCTGCATTCCACGAGACAGATACGTTCGATACTTTCATGGAATCTTCATGGTACTACGCGCGTTACTGTAGTCCACGTTACGACGATGGTATGTTAGATCCAGGTGCAGCGAATTACTGGCTACCAGTAAACCAATATATTGGTGGTATCGAGCACGCGATCCTTCACCTACTTTACTCGCGTTTCTTCCACAAACTATTACGTGACTGTGGTTTAGTAAACTCAGATGAGCCGTTCGAGCGTCTACTATGTCAAGGCATGGTATTAGCTGAAACTTATTTCCGTAAAGACGAAAAAGGCGGTGATGTTTGGATTTCACCAACTGACGTTGAAACTGAAACTGACGATAAAGGTCGTATCACTAAGGCGTGGCACAAAGACGACGGCCAACCAGTAGAATCTGCTGGTATGTCTAAAATGTCGAAATCAAAGAACAACGGTATTGATCCTCAAACCGTTATCAAGCAATACGGCGCAGATACAGTTCGTTTATTCATGATGTTCACAGCGCCACCAGAGCAAACTCTAGAATGGTCTGACTCTGGTGTTGAAGGGTCACTTCGTTTCCTTAAGCGTGTTTGGAAATACGCAGTAGACGTCAATGCAGCAGGCACAGCTGAGCTTGACCTAGCGGCACTTAACAGCAACCAAAAAGTGTTACGCCGTGAGATCCACAAAACCATTGCAAAAGTCACTGATGATGTAGAGCGTCGCCAAACATTCAATACTGCAATTGCTGCCATCATGGAGCTATCTAACAAGCTTGCAAAAGCACCGCTTAAAGATACACAAGACATTGCATTAGCAAACGAAGCACTTAATGCCATTGTGATTATGCTTGCGCCGATTGCACCTCACATGTGTCACCAATTATGGCAGGACCTAGGTCACGAAGATGACGTGTTAGATGCATCATGGCCTGTGGTTGATCAAGCAGCTCTTGTGGAAGATGAAAAACTTATTGTGGTACAAGTTAATGGCAAATTGCGTGCTAAGTTAACGGTTGCTGCCGATTCAACGAAAGAGCAAGTTGAAGCGCTGGCATTTGCTGAAGAGAATGTGTCTAAATTTATCGAAGGCAAAGAAATCCGCAAAGTGATTTACGTACCAGGTAAACTACTTAATGTGGTTGCAAACTAAGATGTGTTTATCGCATTCAATTAAGCATGGGCTAGCTTTTTTGCTAGCCTGTGTTTTGTTATCTGGTTGTGGTTTTCATTTGAAGCAAGCCTCGTATTTACCGCAAGAACTTCAAACACTTCACCTGTCGGGTGATGATAACAAGTCAGAACTGTTTTCATTACTTCGCAAAGATCTCGTCGCATCTCAAGTTACCATCAGTAACAGCAGAAGCAAGCAACTTCCTGAGCTTCATCTTTATCGTGATTCTCTAACACGCCAAACGTTAAGCTTGTTTAGAAATGGTCAGGTTGCGCAATACGAATTGGCTTATTCTGTTTCATATAGAGTTACACGTCCGGGTCTTGAGCCTGTAGATAAAGGGTTTGAGATTTACCGCAATTATCAAGATGACCCTGACAACGCACTCGCTAAAGCCAAAGAGCTTGACATCATTCTTAACGAGCTACGCAAACAGGCAAGTAAACGTATTGTTCGCGAGCTGTCACAACTCTAATGCGCTGTTACGCTAACCAACTTCCCGATACTTTACGAAAAGGCCTTGCCCCATTTTATTTGGTTTTGGGTGAAGAACCTTTTCAAGAAGCACAATGTGTACAGCAAATAAAGCAAGCGGCAAAACAGCAAGGCTTCGATGAAGTCATAAAGTTCAGTTTATTGCCTGGCTTTGATTGGCAAGAATTGCTTGCCCAATACAACAGCATGTCGCTATTTAGTGCTCGCACACTGATTGAATTTGACTTGAACCAGCAAAAACCCGGTATTGCCGGTAGTGATGCATTTAAACAACTGACTGCTCAAACAAACCCTGATGTTGTGTTAATTGTGAAAGGTCAAAAAGCCAGTCAAGAGATCCAACGCGGTGCTTGGTTTAAAGGCTTAGAAAAGCAAGGCGTGTATGTACCTTGTTATGAGCTGACTGGTCAACACCTACAGCGGTGGCTAGATTCGCAAGTCAAGCAGTTAAAAATCGCTCTGACGCAAGATGCTAAAAAGCAACTTTTACTGGCCACAGAAGGCAATTTACTTGCAACCCATCAAGAGCTAGAAAAACTGGCGCTGCTTTATCCTTCTCAAACTGTCAATGATGAGCAAATCTTAGCGGGTCTGCTCAATCAAAGTAAATTTGATATTTTTGACCTGACTAATGCAACCCTTGCTGGTCAAGCAAAAAAAATAACAAAAGTGATGGTTAAGTTAGCTGAAGATAACACTGAGCCGAATAGCCTTGTTTGGGCGCTGAATAAGCAGCAGCAAATCTTAATATCTATTAAGCAAGGCTTGCAGCTGGGACAGAATATCACTGCGCTTTATAAACAGCACAATATCTGGAAAAACCAGCAGCCTTTAACTCAGCAAGCACTCGATAGGTTGCCTCTGCATCAGCTTGAGCAGATCGGTCTGTTATTGGCGCAAATAGACAGTGGCTATAAACGCGGAGAACTCACTGCGCCTTATCAAGCACTGCTGCATTGTGCACTGAGTTTTTGCTATCACATTCCAATTGGTCTACCAATCAACCACACTGACTGAACAATATGATTGCACTTTTTGGGGGTACGTTTGACCCTGTCCATTTCGGACATATAAATATGGCCGAGCAATGCGTTGCTGAGCTAGAGCTGTCTGAGTTGCGATTCTTGCCCTGTGCTATACCGGTTCATAAAGCACAACCTAAGATCACAGATATACACCGTCTCAACATGCTCGAGTTAGCAACACAAGATAATGAAGTATTCACTATTGATAAACGAGAACTTGAGCGACAAGGACCTTCTTATTCACTATTAACACTGCAGGAATGCCGAGGCGAGCAGCCTAAGTCACCCATCATCTTTTTGATGGGTATGGATTCATTCAATAGTTTAACGTCTTGGTATAAATGGCAAGCTATTACACAGCTTTGCCACATCGTGGTTTATCAGCGCCCAGGCGAAGTTTATGCTCCAAACCCAGAACTTTCCGACTACTTTGAACAAGCTAAAGTTGAGACAAGCGAGCTGTTACTCACGAAAAAAGCAGGTTATTGTCACTTTTTAACCGGCCCTAGTTTTGATGCGGCCTCCAGTGATATTAGAAAACTAATAAATAATCAGAAACCTATGGAACAATTTCTTACGCCTTCGGTCATAGATTACATTCGTACACATCAGCTCTATGCTGAATAAACCAATGTGCTGTGCTACTATACGCGCCTTATTTTTTGAGCATAGAGATACAAGATTTGAATTCTGAACAATTATTAGACTTTGCATTAGACAAAGTTGACGACATGAAAGCCCGTGACATTGTTAAGTTAGATGTTAAAGAGGTGAGCTCTGTAACGGATTATTTGGTCATTTGCTCAGGTAATTCAAAGCGTCACGTACAGTCTATTGCTGAACACGTTGCTAAAGAAACGCGTCATGCTGGTGAAGACTTATTAGGCATTGAAGGACAAGATGTGGGTGAGTGGGTACTGGTTGATTTAGGCGATGTGGTTGTTCACGTTATGCAAGATCAGACACGTGATTTATATGACTTAGAGAAACTCTGGGGCTAATTTTGAAAATTCAATTGGTTGCTGTCGGTACAAAGATGCCTACTTGGGTTGAGACAGGCTTTAAAGAGTATCAACGTCGCTTTCCAAAAGACATGGCGTTAGAGCTTGTTGAGATCCCCGCCGGAAAGCGCGGTAAGAATGCCGATATCAAGCGTATTTTACAGTTGGAAGGTGAAAAAACCCTAGCCGCCGTACCAAAAGGCAACCGAATTGTAACGCTTGAGGTAACAGGTAAACCTTGGGATACCCATCAATTGGCAAACCATATGCAAAAATGGCAACTTGACGGTCGAGATGTCAGCTTATTAATTGGCGGGCCTGAAGGCCTTGCACCTGAATGTATTGCTGCTTCTGAGCAAAAATGGTCGCTCTCGGCATTGACGTTACCGCACCCACTTGTGCGCATTATTGTCGCTGAAAGCTTGTATCGTGGGTGGAGCTTAAATAACAACCATCCTTACCACAGAGAATAATACAACTCAGATGATAAACAAAAGGCCAACAATTCGTGACCATTCAGCTGAAGCAAACTTATTTGCTCGTCGCGCATTTGTTGGTTTTGTTTTTGTGACTTTACTTATTGGCTTACTACTCAGTAACGCCTATAAGCTACAAGTCACAGAGCACGACACCCATAAAACGCGCTCTAATGATAACCGTATTAAAGTGATCCCTGTCGCACCAAACCGAGGCTTAATTTACGACCGAAATGGGGTGTTATTGGCTGAAAATCGACCTGTTTATAATTTAGAAGTTATCCCTGAGCAAGTAGATGATATCGCAAATCAACTTGCTGAAATTGGGGGGTTATTAAATATATCAGTAGAAGAACAAGAGAGATTTTTAAAGAATATTCGCCGAAAGCAACGCTTTAAAAGCCGTGTTATCAAAGCCCGTTTAAACGAACAAGAAGTCGCTTTATTCTCTGTGAATCAGCATAAATTTTCAGGATTTAATATTGAAGCCCGCCTTGCCAGATATTACCCCTATGGTGAAACACTCACCCATGCCCTCGGTTATGTTGCCAAATTAAATAAAAAAGAGCTAGCTGCTTTAGAGCTTGCAGGTGAAGCCAAAAATTATCGTGCAACTCATGATATTGGTAAGCTTGGCATAGAGAAGTTCTACGAGAAAGAATTGCACGGTATTGTTGGTTCACAGCGTGTCGAAGTAAATAACCGAGGCAGAGTGATCCGTACTTTGAGTGTCGACGCGCCTACACCAGGGCAAGATTTAGTACTCACCTTAGATATAGGCTTACAACAAGTGGCTAAAAAAGCCCTTGAAGGCATGCGTGGTGCCATCGTCGTTATGGACCCAAAAGACGGCGGTATTCTAGCTCTGTATTCAAACCCCAGTTACGACCCAAACCTATTTGTTCACGGGATCAGTGGTAAAGACTATCGCGCCTTGTTAAACCCAGATAGGCCTTTAATTAACAGAACAACTCAAGGCCGCTATGCGCCAGCCTCGACGGTCAAACCACATTTAGCTATTCTTGGCTTAGAAGAAGGCATTATCACTGAGCAAACTCGCATGTGGGACCCTGGCTTTTTTCAAATTCCGAATGTTGAACATAAGTGGCGAGACTGGCAGCGTTGGGGCCATGGCTGGGTTGATGTATACAAAGCAATAGAAGAATCATGTGATACTTTTTATTACGATATTGCCTATAAATCTGGTATCACAAAGATCAGTAGTTTCATGAATAAGTTTGGCTTTGGTGATTTATCTGGTATTGATATTCATGAAGAAACAACAGCTATTCTGCCAACCGTAGCTTGGAAAAAAGAACGTTTTAAAGAAAACTGGTGGCCAGGCGATACCATCTCAGTCGGAATTGGACAAGGTTATTGGACTGCAACGCCAATGCAAATAGCAAACGCTGTAACCATAATGGTGAATAAAGGAGAACATTACCAACCGCACCTTGTACAGGTAAAAAAGCAGTTTGATGAAGTCACGCCTATGTACACAGAAGAGCGTCCACCTATTGTGCTTAAAAATCATGATCATTGGCGGGTTGCACTTGAAGCCATGCATAACACTGTGACCAAGGTCACAGGTACTGCGCACAGAGCATTTAAAGGAGCTGATTACGACCCAGCAGGTAAAACTGGCACTGCGCAAATTGTCAGTATCGCGCAAGGTGAAAAGTATGATGCAAAGAAGCTGGATGAGCGTCATCGAGATAACGCGATTTACACAGGTTTCGCCCCCTATAATGACCCACGTGTAGTTGTGACTGTGGTAGTAGAAAATCAAGGTGGCGGTAGTAAAATCGCAGCCCCTATCGCACGACAATTGATGGATTACTACTTTACTGCAAACCCACTTAAGCAAGGAGCTAATTAATGGTGCTCGGTCATAAACGTACTCTATGGCAGAAAATACATTTAGATGTGCCTTTGCTTTTAGCGCTTGTATGTATGATGTTTGGCAGCTTGGCAATTGTGTATAGTGCAAGCGGTCAAAACATGGATATGATGTTAAGACATGGTGTCCGAATGGGCGGCGCGGTCATCGCATTATTGCTATTTGCTCAAATACCTCCTATCACTCTAAAACGCCTAGTAATCCCACTTTATTTGGTAGGTTTAGCTATGCTGATAGCGGTGTTTTTCTTTGGTATTACTATTAATGGTGCAAAACGCTGGTTAAACCTTGGCGTTACTAACTTTCAACCGTCAGAAGTCATGAAACTCGCAGTGCCAATGATGGTTGCTTGGTATATCTCTCAACACCGTATGCCTCCGAAAACTTTAAACTTGTTTATCGGCTTCATATTATTGTTTGTGCCCACTTTCTTGATTAAAGAGCAACCGGATTTAGGCACCTCATTACTTATTGCCAGTTCTGGTATATTCGTTTTATTTCTAGCTGGATTAAGCTGGCGTCTCATGGGTGGTGCATTGCTGTTGATGGTGCCCGCAGTATTCGTTTTTTGGCATTACGGTATGCGTGCCTACCAAAAACAGCGCGTTATGACATTACTTGATCCAGAGAGTGATCCTTTAGGTGCTGGCTATCACATTATTCAATCGAAAATTGCCATTGGTTCTGGCGGTGTCGAGGGCAAAGGTTGGCTGCATGGAACGCAATCACAATTAGAGTTTTTACCTGAGCGACACACAGATTTTATCTTCTCGGTATTGAGCGAAGAATTTGGTTTAATGGGCGTGGTGTTATTACTGAGCGTCTATTTATTTATCATCGGCCGAGGCCTATTGATTGCAGTTCGTGCTCAAGATGTCTTTAGTAAGCTACTCGCTGGCGCCTTAACACTGACTTTCTTTGTATATGTGTTTGTGAACATTGGCATGGTATCGGGTCTATTACCTGTTGTGGGAGTCCCCCTTCCCCTTATTAGCTATGGTGGGACATCCATGGTTACGCTGATGGCAGGGTTCGGTATCATTATGTCAATTGCGACAGACAAGAGGATGTTACTTAAATCATGACTAAGTTGTATAAGGCTTGCTGGCTAGCCCTTATTGTCATTATTGTCAGTGGATGTAGCTCTCGTTACCATACACGCCAAGATGCTGCGCCTATGCGCATTCCGACCGAATATGAAATGCGTGATGCGAAAGTAAAAGCCGAGCCAAAAAGTGTCAGCGCCGGACGCCCCTATGTTGTGCTCGGCAAGCAATATCATCCAATGTCTGATGAAAAAGGCTACAAAGCGCAAGGTACCGCCTCATGGTATGGGCAAAAGTTTCACGGGTACTATACCTCTAACGGTGAAATCTTTAACATGTATGATATGACAGCAGCTCATAAAACTCTGCCGCTACCAAGCTTTGCTAAAGTAACTAACTTAGATAATGGTAAATCTGCCATCGTCAGAATCAATGATCGCGGACCATTTCACGATGATAGGATCATCGACTTATCTTATGCTGCAGCCTACAAACTAGGCTACCATAACCAAGGTACAGCAAGGGTTCAGATAGAAGCGATTACACTCGATCGTATTGTGCCAAGATTAACCTATATTCAAGTCGCTGCGAGTAGTAACAAAAGCAATATTGAGCACCTAGCAAATAAGCTCGCAGATCAATTTGCAATTGATATCAACATTGCTGAAGAAGGTGGTTTACATAAACTTCGCTTGGGCCCGCTAAAAGATGATAGCCATGCTCGATCTTTGTTGGAAAATTTACAAGCTGGTGAATTTCGCCAGGCCTTCTTGCTTTACAGTGAACAACAACTTTAGAATAGAAAAAGCTGACTAATTTTAATTTTATCGATAAAAGAACATAATGACTTTACTAAAAACCAAACTACTTACCAAAATTTGCGGGCTGTTATGCTCAGCAACCATTTTTTCAGCTTACGCACAGATCCTACCTTCTGCACCTCAGATCAATGCAAAAGGTTACTTCTTGGTGGATTACACAACTGGCAAAGTCATTGTGGAAGGTGAACCAGATACTAAGCTGGCACCTGCTAGCTTAACTAAAATGATGACCAGTTACGTGATTGGTGTTGAAATTGAAGCCGGTAATATCTCACCAACAGATATGGTTACCATCAGTGAAAAGGCATGGGCGAAAAATTTCCCAGGCTCTTCAGTGATGTTCATTGAAGTTGGCAAACAAGTCAGTGTCGATGATCTTAATCACGGTATCATCATTCAATCAGGAAACGATGCGTGTGTGGCTATGGCTGAACACATTGCAGGGAGCGAGAGTGCATTTGCTGATCTAATGAACGCACATGCTGAAAAGCTGGGCATGGCTAACACACATTTTATTAACAGTCATGGCCTTGATACTGATGAGCATTATACAACACCCCGTGATATGGCGACGCTAGGTGCCGCGCTTATTCGTGATGTACCTGAAGAGTATGCACTCTATAAAGAAAAGTCATTTACCTTCAATGGTATCAAGCAATACAACCGTAACTCACTACTATGGGATGCAAGTCTTGATGTAGATGGTATTAAGACAGGTCACACATCAGAGGCAGGCTATAGCCTAGTGACATCAGCAACTAAAGGCGATATGCGTTTAATTGCTGTTGTCATGGGCACTGACAGTGAACGCGCACGTAAAGTAGAAAGTAAAAAGTTACTCAATTATGGCTTCCGTTTCTTCGAAACAATCACACCATATAAAGCAGGCGATAGTTTCGCTGATCAGCGTATTTGGATGGGTAATAAAGAGACCGTTTCTTTAGGTATTCTGGAAGACACACCAATTACGATCCCTCGTGGACAACGCAAAAATTTGAAAGCAAATTTTGAATTAGACAAAACTTTAGAAGCGCCATTAGCCAAAGGAACAAAGGTAGGCACTCTATTCCTAGAGCTAGATGGTGAAGAAATCTCTCAGTATCCATTAGTTACGCTTGAAGAAATTGAAGAAGGTAGCTTCTTCAGCAAGATCTATGACTATTTACGTTTACAGATCATGTAATAATTGATTTATTAGTCATCAACGCCTCCTGAGTGAGGCGTTTTTTTTTGTCGCAAAAATGATAGAATGCCCGCCATTATTGAGCGCGTGTGAAATAAACAATCTTACACACCATTTGCGATGAGGACACCTCCATGGTTCAACCTGTTAAAAATACTAAGTTTGACGAATACTTAGAGTTCCCTTGCCCATTTACGTTTAAAATTATGGGTCTAGCAAATGTAAATCTGACTGATCAGATCCTTGCAAAGCTGCAAACAATTGCTCCAGGTGACTATATGCCTAAAGTAAAACCGAGTAGCAAAGGCACTTACGAGTCAGTGACACTAGTCGCAACCGTCACTTCAAAAGAGCATATTGAGCAAATCTATACAGAAATTGGCAATATCGAAGACGTACGTTACGTATTGTAAAGGCTAACCATGACTCATAGTACCGTGATAGTTCGACAGTTGGGCTTACAAAGCTACGAGCCTATTTGGCAAAAGATGCAAGACTTCACTGATACCCGAGACGAAAACAGTCCCGATGAGATCTGGTTTGTCGAACATGAGCCTGTCTTTACTCAGGGGCAAGCAGGTAAAGCAGAGCATGTTCTAGCACCAGGCGATATACCAGTTATTCAAGTTGACCGAGGTGGTCAAGTGACTTATCACGGTCCTGGTCAGCAAATGATGTATGTACTATTTAATCTCCGTCGCCTTAAAATTGGTGTTAGAGAGCTAGTAACTTGGCTAGAAGAGTGCATTGTAGATATGCTGAAAGAGTACGATATTAATGCTTACGCCAAGCCGGATGCACCGGGTGTATACGTTAGCGATAGTAAAATTGCATCTTTGGGCCTACGCGTTCGCCGAGGCTGTTCGTTTCATGGTCTCGCATTGAATGTAAACATGGATATGAGCCCGTTTATGCGCATAAACCCATGTGGCTATGCCGGTATGAATATGGTGCAAACAAGTGAATTAAATGGCCCGTCGCAACTTGATGAAGTTGCGCAAGGTCTTGTTAAACACATGCTCAAACGTCTTAACGCTGAGCATGTTGAACACAAAGAAGGGTTTGAGAACGAATGAGTAAACCAGTAAAAATGGAGCCAGGGGTAAAGCTTCGCGATGCTGAAAAAATGGCATTGATCCCAGTTAAGGTAATGCCTACTGAACGCGATGAAATGCTAAGAAAACCTGAATGGCTTAAAATCCGTTTACCGAAATCAAGTGAGCGTATTGAAGGCATCAAGCAAGCAATGCGAAATCACGGGTTACACTCAGTGTGTGAAGAGGCATCATGTCCGAACCTATCTGAGTGCTTTAACCATGGTACAGCAACATTCATGATCTTAGGCGCTATTTGTACTCGTCGTTGTCCTTTCTGTGATGTTGCACATGGTCGCCCGTTAAAACCAGATGCACAAGAGCCCGAAAAATTGGCCTTAACCATTAAAGACATGAAGCTTAAATATGTGGTTATTACGTCTGTAGACCGTGATGATTTACGTGATGGTGGGGCGCAACATTTTGCTGACTGTATTAAAGCCATTCGTGAGCACAATCCTGAGATCACCATTGAAATCCTTGTGCCTGACTTCCGTGGACGTATGGAAAAAGCATTGGAAATCTTAACTGAAACTCCACCTGACGTATTCAACCATAACTTAGAGACTGCACCTCGTCTTTATAAGTTGGCACGCCCAGGTGCGGATTATAAGTGGTCTTTAGAGCTGCTTCGTCGTTTCAAAGAAGCACACCCAAATGTCAAAACTAAATCCGGCTTAATGGTGGGTTTAGGCGAGGAAATGTCTGAAATCGAGGAGGTGTTGCGTGACCTTCGTGAGCACAATGTTGATATGCTAACTGTAGGTCAATATTTACAACCTTCAAAACACCACTTGCCAGTTAAACGCTACGTGCCCCCAGTAGAGTTTGATGCGTTAAAAGATTACGCTGACGAAATTGGTTTCACACACGCAGCGTGTGGTCCGTTTGTTCGCTCTAGTTATCATGCAGACCAACAAGCTGCAGGTAAAGAAGTGAAGTAATCAACACTTTTCTAAAAAACGCGATGCCAAGTCATCGCGTTTTTTCTATTGAAATTTCAGTTTTGTGCAGCAGAATGTAAAACTTATATTACAAACACGTATCTTGATTTATAACAAAAGGAGTTTCAATTTTTTGCTCTGCGTTATATCTTGCCTGCTCTCTCACAATTAAAGGGGCATAATGTGATCAAGAATAAAACCATTGGCAGTATGTTAATTGTCGCAGGCACAACCATAGGCGCGGGCATGTTAGCGCTACCAATTGCTTCTGCAGGTATTGGCTTTAGTGCATCTTTAATCATGATTTTTTTAACTTGGCTATTAATGACGTATACTGCGTTGTTAATGCTAGAGCTTCATCAATTCGCCAGCTCAGATGCCACTCTTAACACACTTGCCAAGACCCTACTGGGCAAACGTGGGCAATATATCGCTAATTTTGCAATGGTCTTTCTATTTTACGCGCTGTGTGCAGCGTATATTGCAGGTGGAGGTGCGCAACTACAGTCAAAAATAAATGCAGCGCTTGATGTTGATGTGGCACCGCAAATCGGCTCTATACTCTTAGCTGTCCTAGTCGCCACCATTGTCACTATGGGTACCTCAACAGTTGATAAATTGAACCGTGTTTTATTCACTATTAAAGTAGTCGTGCTAGGCAGTCTATTTTTTGTTCTGACTCCTTATGTTCAAGGTCAACACTTGCTCGAAATGCCGTTAGAACAAGGACTACTCATTTCAGCCATACCGGTTATTTTCACCTCATTTGGTTTTCATGGCTCTATCCCATCAATTGTAAAGTACGTCGGTGTTGATATTCGCTCACTCCGAAAAGTTATGATTTTCGGTGCTTCCGTACCTTTAATTATTTATGTCTTTTGGCAATTAATTAGCCAAGGTATGATGAGCCAGTCACAACTTTTACAATCTGAAGGCCTGCAAGGCTTTATTGGCAGCGTCTCTAGCTTAGTGAACAGCACACAAGTCAGTACGTCGATCACGATTTTTGCAGACCTAGCATTGGCGACTTCTTTCTTAGGTGTAAGTCTTGGGCTATTTGATTTCTTTGCTGATGCTTTCAAACAAGGCGATAACAAAAGTGCTAGATTGAAGACTGCATTGATTACTTTTGTGCCTCCGCTTGGTTTTGCTTTATTCTATCCACAAGGGTTTATTACTGCCTTAGGGTATGCAGCAATTGCATTGGTTGTTTTGGCAATATTTTTACCTGTTGCGATGGTCTGGGTACAAAGAGCACAGCAAACTAATGAGCAAGGTTATCAGGTTAAAGGCGGTCGATTTGGATTAAGCCTTGCCGCTTGTTGTGGTGTTGTCATAATAGCCGCACAAGGCTTGCAAATGTTTGGCGTTATTCCTGCGCTAGGTTAACGATAAAAATTTTGGGTTATCGTGCAAGTCTGATAACCCAAGTTCAAGGAAGTCTCATGAAATATCACCTAATCTTGCTCTCCTGCTCTCTTTTAACCGCATGCGGTGGTGGAGGCAGTGAACCACTATCAAAAGACAACACAGCGCCTGCCGTCAATGACAGCGCCCAATGTGGCATTGGTTTCTCTGCCCAAAGGCATTTCAATAAGCAAGAAAAAAATATTGCTTATTGGCAAATAGAAGGTGATACGCTCCAAACTAAACCACAAGTGACTTACTATACAAACCGCTCAAGTAGCCTGGCAGAGACCTCATACAAAGGCTCAGAACCACTGTGTGAGCAAGTAGCGAATATTTTTGGCGCAGACATTACAGATACATGGCAAGGCGCTGACAACAATACAATCAAAGTAGGCCAACAATTCAAATATATACCAGAGCTTAGCATCTCATTTGCATTGCCTGAACTGGCCTCTTTAAAAGATTGGCGTGCCAAAGGTAGTCCTCGCTCAATGCCAACAAATCTGTTACAGAGCTCACTAACTGTCTGGTACCAAAATTCAAATGAGCAAAGGTTTTTGCAAGGTGAATTGTCAAATAATCAAAGAGTCGTGCCATTAGTATGCAAAGATACTGATTTTGCTATTTTACTTTCTTTAACCGAAGTTGATGAACAGCTGAGTAATAGTTTGAACCCCGCTTATTGTGAAGAAGTACGCAGTAATAATGTTACAAAAACAATTTGTTTAAGCGCAACGTTGCCTCAAGAAAGATTGATTCAAAACTGTGAGTTCGCCATGACAGATCTTGTTATTCCAAACGCTCAAGGAAATAAAACATTTGTTAAGCTTGCAGCTAAAGCCACCGCGGGCTCGGATACGGGAATTAATGTTGCAATCACTGATATCGATGTAAATTAACCTAAATTAAGAATAGTAATTATCTTAACCTATTCTGGGTGTTAACTTGGCCCTTAAAATTGCTAAACACTATCCTTTACTTGCAATTGATTTACTCGATTTTTCAATAGATACATCACAGGCAGAAAACATAGAATCACCGTGAGAATGTTCACTAAGGGCAAAATACTTTTATAAAGGTAGGTCGAGTAACTTAAATCGAGATAGTGCCTATCTACCAATCTAAATAACTGCATGATAGGCGCAGGAAGAACAATGAGTTGTGCCAACACGCTTTGCCATAAATACACTTTATCCTTCAATGCCCAGAACGCCAAAATAGCCATAAAGACTATGTCACTCAACGACCAGTAAATGTAGCGAATGACATATAAATCAGCATCAACTTGCTTAATCAAAGGAAAAGAGAAATAGCCTATTACATAAAATGCGGCACAAAGTGCCGCATATCTTAGAGCTTTGTCATCCCTTAATAATGCAAACAGAGCAACCGAAATAAAAGTCAGTAAGGTTGCGTGGTCTCTTACCAATAACAAAAACTGATTAAAATAAGAACTGTTTAAATCGAATGACATGTTGTGAAATTAATCTTTGATTGATTAATCTAGCGACTTCTCTTTTGACTTTGGTGGCTCATCATTGTCATCAGCACCATCACCGTTGTTGCCTGGCATGTAAGCATATTTACTTAAAATAGACATCTTATTTCTCCTTGATAGATAATTCATCTTCAAATTAGCTGAATTCGAATCATCTATCAAGAAATATACTACTAAAGAATGGAAAATTTAATTTCCGCGCAATTCAATAGGATCAGATTCTTTAGCCTTGCCTTGTAGTATGGAAATCTCTACACGGCGATTTCGGCGCCTATCTGTATCATTTTCATTTGGTACTAGCGGACGCGTATCAGCATGACCAACGACAACCATTCTATTTTTATCAAAACCAGGGGCTTTGACCATTTCACTGGCAACTGCAACTGCACGGGTTGCTGATAAGTCCCAGTTATTAGAGTAAAGTTCATTAGTCACCTGAAAATCATCAGTATGGCCAGAAACCGTTATTTCACCGGGCACATCTTTTAATAATTCAGCTATTTCACGAATAATTGGTTTAAATTTAGGCTGAAGAAATGCGCTACCAGAGGGGAATGCACCATTTTCTTGGATACGAATAATGATTTGCTGTCCAAGAGACTCAAGCTCAATTGCTCCGTCCATGATTTGCTTTTCCATTTGCTGTGCGATCTTCTTCACCAGTTCGTTAACTTGCTCTTGATCAGCAGCCGAAATAGCTTGTTCCATAGATTGCTCTTGTGAGGTACTTTGCGATTCACCACCACGCTTATTTCCGCGTTGCTCTTGACGGCCACCTGCCGAAGCCTCATCACCCGCTTGGAATTCAAGCATTTGCTGCGTCATCTCGACTGTCTGCTGTTGTATAGTTTCGATGGGAGTCGGTTCGGGTTTGCCAGGTGTAAACTCCATCGCGATTACACTCGTCCCTTTGGGGATGTCTTTTACTTCGATTTTATTTTGTACACCAAAAGCAAATTTCATTGAACCCGCAATCTGTTTGAATTTCAACACGTCCATTTCAGAGAAGGCCAACAGCAGAACAAAGAAACACATCAAGAGTGACATTAGATCAGCAAACGTCCCCATCCAAGCGGGTAGCCCGGGTGGTGGACACTTACATTCTTGTTCGTCTGACATGCTAATCCTCCTTGTCGCTACCGCGTTTCGACTCAGGTAGGTAGTTTTTTAGAATACCCTCGATTACTTTGGGGTTTTGACCATCTTGAATGCCTAAAATTGCATCCAAGATTAAACGTTGATTTTGTTCTTCTTCGTCTTTACGTAATTCAAGTTTCGACTGAATAGGTATAGCGACTACGTTCGCAAGAAACGCGCCATACAAGGTTGTAAGAAGTGCTACCGCCATAGCAGGACCAATCGCTTTTGGGTCATCCATGTTTGATAACATGGCAACTAGACCAATTAGCGTTCCAATCATCCCCATGGCAGGTGCAATGTCTGCCAAAGATTTAAATAATCCAGCGCCTAATTCGTGTCGAGAGGTGGTGAGTGAGATATCTTTTAATAAAGTGGCGCGTACAACGTCAGCATCATGACCGTCTACTAACATATCAACGCCTTTTCGCATAAAAGCATTGGGTATTTCCGCTTCTTCCAAAGCTAAAAAGCCACCTTTACGAGCGGAGTCAGCCAATTCAACCGCTTTCTCGATAAGCTCTTCTGGAGATTCAATCTTAAACATAAAGGCTTTACCAACAACTTTACCAATGCCTAAGAATTGGCCCATGGTAAAGTTTGAGAGCACGATGAAGATAGAGCCACCAAATACAATCACGGTAGATGGGCCATCACCAAACATGGCCAAGTCACCATTACTACTCATGAACATCGCCATGATGACCAAACCTATTGCACCTACTATTCCGATAACGGTTGCTAAATCCACTATCCCCTCCAGAGAATACTTATAATTACTTTTATTATGACACTCGAAGTCAATTTTTTTGAGTGGCAACTACAAATATCATGCTTAATTGCAATATTTGCAAACCTTGTGCCTATGTTACAGTGAAAAGCCTAGCTTTCAGTTAAACTTTTATCGGCAACATCTTGAATATCTTAACTCAATTACATTGTTAAAATTCGATTAAAGCCCACATAAGGGAAAAAAAATCGATTCTCCAAGATTACCCGCAACAAGTTTTGACCTGAGTCGTTAATCCTCCTAAAATTGCTTCTTTTAAAATAAATTGCTGAGCAAGATGTACTATGGCTGCAAAAAAACCTGAAAATCTAAGTTTTGAAGAAGCAATGGCTGAATTAGAAGGCATTGTGCAGGCTATGGAACAAGGTAGCCTGACTTTAGAACAATCTTTAAAGCAATTTGAGCGTGGTGTTCAATTGGCTAATGCCTCTAATGAAAAGTTATGTAGTGCTGAACAAAAAGTCTCAATCCTGTTGGCCAATGATCCTGAGGCACCAGTAACATCAATGCCAAATCAATTAGATTAAGACTCCGCAGTGAATTTATTCGAGCATATTAATACGGCACAAAACCGTTTAGACAGTTACATCAGTAACTACTTCTCTTTGGCGCTAGATACAGATGAAACAGTAAAATCTGCAACCTTTTACAGCATCAATAATGGCGGTAAAAGATTAAGGCCCTTTCTGGTTTATACTGTAGGAAAATTGTTAGGTGCTGAAGAAGCAGACCTTGACGTCGCTGCAGCTGCGATTGAATGTATTCACAGTTATTCTTTAGTCCATGATGACTTACCTGCTATGGATGATGATGACTTGCGTCGAGGTAAACCGACCTGTCATATAGCTTATGATGAAGCGCTAGCAATTTTAGCAGGTGATGCTCTACAAACCTTAGCGTTTGAATTTTTAAGTGAACATGAGTTTTCTGTACCAGCAAAGCAACAAATCAAAATGATTAACACCCTTGCCGTTGCATCTGGCTTGCAGGGCATGGTGGGCGGTCAAGCCCTTGATATATCAGCGACAGAAAAGTCGATTACACTGACAGAGCTTGAACGCATTCATCGACTTAAAACTGGTGCACTGTTAAATTGTGCCATTCAATTAGGGACGTTATGTGCGCCAAATGTAGAACAAGAAATAGTTACTGCACTCGATATATATGGTAGAAAACTTGGCCTCGCTTTCCAGGTACAAGATGATATTTTAGATATCGAAGGTGATACCGCCGTATTAGGAAAGCCACAAGGCTCAGACTTAGACAATCACAAGTCAACCTATCCGGCTTTGCTAGGACTGGATGGAGCAAAACAAAAAGCACATTTATTGGTCGAAGAGGCTTTGTCTGCACTTGATACAATACCTCATAATACCGATGTATTAGCAGAACTGGCAAAATATATAATTGAGCGTGATCACTAATACTCTACCATGACGTATTGATGACGAGCAGAATAAAATTTATAAAAATTAAGTAAACCTTTGTATATAATCGAACAAGGTTTGCGTAGGACACATGTTGAAAGAATGAAACTGGACAGTAGCAAGTACCCATTACTCGCCTTGGTTGATGAACCAGCGCAATTACGTCAATTACCACAGCCCCAACTGGGTAAGCTGAGCGACGAATTAAGAGATTACTTACTTAATTCGGTTTCTCAAAGCAGTGGTCACCTGGCTTCAGGTTTGGGCACAGTCGAATTGACTGTGGCTTTACATTACGTGTATGACACACCTGAAGACAGATTAATCTGGGATGTGGGTCATCAAGCTTACCCACATAAAATCTTAACTGGTCGTCGCGATGCCATGCATACAATCCGTCAAAAAGATGGGTTGCATCCTTTCCCTTATCGTGAGGAGAGTAAATACGACACCTTCAGCGTAGGCCATTCAAGTACCTCGATTTCAGCGGCATTAGGTATGTCTATTGCCGCGCAAAAAGAGGGGAAAGGTCGTAAAACCGTTGCAGTGATAGGTGATGGTGCAATCACGGCAGGCATGGCTTTCGAAGCCATGAACCATGCAGGAGATATTAAATCCGACATGCTGATAATCTTAAATGATAATGAGATGTCTATCTCTGAAAACGTAGGTGCACTTAACAACCACTTTGCACGCATTCTTTCTGGTAGCTTTTATACTAATATTCGCGAAGGCAGTAAAAAAATTCTTTCTGGTGTGCCGACAGTGAAAGAGCTTGCCAGCCGTATGGAAGAGCATCTAAAGGGTATGGTTATACCTGGCACTTTCTTCGAGGAGCTTGGTTTAAATTATATTGGTCCAATTGATGGTCACGACGTTAATATGTTGGTTGATACGCTAAGAAATATGCGCAACCTGAAAGGCCCTCAAATCTTGCACATCAAAACGCAAAAAGGTAAAGGCTATAAGCCAGCTGAAGCCGATCCCATTGGTTATCACGGTGTGCCAAAGTTCGACCCGAGCGTGCATAGTTTGCCAAAATCTAAACCTAGCGCCCCTACTTTTTCTAAGGTATTTGGTGATTGGTTATGCGATATGGCAGCACAAGACCCTAAGCTTATGGCGATTACGCCAGCCATGCGAGAAGGCTCAGGTATGGTACGCTTCTCGAAGGAGTTTCCTGAGCAGTACTTTGATGTTGCTATTGCTGAACAACACGCTGTTACCCTAGGTGCAGGTTTCGCATGTGAAGGTCTCAAGCCTGTTGTTGCTATATACTCAAGCTTTTTGCAGCGTGCTTATGATCAACTTATTCATGATGTTGCGCTACAAAACTTACCTGTGCTGTTTGCAATTGACCGCGCGGGAATTGTAGGTGCAGATGGTGAAACGCACCAAGGTGCTTATGACTTAAGCTTTATGCGCTGTATTCCAAACATGATTATCATGGCACCAAGTGATACCAACGAATGTCGTCAGATGCTTTACACTGGTTACCAGTGTAACCAACCTGTTGCTGTGCGTTACCCTCGTGGTAGTGCCGGTGACAGTGATGTACAAACGCAGATGCAAGCGTTTGAAATTGGTAAAGGCAACGTGATCCGTGAAGGTGAGAAAGTGGCTATCTTAAGTTTCGGTACACTTCTTCATAATGCCAAGCAAGCCGCTGAAAACTTAAATGCAACCCTAGTGGATATGCGATTTGTTAAACCG
>Ga0209992_10000986_pt1 | contig 33293 bp, 25 predicted proteins | sample 2SBtaG_2_FD_182564 | JGI IMG/M metagenome (GOLD analysis project Ga0209992, IMG submission 182564) | Deep subsurface microbial communities from Kolumbo volcano to uncover new lineages of life (NeLLi) - 2SBTROV12_ACTIVE470 metaG (SPAdes)... | ecosystem: Environmental > Aquatic > Marine >...
GTCTCCCAGACCGGCGACTTCCACGACTACACCGGCACCGGCCCCTTTGGCGACGGCCGCTTCGACCTGACCGAACGCGGCCTGCCCGTCGAGCACGTGATCGGCGTGCGCACCATCACCCAGGTCGACGGGGCCAGGGTCACCGTGGACGCACCCCTGCCCACCGGCGACGTGGCCTACCGCCTGCCCGCAGACAGCTGGCCCGACGACGACCAGGCCCCTGTGGCCTTGGCCGGCCGCCCGGGCTTCGCCTTCGCCAAGGTCCTGGCCGACGCGGACGGGGTCCTGATGGTGCCCCACCACCGCGCGGTGGACGTGGTCAGCGACAACCGGATCCTGCCGGGCACTTCGTGGACGTCGACCCACCTCTTCGCCGCGACCTGTGAGGAACCGACCCTGCACGCGACCCTGCTCTACCGCAGTGCGCCGGTTGACCTGGCCCAGGAGCGGGGCTGGACACGCACGGACCGGGTCATGGACCAGGTGACCCGGTGATCTGGCTCTGGCTGGCCTGCACGGGCGACCCGGTGGACACGGGCACGACCGCGTCCACCTCGGGCACCTCGGACACACCGGACCCCCACACCCACGACACGGGACCGGAGCCCCAGCCGGTCTTCGCCAATCCGCCCCAGGCCCCGGATCTGGACGAAGCCGACGGCGTCGTGCACGTGGCGCTCACCGCATCGCGACACACCTTCGACGTGCTGGGCGAGACGGTCCAGGGCTACGCCTACGACGGCAGCGTGCCCGGCCCCACGATCCGGCTGACCCGCGGCGACACCCTGGTGGCCGACGTGACCAACGACCTGGACACCGACACCACGGTGCACTGGCACGGCCTGCACGTGCCCTACGACATGGACGGCGTGACGTGGCAACAGGACCCGATCGCGCCCGGTGAGACCTTCACCTACACCTTCACCGTGGACCAGCCCGCCGGGACCTACTGGTACCACCCCCACGTCGACGTGGACCGCCAGGTGGACTTCGGGCTGTACGGCGTGATCGTGGTCGAGGACCCGGCGGACCCCCCGGTCGACCGGGAGCTGATCGTCGTGCTCGACGACTGGCCCTCCTTCGAGGAGCCCGAGCGGGACACCGACGACGACGGCCACGCCAACGACCACGGCGGCGAGCTGGGGGCGTGGACCGTGAACGGCCTGTCCCGACCGAGCCTGGCCCTGACCGCCGGAGAGCGGGTCCGCGTGCGGGCCGTGAACGTGGCGAACACCGGCTACGCCGACCTGCGCGGCACAGGCACGGTCCTGGCGACGGACCAGGGTCTCCTGCCGGCCGCCGTCGAGACCGACCGCTGGCTCCTGTCCCCGGGCGACCGGGTGGACTGGTCCTGGCGGCCCGATGGGGATGGTGTCTCCCTCCAGGCCGAGCCCTACGCGCTGGCCGGCGGCGCCGCCTGGGGCGACCCGGAGACCCTGGTCGACGTGACCGTGGCGGGCGCAGAGTCCGCCGCGGCGCTCGCCAGCTGGCCCTTCCCCGGCGGCGAGCCCACCGTCGACCCCGGCACCACGGACCTGACCTATGTGTTCCAGGGCGGGCTGCACACCGGGGAGTGGTTCATCAACGGCGAACAGTTCCCTGACGTGACCATCCAGAGCCTGCCGCTGGGGGCCGATGCGGTCATCGAAGTGCGGAACCTGAGCGCGTCCGAGCACCCCTTCCACCTGCACGGACACGGCTTCGAGGTCCTGTCCGTGGACGGCGTGCCGCCGGCGTATCGGACCGTCGAAGACACCGTGAACATGCCGATCCGCAGCGTGCTTCGGCTGCGCCTGGTCGCGGACAACCCGGGCTTCTGGATGACCCACTGCCACATCTTGAGCCACGCCCACGGGATGATGACAGTGCTCGAGGTCTCCGAGGGTTAGGCTGGCTGCCTTCTTGGGGTGCCCATGACCTCCCTATTGCTCTTGCTCGCGATCGGCTGCGACGCGACGTCGACCGTCGCCGACGATCCGGCCTGCGATCCCCTCGCCGACGCCGACAGCGACGGGCTCGACGACTGCACCGAGCTGGAGCAGCTCGGCACCGACCCGAACCTGGCCGACACCGACGGCGACGGACACACCGACAGCGCCGAGCTGGACTGCGTGTCCGACCCCCTGGACGGCGAGCAGATCTGCTACGCCTGTGGCTGGGAACATAGCGATCCCGGAGACCTGGACAACGTCGGCCCAGAGGTCGGAGACACCATCGGCAACCTGCGCATGGGCGACCAGTGCGGCGAGCAGGTGCCTCTGTGGGACCTGGCTGGGCAGTACTGGATCCTGTTCATGACCGCCGCCTGGTGAGGCAGCTGCATGTCCGAGGCGGTCGGCCTCGAGGGTTCAGAAGCGGCGCTGTTGGCCGATCCGGACATCCAGTGGTCCTTTGGGGTCGCGCTGTACGAGGGCGCCGACGGCCAGGTCGCGAACGCCGAGACCGCGCCGGCCTATGCGGCGGCCATCGACGACCCGGCCTTCCCGGTCCTGGCCGATCTGGACGGGGTGCTGATCGACAGCACGCCCTGGAACGGCTCGGGCATGCCCGCCTGGTGCGTGCTGTCCCCTCAGATGACCCTGCTGGACTGCTTTGGCGGGATCGACGACGACCGTCTGGCCGACGCCGTCACCACACACCACGCGACCCGCTGATCTGGAGTGCCCATGCGACCCCTTCCGTTGACCCTGCTGCTGATCCTGGGCCTGAGCGCCTGTGGCGACGACACCACGACCGACTCCGGAACGACCGGGGCGACTGACGCGGATGCCGACACGGACACCGACACGGACACGGACACGGACACGGACACGGACACCGACACCGACACCGACACGGACACGGACACGGACACGGACACCGACACGGACACGGACACGGACACCGACACCGACACCGACACCGACACCGACACCGACACGACGCCGGTCAGCGAGCTGCCCCTCGGCCCAGACGACTCCTACGCCCAGACCGCCTGTGATCTGTTCTCGGGGTCACCCACCTCGATGGTCGACTCGTCCAAGGTCGAGGCCCAGGCCGGACAGACACTCATCGCCCCCAGCATGACCGCCAACACGATGATCCAGCGGGACGCCGACACCGACGACGCCTGGGTCACCCTGGAGTTCGCCGACTGGTCGGTCAACGTGCGGGTCTTCATGCCAGAGACCGCGACCTATGCCCTGCACGGGGCGACGGACGACCTGGAGCTCAAGCGGGAGCTCTCCAACAACGCCGCCTGCCCAGACGCGGGCCTGACCGACCAGATGTGGCGGGTGCACAACTGGGGCAACTACAAGCTGGAGATCGCCGGAGAGAGCGCGTCTCCCCTCCGGCTCAGCGTGCTCCAGGAAGCGGAGTAGGGCCGCTGCTGGCGCTGATCCTGAGCGGCTGCGCGGGCAGCCCTGCGACGGACTCGGGCCCGCCAACTGCGTCTTGGACTTGGGACATCCCGGCGTGGATGCCCGAGCCCGCGGTGCCCGCGGACAATCCGATGAGCTCGGACAAGGTCGCCCTGGGCCGGGTGCTGTTCTACGACTTCCAGCTCTCGATCAACGGGGCGCGTAGCTGTGGGATCTGCCACGAGCAGCCCAAGGGGTTCACCGACGGCTTCGTCAAGGCGGTCGGCGCCTTCGGGGACCGGCACACCCGGAACACGCCCACGGTGCTCAACGTGGCCTGGCGGTCGCCCCTGACGTGGCTGGACCCCGATCAGCACAGCTTGGAGGAGCAGCTGCTGGTCCCGCTGCGGGGCGACGACCCGATCGAGCTGGGCATGGGCGGCCAGGACGATCTGTTGCTGGAGCGACTGGCCACCTTCGAGCCCTACCCGGCGCTCTTCTCGGCGGCGTGGGCCGACGACCCGGATCCGATCACCGTGGCGCACCTGGCCCAGGCGATCGCCAGCTTCGAGCGCACGCTGATCGCCCTGGACAGCCCGTACGATCGCTGGCTCAGCGGCGACGACGAGGCGCTCGACGCAGCCGCTCAGCGCGGGCTGGCCCTGTTCGAGAGCCCCGAGCTCCACTGCAGCGAGTGCCACGGCGGACCCCTGCTGGAGCTGCCGATGGGGGACGACGGGCAGCTGCTCGACGAGCCCGGCTACTTCAACACCGGCCAGTACGACGTGGACGGCGCCGGGGCCTACCCCCCCGACGACCCGGGACTGATCGCACTCACCGGGGACCCGGCGGACAGCGGGGCCTTCCGGACCCCCTCGCTGCGCAACGTGGCGGACACACCACCCTACAACCACGACGGCACCACGGACACGCTGTGGGACCTGGTCGACAACTACGCCCGCGGGGGCCGGGACATCACAGCGGGGGAGCACCCGGGGGACGGTGCGGGCAATGCCCACAAGGACCCCCGCATCTCCGGCTTTGACCTGAGCGACGACCAGGCCGCCGATCTGGTCGCGTTCCTGGGGTCGCTGAGCGACCCGTCGGTGCTCGCCGGCGGCCCCATCGACGACCCGTTCTGCAGGGACGACGACACCGCCCTGGCGGACTGCATCGTGCCCCGAGACCTGGAGACCGACGACGTGGGGCGGTAGCCTGGGCCGCCCATGTCCGATCGCCACCCCGTCCTGATCACCCAGTGCCTCCAGAACGACTTCCTGGAGCCCCTGGCGGCGCACCAGAGCACCCCGAATCGGCTCCACGTGGGTCGGGTCGAGGCTCAGCGCCTGCTGGGGCCCGAGGCGGCCCGCGGACCGATCATGCAGGTGCTCAGCTGGGCCCGGGAGCAGTCCTACGACGCCCTCGACGTGGTGCACATCCGGGACTGGCACGACGCCGATGACCCCCGCCAACACGCCCACCTGGACATGTTCGGTGCCCACTGCCTGGCGGGCACCCGGGGGGCCGAGCTGGTCCAGGGCCTGGGCGACCCGGTCGCCGAGCTGCCCAACGAGCGCTTCGTCGACGCGCTGACCCTCAACGACTTCGTGGACACGACCCTCGAGGCCCAGCTCACCGCGATCCGCGAGCGGGTCGGCAAGCCCCTGCGCATCGGGGTCATCGGGGTGTGGACCGAAGCCAAGGTCACGTTCCTGCTCTATGAGCTGGCGACCCGGCTGGGGGTGCGCGCCCTGGCGACCTGTTCGGCCCTCACGGCCAGCGCGTCCCGCAGCCAGCACTTCATCGCCCTCGATCAGCTCCGCAGCATCCTGGGCGTCCAGGTCCACGACAGCCTGGCCGAGTTCACCGAATGGCTCCAGCCGGGCGGCACCCACCACACCGTGCGCCCGTCCCGGCCCGGTGTGGGCCCCCAGGTGACGGTCGAAGGGGCGCTGGCCGCCGACGACGCGGTGCTGGTGGACTTCCTGTACCGGGACGCCCGCCGGGTGAACCTGGAGCCGCTGGCCGGGGGCTTCTCCGGCGCCGCGGTCTTTCGGGCCCGCAGCTACGACGCCTATGGCCAAGAGCAGGCCCCGACCGTGCTCAAGTTGGGCCCGCGGGCCCTGATCGCCGCGGAGCGGGTCGCCTTCGAGCGGGTCGAGGCCGTGCTCGGCAACGACGCGCCCACCCTGCGGGGCTTCGCCGACGGCGTCGAGCGCTCGGCCCTCAAGTTCGCCTTTGCGTCGATGGGCCAGGGCCGGGTCCGCACCCTCCAAGACCTGTACACGTCGGGGGCGTTGAGCGACGACGCCTTTGCCGACCTGCTGGACCGGGTCTTCGACGACGTGCTCGGGCGCTTCACCCGGGCCGCGGTGGCCGAGCCGGTGAGCTTCGCCGAGGCGTTCACCTTTCACCCCCGCTACGCCGACGGCGTGCGCGCCCAGGTCGCCCGGCTCCTGCCCGACGCCGGCGAGACCCTGCGCTTTCCCGGGGGCTACTCCGTCCCGAACCCCGCCGAATTCTACGAGGGCGTGCTGGCCGAGCTGATGGCGCGGTCCGATGGCGAGCACCTGGTGTCGTGGGTGCACGGGGACCTGAACGGCGCCAACGTGCTGGTCGACGGGCGTGGCAACACGTGGATCATCGACTTCCTCCACACCGCGCGAAAGCCGGTCTTCATGGATCTGGTGAAGCTCGAGAACGACCTGCTCTACATCATGACGCCGCTCCAGGACGAGGGGGAGCTGGTCCAGGCCCTGGCGATCACCCGGGCCCTGCGCCGGGTCCAGGACCTGGCAGCGCCCCTGCCAGAGCGCCTCGAGGCCCTGACGACACCATCGCTCCAGCGCTGCTGGCGCAGCCTGGGCATCCTGCGGTCCCACGTGGCCCGGGTCTGCGGCGCCGATCGGGACCCTCTGAGCTATGGCTGGGGGCGCCTGCGCTACGCGGTCCACACCCTGTTCTTCGAGGAGTCGAGCCCGCTGCAGAAGCGCTGGGCGCTGGCCGCGGCCGGCGGCCTGGCCCAGGACCTGACCCGGGCCCATCGCGCGTCGAGGCAGCTGAGGGTGGACTGGCTCGACGCCACCGCGCTGGGCACGCCCAGCGGGCTGGGCCTGACCCTGTGTCCGGGGCGAGCGGATCGAGGGCGGAGCCTGGAGGCGGACCTGGACGCCCTGCGGGACGCCGGTGTGCGCCGCGTCCTGACTCTGCTCACCGACGCCGAGGTGGCGCGCCTGGGGGTCACGGGCCTCCCGGATGCCTGCGCGCAGCGCGGGCTCACCTGGCGACAGCACTCGATACGCGACCAGGGCGTGCCGACCTTGGCGGACATGCAGGCGCTGGTCGCGTGGACCCTGGACGGGCTGCGGGCCGACGAGCCGGTGCTGGTGCACTGCATGGGGGGACTGGGTCGGTCCGGCACCCTGGCGGCGTGCGTGCTGGTCGCCCAGGGGCACGCACCGGACGCCGCGATCCAGTGGGTCCGCCAGGCCCGGGGCCCCCGGGCGGTCGAGGTCGCGGCCCAGGAGGCGCTCGTGCATCGCCTTGCCGGGGTGCTCTGATCGAATTCGACACGGAGAGGGCCTGAACGCGACAGTCGCGACACGGAGGGGCACTCAACGCGACAGATCCCGGCTTCGGGGTGCCCCTGGAGGCCAGAAAGGGGCAATTCGGGCCCAGGAAGGGCCTTGCCGCGGCCGATCTGTCGCGTTCGACCCCTCTCCATGTCTCGACTGTCGCGTTCGACCCCTCTCCGTGTCTCCAGCGAGGCCCGTGCACCGCTGGCGTCGGTGTACCGTCTGTGCCCGTGACCCCAGCTCTGCTCGCTCTGCTCCCGATCGCCGGGGCCGCCGACACGCCCCAGCGTGGCGCGGAGCTGGAATTCGCCGTCGAGCGTGGCGACGACGGCACGGACCTGCTCCTGGACCTGGGCGCCCGCGGCCTGCGCCACGACGGGGTCCAGTCCACGGGCCACTGGTTCGGGCTGCACGTGTCCTGGGACTTCCAGGGCAACGACGGCATGGAGATCATCGACCGCCTGGAGCTGAGCTTCCTGGAGGTCACCCGCCCCTTCGAACAGGACCGGCTCACCCTGGACCTGGTCTTCCTGGAAGCGACCTACGACTACGACGCCGGCATGATCGACGCGACCGCGCTCGGGGGCGGCGTGACGATCGTGCTGCTGGACCCGTACCTCTCCGCGTCCGTCGGCCTGGACGTGCGCTACCGGGCCCAGGCCGGGTTCTGGGTGGTGCGAAACCACAACGCCCTGGTGGGGATCCCCCTCTCCCTGGACGCCAGCTGGCAGGGCGAGATCCCCCTCTTCGCCGAAGGTCGGCTGATGGTGCGGCCGTCCATCGCCGCGTGGGGCCAGGCCACAGCGATCTTCGAGGTCGAGGCCGACGCCAGTGCCGGGTACGTGGTGCTCGACGGCGAAGAGGTCGACGTGCGGCTCTTTGTGGGCGGGACCTACCGGCTCGACACCTGGACCTGGGGACCGGGCGGCCGCGGCACGGGCCGGCTGTCGGAGTGGACCGGGTCCGGCGGCGCCGGCCTGCGCTTCTGAGGGCCCAGCGATAGGGCTGCTGGGCCTGTCCCTCGGAGGTCCCATGTCGCTCGAGCTGCTGAACGCCGGCCTGACCCAAGAGGTCGCCGCCATGGAGGCCGAAGGCCGCGCCAAGGCTTCTGAGCGGGTGATCGTGGACTACGTGCCCCCGCGGGGCGAGCTGGGCCCGCGGTACAAGCTCGCCGGCCACGGCGACAAGCCCTTCATCCGCATGAACAGCAACAGCTACCTGTCGCTGTCCCACCACCCCAAGGTCCTGGCAGCAGCGGACGCGGCGACCCATCGCTTCGGTGCGGGACCTGGCGCGGTGCGCTTCATCGACGGCACCTTCACCCCCCACGTGGACCTGGAGCAGCGCATCGCCGCGTTCATGGGCCGGCCCGCGGCCAAGATCTTCAACAGCGCCTACACCACCAACCTGGGGCTGGCCCTGGCCCTGCAGAACAAGAAGACCTTCTGGGTCGGCGACGCCCTCAACCACAACTGCATCATCCGGGCGATGCGCATCGCCGGCGTGCCCCGCGAGAACAAGGCGATCTTCCGCCACAACGACATGGCCCACCTGGCCGAGTGCGTGGCGAACATCCCCGACCCCATCGAGCGGGTGGTGGTCATCTTCGACGGCGTGTTCTCCATGCGCGGCGACCACGCCCCCATCGGCGCGATCAACGACGTGCTGGCGCCCCACCGCCACCGCTTCAAGGAGGGCCTGGTCACCGTGGTCGACGACTCCCACGGCATCGGGGCCTTCGGGGCCACAGGCCGCGGCACAGAAGAGATCGCCGGCGCCCAGGTCGACATCTCGGTGGGCACCTTTGGCAAGGCCTTTGGCGTCAACGGCGGCTTCGTCGCCGCCAGCCCCCAGGTCGTCGAGGCCATCCGCCAGAAGGCCGACACCTACATCTACACAAACCCGCTCTCGGCGGCCGACGCCGCCGCGGCCTGCGCTGCCGTCGACCTGGCGGACTCCCCAGAAGGCCTGGCCCGCCTCCAGCACGTCCGGGACCGGATCCGGCAGTTCCGCGCCGGCATCGACGCCTTGGGCCTGGAGACCATCCCCGGGGTGCACCCGGTGACACCGCTGATGGTCCGCGACACCGAGCGCACCGCCCGCATGGTCGACGGCTTCACCGACGGCGGCGTGCTGGTGGTCGGGCTGAACTTCCCGGTGGTCCCCCAGGGCGACCAGACCATCCGCTTCCAGATCAACGCCGCCCACACCGCCGCCGACGTGGACGAAGTCCTGAACGTGCTGGAGAGGATCCGCGGATGAGCACCGTGAAGACCGTCTCCGAATTCCCCTTGCACCTGGGCCTGGGCGCAACCGCCGAGTGGCAGGACCGCTTCACCGGCGACATGGCCTGGTACATGGCCTATGGCCAGCGCAACGCCAGCGATGGCCTGGAGGGCCGGCTGGTGTCGATGCACACCTTCTCCGAGTCCTGGACGTCGTGGGAGATGCACCCCCAGGGCTCCGAGATCGTGCTCTGCACGGCGGGCCGCCTTCGCCTGACCCAGGAGAACCCGGACGGCACGATCGAGGTGGCCGACCTCGACCCTGGCCAGGCCGTCGTGAACGCGCCGGGTGTCTGGCACACCGCCGACGTGCTGGAAGGCCCGGCGACCGCGGTCTTCATCACCGCGGGCGCAGGCACCGAGATCCGCGAGCGCTGAGGCAGAACCGCGGGCTTCCGCCTCACAGAGCCGGCTCCGAGATCCGACCACTCAGGGAACCCCCGAGGTGTTCCCTTGCTGTGGATCGTCGCCCTTGCCGCCTGCGCCACCGAGACCCCCGGACCCGCCGCCCCGGACGGAAGCACCGAGGACGGGCCCCAGGGGCTGGCCCAGCTCGCCCCCCACTGGTCCCAGGTCCCCCTCCCTCCCGTCCTTGTCGACGTGCCCGACGACGGTTCCCTGGAACCGAACGACTGGCTCGAGACCACGCTGCCAGGCTCTCCCCAAGAGCCCGACGACGACGAGCCCGAGGATCAGACCGAGAGCGAGCCCTGCGAGCCCAGAGGCATCGACACGGTGCTGGAGCTCACCTGGGACGACTGGAGCCTGGAGACGGCGGCCACGGGACTGGGCGAGCCCACGGCCCTGGACGTGGACCACGACGGCACCTTCTACGTGGGCGCGGGCCTGGGCGCGACGGACGCTCGCTCGGTCCTGAGGGTCAGCCCCGACGGCACCGTGAGCCAGTCCGGAAGCATCGCCGACCCCGACGGTGTGGGCCTGGACGCCGACGGCGTCCCCCACGCCGCCGGCTCCGACGACATCTGGCGCCTGGGGTCGTTGTCGGGCGGCGTGGACGAGCGCGTCGCCACGCTGTCCGGCGAGAACGTCAACGACCTGCACATCGATCGCGACGGCGACGGCAGCTTCTACGTCGGTCTGGACGATGGCCAGGTGGTCCGGGTGTACCCCGACGGCACCCAGGTCTCGCTGATCGGTGGGGCCTCTGGCGGGCGCGTGATGACCCTGGACCCCGAAGGATCGCTGTGGGTCCTGCGCCCCACCACCGGCGACCTGGACAAGCTGGATCCGGACACCGGCGAGGTCCTGCTCTCGGTCGATCTGCCCGCCCAGGCGATCCCCGGCCTGATCCGTGTCAACCGGATCACCTCGGACCCCGACGGCGTGCTCTACATGTCGGCCTACATCGACGGCGACGGCGCACGCATCGCCGCTTGGGACCCGGACGAGCCCGACACTCACGACATCGTCATCGACAACATGGCCGGCGACCAGAACCCAGACGACCTGAACTGGTCCCCGGATGGGCGCTGCCTGTATGTGTCCCAGCCGCTGATCGGCACGGTGATCCGAACCTGCGCCTGTGACTGACGCTCTACGACCCGTCTTCCTGCGTCGACTGCTGGGCCAGGGCCCGGAGCGCCTCTGGGGAGGGGGTGAGGACCGATCCAGAGCCCGGTGCCGTCCACGCCGCGATCGCGGCGGCCTGCACGGTGGCTCGGAGCTGACCCCGGGTCAGCGCGACGTCGGTCAGGACCGACCGGAGCCGGTCCTCCGGCAGCGGTGCCAGGCCGACGTGCCGCAGGGCGGCGTTCCAGTCCGCCGGGCCGAGCTCCGCCCGCTCCATGCGCACCCGACCGCGGGCCGCTGGCTGAGGGAGCTGGCGTAGGGGCACCGTCGCCCCCACCACGACGACCGGCTCGTCGAGGGCGATGCACAGCCCGTCCAGCCAGGGCGGAGGCCCCTCACCCGGGCCGATGAGGACCACGAGCACGGCCTCGGACAGCTTCGCCGCACGAGCCAGGGGCACGGGTGCCAGCTCGGCTGCCCCCCGCACCAGCAGCGTCCGCCGCCCGCGACCGGCCGCCCACGCGGCCACGAGACGCGCGCCGGGCAGAGCCGCGGCGCCCGTCAGGGCGAGGCAGGCCGGCTGACGATCTGCGGCGAAGGCCCGCTCGAGCCGCGATCGCAACGGGGGCGGCACCGGCGGGGGCTCGGCGTCGGCCGGCAAGGTCGCCAGGGTGGATGCTCCCCGGGCCATCGACGCGACCTCGGCCACGGTCCGCAGTGCGCCGTCCCCTTCTTCGATCAGCCCCCAGCGTCGAAGGCCCCCCTCGGCCCCCAGGCGTTCCGCGACGCGAGCCCGCTCCGCCGGGTCCTCGGCCCACAGATCCATCAGGGCCAACGGCCGGGCCCCTTGGCCGTCCAGCGCGAGCAGCAACCGGAGCAGCCAGCGGTCGCGCTCGTCCAGTCCCAGGCGGCCGCCCGCGAGGTCCAGGGGGAGGGCGATGCCGTGGAGCAAGGTTGCCCGCCAGCGCAGCCACCACTGGAGGCGGAGCTCGTCGGCGGAATCCAGCGGGGCAGACCGCGCAGGCCGGCGGCCATCGGCCTCGTCGGACGCCTGCTGCGCCAGGGCGCCGAGCCGGACCGGCAGCCAGCGCCGGAGATCTCCGAGGAGCGCCTCCTCGCTGGGGTAGGGCTCGAAGGACTCCCGGAGGATCCGCGCTGCGTCCGCTCGGGTCTCGGTCGCCTGGGGCTCCGGCCGTCCCTCCGCTGCTGCCATCAGACAGACATAGGCCCACCCGGGCCGCCCGAGGGCCAGCGCGTCCCAGCCCACCAGCTCCTGGCCGTCCGGGCCCGTGGGGTCCGCGTGCAGGGCGGGATCGAGGCGCCAGCCGACTCTGGCCACCCCTTCGACGCCGTCGCTCCGGAAGCGCGCGCGGCACTCGCCGAGCGCGGCGGCAGCGGCCAGGGCATCGGGGTCGGGCAACGGGACTCCTGAGACGACCGGCCCCCGTGCAGGAAGCAGGGTGAGGGCGGGCCCGTGGACGATATGATCCCGCGGAGGACGCGCGACATCCTGGCAGGGAGCTGACGTGGCGAGACAGGGTGGCCCCCTCCACAAGAAGGGACCATGGACGCCCGGCGAGGGCGACTCCGACCAGGCCGCGCCGGAGCGCCGTCCGACCCTGACCGAGGACCTGCAGCAGGCTGCGGGCAACCACCGGCTCGACGAGACCCTCCGACGTGGGGACCCGGATGGCCACGACCTCTACCTGCGGGACCTCTGTGCGGTGGCGCAGGAGACCGGGCACGACCTGAGTCCCTGGACCCCCTGGAATGCCGCGCCCAGCTGGACCGCCTTCGTCGCCCCCTGGTACCGGGTCATCGCCGCCGAAGAAGCCCGTGCACCCGCGCCGGCGGCGGCTGTGGACGGCCCGAGCCTGCAGCGCCACGCGCCGGGCGCCACCGACCTGTCCCAGCTCGACCTCGCCGACTGGTACCAGGACCTGGTCCAGCGCACCGGCGCCGGACGCTCGCTGCGGCCCCTCGAGCAGGACGTCGTGGCGGCCGGAGCGGGCCGGCCCGTCCCCGAGGCCCGGATCCACGAGGGCCCCCTCGCGGCCCAGGCCGCTGCCGACATCGGCGCCCGCGCCTTTGCCGTCGGCACCGACATCTACCTGGGCGCGGCGGCGAACCCGGCCCACCCCGAGGGGGCCGAGCTCCTGGCCCACGAGGCCATGCACGTGCGCCAACACCTCGAAGGCCGGGACCGCGGCCTGCAGGGCATCTCGGACCCGGGCTCCCCCCTGGAGCGCGAAGCCGACGCAGCCGGCGCCCGCGCCGCAGCCGCGGCCGATGCCAGGGCCGCCGACTGGGGCTTCCGAGCGCCGGAGCTGCCCGGACCCGAGGGTCGAGCCCTCGTGGCCTTCATTCGCCGCCGCCTGCCGACCCGCCCGGCCAGCCCGCCACCCGCGCTCGTCCAAGAGGGCCTGTTCAAGGTCCTGGCGCAGCAGCTCCAGGTCCGCCTCGGCGACCTGCGGGAGAGCCTGGCTCCGGACTCGGGTGGCCCAGGGGACGCCGACCTGACCCGGCACGCCCTCGCCCTCGCGGAGACCGCAGCCCGCCGGGCCTTGACCTTCGACGAGCTCTCACCAGACACCTTGCGCCGGCTCGCGGCCGTGGCGGGTGCGCCGGGGGCCGAGGCCCTCCTCCAGCTCCAGGCCACCTTCGCCCCCTACCCGAATTTCGCCGCAGCGGTCTCCCGACTCCTGAGCGACCTCGCGCACACGCCGCCGGCCACCCCCGGCGAGCGCCTGCTCGCCGAGGGCGCGGAGGCGCTCCCTTCCATCGTGTCGCCCCCACACCTGCCCGACCCGACGGGGGTCCACGACGACGACCCCGCCCGCGCGGCCCTCACGGGCGCCCTGCTCGCCCGCTACAGCCGAGACCTGGGCCTCGATCCCGGCCGCCTCCAGGTCCACACCGACCTCGAAGGCCAACGCCGGACCGTGTCTCTGGGAACGCGGGGCCTGGCCGAGGGACGCCACATCTACCTGGACCCGGACCGCTACGACCCCCAGCGGGCCGAGGGCCGCGGCCTGTTGGCCCACGAGCTGACCCACGTCGCCCAGGACAGCCTGACCGCCCCTGTCGCGGTCACCGGTCTCGGGGCCGAAGCCGAAGCCGGGGTTGCCGCCGAGCAGGCCGCGCGCGGGGGCAGCCTCGCACCGGCGACCCTGGCGATGCCGGTCGGGCACGTGGCCGCAGAGGGACCGCTCCAGAACCCCGCCGCCCAGCTGCAGACCATCCAGGACAACCTCCAGTCCACACTGGGCCCCCAGTCCGAGTCCATGGGGGAGCAGGTCCAGAGCCTGAGGGACGCCGCGCCGACCAACCGGCCCCAGAACGCGACCCAGGACCGCGACGAGAAGATGGATCAGTACGAGGACGGCGTCGACGGCATCGCCGACCAGATCGGCGACACCGACGCCTTCGACGACCTCTGCGAGGCCATCGACGACGACCAGTCCACCGCCGGGCCGCTCTCCCGCATCAAGTCCTCCGACAACTACGACCGACTGGCCGACATGTGGAAGGGCGCTCTGGAGGGCGAAGAAGACCAGAGTCGCATGCAGTCGTTGTTCAACAGCGAGTTCGACGGCCGGGGATTCTGGGCCGAGACCGAGCAGGCCTTTGACATGGTCTGTCGCGACGCCAAGCGCGAGGGCCAGCAACGGCAAGCAGCGGACGCCACCCGCGGCGAGCTCGAGCAGGCGCGGCAGGAGGGCGAGCAGATCGTCAGCGAAGAGGGCGCAGACCAGAGCGGCGAGGACGGCGGCGCCGAGCAGGCCGAGGCCGGTGCCGGGCCCGAGTGCGCCCCCGGGGACCCGAGCCTGGCGGCGCTGATGCACGCCGAAGTCACGGAGTTCCCGGATCCGCTCTCCAACTTCAACCAGCTCCAGCAGAACCAGAGCACCTTCGACCTCGTCGCCGGCGAAGTCGGCCACCAGGAGACCTTCGTCAACGGGCTCCAGTCCGACGCTGGCACCGACTTCTCCAGCAAGATGTCCAGCCGCTGGGACGAGATCGGCAACGAGGTCTGGCGCGGCGTGGCCGGCGGCTTCGTCCAGGGCGCCTCGGACCAGTTCCTCGACACCCTGGTCTGGGACTCGCTGGGCAAGGTCGGCGACATGGGGGTGGCGGCCCTGAGCCGTGGCCGCCTCGGGACCCAGGAATTCCCGGTGGTCGGCCCAGCCATCACCCTGGTCCAGAACGGCCTGATGGGCGACGTCCTGAGCGGCGACCCCTTCAGCGGCCAGTACGCCCAAGGCCTCGCCGATCAGTGGGGCGGAATCGGGGGCACCTACGACCAGATGTCCGGCAAGCTGGACATGCTGGCTGGGGCGTCGGGCACCGACCTCGCCGGCCTGCTCATCTCCATCGCGGCGGACTGGGTCACCATGGGCCGGGACGCCCTGGACCTCCTGGTCAACGTGCTCAGCACGGCGTCGGCGGTCTGCTACGTGGTCGGCGCGATCTGCGTGGTCTTCGGCCTGGCCCTGAGCTGGTGCGGCATGGGCTGGCTGGTCACGGTAGGCACCTGGCTCTTCCGCGTCGGGCGCATCCTTGGGCGCATCGTCGACGTCCTGGAGCCCATCGTGCGGCTGCTGAGCGCGCTCGCCTTCCTGCTGCGCACCGCGTCGGCCTTCCTGGTGCCGGCGGACATCTACGCCCAGGAGCTGGGGGCGGTCGGCGAGGCGTCGGAGACCTTTGGCACCAAGTTCGGGGAGTACGCCGGGGAACAGGCGGGCGAGGCGGCCCAGGACTGGGTCGGTGGCGCGATCCGCCCCGATGCCCCCGACGCAGGCACCCCCGACGCCGACGCCCAGGCCGAAGGGCAGCCCGCCGGCGAAGGCACGGTCGAAGCGGCCGAAGGCACCCTGGACAACACCGCCGACAACGTCTCCACCGAGCTCGACAACGCGTCGAGCGCGAACGACGACGCCGTCGCCGAGGTCGCGGCCTCCGAGGCCGAGGCCGCCGAGAGGACCGACGACGCCCCGGCCCAGGACGCCCCCGCCGAGACCCCGCCGGAGACCACCCCGGACGAGTCCGACACGCCCGCCGACGCCGACCCGGACCGCACGCCCGACAGCGACAGCGACCCGGACCGCTCTCCCTCCGCCGAACAGAACCAGAAGACCTTCAAGGACATCCTGATCGGCAGCATCTGGCCGAACCGCCAGGCACGGGCCGACCTGATGGACGACCTGGGGGCCTTCAAGGACCAGCTGCGGTCCGACTTCGACCCCCAGGCCCAGCGAGCCCGCCTGGCCGAGATCGTCGGCGAATTCGACCAGGCCCGCCAGGACGTCGACCGGCTCCAGGGCGCCCTCAACGACCTGATGGCCGACTCCTCGGGGGGGCCCGCAGAGCAGGCCGCCATCGACAGCATTCGCGCACAGCTGGCCCAGGCCGAGACGGTCAAGAGCATGCTCGGCCGGGACGTCGAGGTCGCCCGGAGCTGGCTCAACGTCATCTCATCGGACGGTGCCGAGGAGAGCGTGACGCGGGACCCGCTCTCCAGCGAGCCTGGCGACGGCGCTGCCAACCGGCTCGACAGCGACAGCGCCGACGACACCCGGCGCCAGGAGCTCGACGAGAGCCTGCCCGACCTGGAGCAGGAGGCCCTGGATCGCCGCCAACAGGCCGACGATGACAAGACCGAAGCCGACCGCCTCCAGCAGGAGGTCGAAGCCGAGCGCACCCGCCAGGAGGAACAGGCCGCCCAGGACCAGCGCAACCAGGAGGCGCGAGACGCCGCCGACGCCGCCTCGGCCGAGCAGGCCCGGCTGCTCCGGGAAGCCGACGCGGCAAAGCGGGAGGCCGACGTCGAGATCCCCCAGCGCACCGACGAAGCCAAGGGCCAGTTCGTGGACCAGCAGGTCACGATCGGCAGCGGCGACGACGCCGTGTCCGGGCGGGTCGTCGAGGCCCAGGACAGCGGAGTCATCTACGCCGACCAGGACGGCAACTGCCACTACGTCGACTGGAATCAGGTCTCGGTGCCGGAGCAGTTGGCCGAGCACCGGGACTACATCACCGACGGCAGCAAGCAGGACCACGACGCCGCCTGGGCCCGCTACGTCGAGGCTTCGACCCACGCCCACGAGATGAACCTCACCCCCCTCGGTGCGAGCACGGTCGACGCCAGCGCGTCCCAGGACGCCGCAGACGCCACGGCGGAGCAAGCCGACGGCCCGACCGATGGCGAGAACGGCACCCTGGAGGAGCGGGCGGCCGCCGCCCAGACCCAGGCCACCCAGTCCGCCGCCGCCGCCGATGCCGCCGAGCAGAACCACACCGACGCGCAGGACGAGCTGCGCCAGGTCGAGGAGCGCCTGCTCAGCACGCCCTACCCGGTGCAGCACGAGCGGGATCGCGCAGCGCCCGCCGACGAAGGCGAGGGCGGCGTGCGCAACTGGCTGGCGGACAACGTCTTCAACAGCGATGTCACCAGCTCCGGCAACGCCATGGGCGGCGTGGGCAGCTCCTACCGGGAGCTGCTGGAGGGCATGGCCGACGGCTCCTTCCAGGAACAGCTCGCCCGCATCGGGCGTGCCATCGCCCCCGGGGTCTCCGCCGATCCGTCGCCCCAGACCCAGGCCCAGCAGAACTTGCAGCGAGACCAGGCCGTGCTGAACACCAGCGAGGAGGACCTGCTCAACCACCGGCCCGAGGAGTCCACCCTGCAGCAGATCTCGGGCTCCCTGACCGCCGCGGGCGAGTTCCTCCGGAGCGGCGTGAACCTGGCCGGAAGCCCCAGCGTCCAGCACATGGTCCAGGCCCCGCCCAAGGACATGGAGACCATGGGTCGGGTGCGGCAGGAAGCCGAGGCAGCCGCCGCCCAGTACGCCGTGGAGCACGCCATGGCCTACCGCGCCTACCTGGCCGAGATCCGGATGCAGGTCTCGGTCGACGAGGGCAACGCACTGCTCGAAGGCGAGGGCAGACCGGTCCAGGAGGCCGCCGAGGCCGCAGCAGGTCCCATCGCCGAGGGACAGCAGCAGGCCTCCCAGCGGGCCGCGACCCTCGCGGGCGCCGAGCCGGGCACCCAGCCCGCGGATCCCGCCGTGGCCTCCGAGACGGCGGCCGCCGGCGGCAAGATGGACGAGGGCGCCGAGGCCCAGGACGAGCAGGCCAGCTCCGGCGACATGTCGGCCATGGGCAGCGAGTCCGCGTCGGCCCAGGACGCGGTCAACGAGAGCGCCAACACCTCCACCAGCGCCTCCCAGGACGCCAGCTCCCAGGAGCAGGAGGCCCTCACCCAGCTCTCCACGACCCAGCAGGACCTGGCCAGCGGCGTGGGCGACGCCAACAGCCAGCTCGAGGCCAAGATCGGCCAGAACGACTGCGTGCTCCAGGACATCCAGACGACCAAGGCGACCCACCTCTCCCAGCGGGACGCGGCCGGTGCCACCGCCGAGGAAAAGGCCGGCGCCTACAACGCGGACCTGATGGAGATGGCCACCTGGGCGGCGACCTACCGCCAGCACCGGGTCCAGTACGAAGCGGGTCAGGGCAACTGAGCCTTGTCCGCTGATCCCTGGCACGCGCTCCTCGAAGGGCGCACCGAGCCGGCCGCGGCCTGGACGCTCTTCGACCGGGCCCCGGCGCCCCTGCGCGTCCACTGGCTGGGCCGGCTCACCCACCCGGATCGGCACGGCCCCATCGTGGCGGCCCTGGCCCTGGGCATGGACCGCTGGGACAGGCCCTCCCAGGTGGCGCTGGCGACCGCCCGGCTGCGCGTCGCCCAGGCCGAGCCCGAGAGCGTCCGGACCCTGGTGGCCGAGGCGAAGCATCGCTCAGCCGAGCGCATCGTGGCTCTGGGACCCGCACCCCGGCCGCTGGGAGCTGCCCTGTGGTTCGAGCTCGTCGTCGTCGGGCCCTTCGCCGCCAAGGTCGCCTGGTTCATGTTGTCGTTCCAGGCCGTCCTGGGCTTTGCCAAGCCCGAGGCCCGCTGGGAGCCCAGCGCCATTGCCTGGTTCGTGATCCCAGCGGTGCTGCTGGCCATCTCCGCCTGGGACAACCAGAAGCACATGGACCGGCTCAGGCGCGGCATGGTCAGCCTGGTCGAGCGGATCGACGCCGAGGGCCGCAGGGGCCCGGACGGCAACCCTGACACCCGTCGCATGTACTACACCTACCGCTACATCAACCCGGACGGGGTGCGGTACAAGACCACCATGAAGAAGATGTGGTTCGGGGACGACGGCTACAAGGGCTCGGGCCCCTGGGTCACCCTCGTCCTCCCTGGGACAGCACGCCTCTTCACCGACTCCCGGCACGCCGGCGCGGCCGTCACCGCCGACGGTCGCCTCACGGTTGCCTGGACCGGCTGGTTCTGGATCGCCTGGGTGGTCGTCACCCTGTCCCTCTTCTTCGTCACCCTGGCCCTGCACGGCCTCCCTACGTGAGCCACCACCGATGACGGATCGCCCGCCCCGCCCTCTGCCAGACCACGCCCGGGAGGCACTCGTCGCCCTGCGCCCGGCGGACCTGCGGGGCACGGCCGCCCGCCTCCCCGGCCCGATCGGCCAGGTCGCCCTGCGCATCGCCGACGCCCTCGATCGTCCCGACCCGGTCGCGGCGGTCCAGGCCCTCGCCCAGCAGCTCCAGCTCGACGACCCCAACTCCCTGAAGGGCGTGGCGGGCATGTTCAAGCCCCTCCAGGTCCTGCTCCCTCTGGCGGAGCAGTCCGCGGCCTACGCCACGCGGACCGCCCGCCAGGCCGACGCCGCCGCGGCAGCCCTGCGAGCCGAAGCCAGGAAGAGGGCCCCGGACCCCATCCAGTCCTTGATCGAGGCGGCCCACAGCGCGAGCCCGAGTCCGGCCCTCAGGGCTGCGCTGCAGGACGCCCACGAGCTCCTCGGCCGCCTGGATCGCCTGGTGGGCGAGCTGCCGCGCCGGGGTCCGGAGACCCTGGCGGACCTGCCTTCCCTCGAGGCGGACCTGGAGGACCTGGCGGACCGCCTGGCTAGCGAGCACCTCTCTCCGGGCAAGGCCCTGGCACCCCTGGCGGCCGCCCTGGCCTCCTGGCGCGACGGGGTCGCCCGGGCACAGCCCGCGCTCGCGGCCGACCTGTCCGCGGTGCTGGCGGTGCTCGAAGACCACCGGGCCTCCTCGGAAGGGGCCGAGGCCGTCGCGGCTCACCTCCCTGCCTGGCGGGCCGTGCTCCGGGACGCCGAAGCCGCTGGCGCCCACCAGGCCGCTCGCCTGGCCGGGGTCCGCCTCCAAGCCCACGCCCTGGCCTCTGGCGACCACGAGGCCGTGGTGTCCCTGGCGACCCGGGTCGGGGCCGTGGCCCGCGCTGGGGGCCACGAGGCCAGTGCCCTGATGTCTCGGATGGAGGAGGCCCTGGCCCTGGCCCACCTGGGTCGCTACGCCCAAGCCGAGCAGGCCGCCGAGGAGGCCCTGGTCGGCGCGGCCGCCCTCAGCGACGCCGTGCTCCGGGGCCGCGCCCGCCTCACCCAGAGCCAGGTGGTCGAGCTCCAGGGGGAGCGCGGCGCGGCGCGGCGGCTCTACCAGCGCGCCCTCGATGATCTGGAGCCGTCCATCCAGGTCGCCCCCATCTGCGCCCGGGCGGCGCTGGGCATCGCTCGAAACACCGACAGTGCCGAGGACCGCATGGGCCCCCTCCGCGTGGCGCGGGCGACCGCTCTCGCCGCCCGGGACGGCCAGCTGCTCTCCCTGGCGGTGGTCGGCCTGGCCACCGCGGCGGCGGAGCTGGGGGACCGCCGGGGAGCGGTGGGCGTCCTGCTGGAGGGGAGACACAAGGCCGGCGTGCTGGGGGGCGAGCAGGCCGTGAGGCCGATCCGCCTCCTGGTGGAGGCCTTCCAGCAGGAGTGGGGGGCCGAGGCGTTCGATCGGCTGGTGATGTCGTTTCGCCAAGAGGCCTGAGGCCCCGGAGCCGACCCGACGAGGCCCCCGCCGACGGAAATGCTCCTTTTCATCCCGTGGACGCCGTGGGTCCAATGGGGCGATGTGGCTCTCTTGGTTCATGTTCGCTTGCCAGGTCGACAACGGCCAGGTGGACCTGCAGTACTGCCAGGACGACCTGGGCCGCGACGTGACGCCGTCGCCGGAGTCGGTCACCTGGCACCAGGACGCGGCGCCCATCGTTGCGGCGAAGTGCGGGGGCTGCCATGGGAGCGAAGGGCTCGCCCCCTTCACCCTCAACGGCCCCGAGGACTTCGCCATCCGGGCCGAGACCGTGCGGCTGAGCCTGGAGAGTGGCTCGATGCCCCCCTGGTCCGCTGAAGCCTGCTGCGGCCAGACCTACCTCACCGATCGAAGCCTGACCGACGACGAGCTCGCCACCCTGCTGGCCTGGCTCGACCAGGGCACCCCCGAAGGCGATCCGGACACCGCCTCGGACCTGCCTCCGCCGGCCAGCGACCTGCCCCGGGTTGACGCCACCATCACCATGTCCGAGGCCTACACCGCCGAGCCCCAGCGCGGCACCAACGACGACCTGCGCTGCTTCCTGGTGGACCTGCCGACCGAGGCCACCGGTCGCTACGTGGTCGGACAGGCGGTGGTGCCCGGTAACACCGACATCGTGCACCACGTCGTCGTCGACGCCGTGCCGCCAGAGGACCTGGCCGACTACCAGGCCCTCGACGACGAGGACGCCGGCCCCGGCTGGAACTGCTTCGGGGGTGGTGGGGCCACGGGTGGCACCAACATCGGCGGCTGGGTGCCAGGCCAGGGGGGCTTCGAGCTGCCCGGTGGACTGGGGCGCTGGATCGAGGAGGGCAGCCAGGTCGTGCTCGGCATGCACTACGACCTGAGCGCCACCGGCGGCGAGCCGGCCACCGACCAGACCAGTGTTCAGCTGATGCTCGCCGACGAGGTCGACCAGGTTGTGGAGAGCATCGCCTTGATCCACCCGCTGTGGCTGCTCGACGACGGCATGGCCATCCCCGGCGGCGGCGCCGAGACGTCCTACGCCCTCACAACCGACCCCGGCGAGCTCTACGGACGCGACAAGCGCTGGGAGGTCTGGGGGGTGTTCGCCCACATGCACGAGCTGGGGGCGTCCACCTCGATCGCCATCCATCGGGCCGATGGCACCCAGGAGTGCCTGCTCCACATCGCCGACTGGGACTTCGCCTGGCAGGCCGACTACTGGTTCGACGCGCCCACAGCGCTCGAGCCCGACGACGCGCTCTATCTGGAGTGCACCTGGGTGAATCCAGGTGACGACATGGCCTGGCAGACGGACCAGGAGATGTGCGTGGCGGCGCTCTACGTGACGGAGATCCCGGAGTGATCGTCTGGAGTGTCCTGTTGGCCTGCGCGACCACCACGTCGCTGGGCAGTGCGCGAACCCTGCCCCAGGGCGAGCTCCAGCACGGGGTCGCGACCGAGCTGGGCCTGGTCGACAGCCGGCCCATTGTGACCCCCCTGCTGCGCTTCGACTACGGCGTGCGGTACGGCATGCTCGACGAGCTGGAGATCGGCGCCCACGTGGGCCTGTGGCCGCTCTTCGGCAACCGCTGGATCCACGCCGGGTTCGACGCCAAGTACCGTCTCCACTTCGCCCCGAGCCCCAACGAGGGCTGGGACGTCTCCGTGGCAACCGGTCTCGCCTACGACCGGGCCACCGTGTTCGGGATCCAGGGCCAGGCCTTCACCGTCACCCAGAGCCTGCTGGTGGGCAAGAACACCCGCCGGGGCCACCAGTGGGTCGTCGTGCCGCGCGTGGCCTACGAGCGCATCACCAGCAAGGGCGCCTCGCCGGTGACCAAGGGCATGGTCGGGCTCGCCGTGGGCCCCGCCATCACCCGTGAGCGGCTGACCCTGCACCCCCAGCTGGGCTGGTGGTGGTCCACCAACGCCGCAGACGCGGTGGCCAACATGAACGTCTGGAGCCTGTCTTGGTCGGTGTCCTGGCACTGATCGCCACCGGGCGAAGTGTCACGGTGTGTCTCCGGACTGAGGACCCCAGCTCGCCCCTCCCGTTCCTGGTCCCAGGAACGACTCGGAGGACCCATGCCTGCCCGGCTCCACAAGCCCGACCAGGACCCGACGTCCCAGACGCGCAAGCTCGGCGAGGACATCGGGAGCCGCAGAGAGATCATCCAGGAGCGTGGCAACGCCACCGCCTGCCAGGAGCTCGGCGAGGACCAGCCGGCGGGCGAGCAGGAGCCCACGCGGGGACCGGTGCCGTACCTGACCGAGCTGTCTGGGCACTTCGACGCCGACCTGAGCGGCGTTGAGGCCTGGTTCGGGGCGGGCGAGCTGCTCTCGGACCTGGACGCCGGCGCTGCTGCGATCGGCGACGCGATCTACTTCCGCGACGGCAACCCGGACAAGGAGCAGGTCGCCCACGAGCTGGCCCATGTGGCCCAACGCCGGAAGAACGGCGGCGGTGGCTCTGGCGTGAGCGCCCCGACCGACGACGCGGAGCGGGAGGCCGAGCAGGCCGCGGCCGCCGCGGTGCGCGGGGAGTCCACGGAGCTCAGCGCGTCCCTGTCGGCCGAGGTGCACCGCGACGAGGACAAGCCCGCGGCCGGTACCTCGGAGCCCAAGGCGAAGATCCCGCTGCCCCCCAAGGGCGCCGACCCTCACGCGGCGGGTATCGCCGCCGCCGACGCCGAGGTCAAGGTGCAGACAAGCGAGCTGACCGCCCGCCAGGCCGAGCTGGGACGGCTCCACACCGAGCAGGTCCAGAACGAGATGGACATCTGGGACCACGAGAAGATGGAGGCCCAGACCAGGGTGAAGCAGGAGGCCCGCGGGAGGCTGGAGAGCGAGCGCCACGTGGCCGGCGAGCACCTCGAGCGGGCCACCGCAAAGGCGGCCGCCGCCGAGGCCCACACCACCAGGGTCGAGGGGAAGCTGGAGGCCGCCAGGGCGAAGTGGACCGGTGCCAAGAAGGACTGGGAGAGGATGGCACCGATCGAGAAGGAGCTGGCGGAGAAGCGTGCAGAGCTCAAGCGGCTCCAGGAGGCCCGGGCCGAGGCGGCGAAGCAGTCGAACACGAAGACCCGCGCAGTGGTGGACGAGGTGCGCAAGCCTGCCGCCCCGGCGCCGGCCACGAACGTCGAGGCACCGAAGGCGGATGCGCCCAAGGGCGTGATGCAGAGTCTGGGCGACAAGGGGCGGAAGGGCGCCCTGGTCCGGATCACCCGCGCCATCATCGAGGGCCATGCCGCCGGGACTGGCGTCCAGGGACCGGCGGTGGACCCGGTGGCCGAGGTCGCCAAGCCGCCGCCAGGGGGCGCCCAGGTCAACGCACAGCGCGAGCGCGGCAGCCGCGCCAGGCAGCCCGAGGTGCGCCCCGGGAATAGCCGCCCGCTTCCGCCCAACGAGGCCGCGCTGCAGAAGCGCATCGACGAGCTGGTGGTCCAGCGACGGGCGATCGATCCGCTGCGCCAGACGCGCCAAGCCGCGGTGGGCGCAGAGGCCAGGCTCAAGGAGCTGGAGGCCCGCGTGGCCGAGCTCAGGGCGGCCCAGAGCAAGGCCACCACCGCGATGGTCGACGCCACGGCCACGGTCACCGACCTCGACGAGCGCATCGCCCAGAAGACCGCGGACATCGACGCGCACAAGGGCCGGGTCGAAGCCGGACGGGCACAGGCCGACGCGCTGCGGGCTCGCAACGGCGTGCTGCCCGACGAGCTGGCGGCCAAGAACGCCGAGGTGAAGCAGGCGGAGAAGGCCCTCGCGGACGCCAAGGAGGCCCGAGAGGCCGCCCGGGCCCGCGCCCTGGCAGCCAAGGCCCAGGTGGCCGAGGCGGGCAAGGCCAAGGCCGAGCTCGAGACCACCGCCAAGGACGCCGAGGGCACGCACAAGGCGGCGGCAGCCGAGGAGGCCAAGGCGCCGAAGGCCGCGGACCCCAACATGTCTCCAGACCCCGCCAAGGCGCCGACCCCAGCCGCCGAGCCCGTCAAGGCGCCCGTCGCCTCACAGCCGGTCATCGAGCCGACCCGGGTGCCGCCCAAGACGCCCCCGAGCGACCTCCCGATGCACGCCCCTCAGGTCGACGCTCCCCCACGGGTCCCGACCGTGGACGGACCCAAGACCAAGGGCGCCGGCCCCATGAAGTTCCTCGGACCCATGCTCGACGCCTACACGGCCTACCAGCACTACGACAACTATGGCAAGCCCGGCAACGACGCCCTGGACGACGACTACCAGGCCGTGGTCGGCGGCACCTCCTCGGTCCTTGGCGTGGTGGGGGGCGGGCCCGGGGCCGCGTTGTCGGGGGCCGTTGGCCTCAACCAGGCCGGCGACGCCTACCGCAAGCGGAAGGGTCAGGGGACCGCCAGCGACGTGGCCGCCGAACACGGCGACAACGCCCGCCGCTGGACCGAAGACGCCACGGGCAGCCCAGTGCTCGGCCACATCGTGGGTGGCACGACCACCCTCGGCAGCTCGTTCATCGAAGGCACCAAGAACTTCGGCCTCGGGGCCTATGAGACCGTGCGCTCCCTCTTCAACATGTTCGAGCGCCCCCGCCTGCCCAGCACCCCCGCCAAGGCGCTGCCCCCACACACGACCTGTGGCTCCCACCGCTCCAAGACGCGGCAAGAGCCCATGGTGACCTTCCCCGAGACCGGTCCCGGCTCCACCGAGGACATGATCCGTCGCATGGGCCTGACCCCCCAGCCAGGCGGCAACCAGGGCGCAACCCCTGGCGTGCACGCCCCGCGGCCGGGCGAGATCGATGCCATGCCCGAGGCAGGCCTGAGCTCCGAGGACAAGGAGCTCCTCTTGAGACACCTCATGCAGATGTGACCGGAGGCCCGCTCAGAGATCCTCGATGGCCTCCGCCGCCCCTGTCCTGAATGGGAATTCGTGGGCTCCGTCTGACAGGCCATGTGGTGGCTCCTCCTCTCGTCGGCCGTGCTCGCAGACCCGGTCGAAGATGCCTGGCGAGCCGAAGGTCTCGAGCCGCCTCAGGCCGTGGTCCCACCCGAGCTCATCCAGCGCTTCGAGCCGGGCCTGCGCCTGGTCGGATGGGGACCTGGACGGATCGCGCTGGCTTCGAACGCAGACCCCTTGTTCGTCGTCGACCTGGTCGACGACACCGAACTTCCGGACGACCCAGGCGGACTCGCGGCAACCCTGGTGACCCATGGCATCACCCGGGTCGACCACGCCGAGTGGAGCCGCCCCAATCGTGGCAGTCCGGGCGGCGTGGCCCTCCGCCCTACCTGGCGGCCCCAGGGCTGGGAGCTGGTGGCCGAGCACCCACATCGGGGGTGTGGCAAGGTGGTCCACGCCTCACAAGACGTGGCTCGCCCTCTGTGGACCGTCGAGCATCCGCAGGAGCCGCGCATGGCGGTCATCGTCGTGACGGGACGCACCCTGGGCGTGGTCGGGGTCCATCTGGAGAGCGGCTATGGCCAGAGCCCGGGGACAGTGACCGTCCCGCTGGACCGGGGGTACGTGCTCAGCCTCGAGCTGCAGGCCGGCTGGGAGCGCCTGGACCCCACAGCTGACGGGGTGCTCCTGGTGGAGAACACCTGCGCCTACAGCGGCGACGACATGGCGCCAGAATTCCGGCGAACGGACAAGCTCGCGGTCCGAGTGGTCCCCGGTGTGACCTACGACAGGCCTCGGCCTTGGCAGAATGAACGGTGGACCGAGGTGGTCGAGACCCCCATGCAGCTCGGCGGCCATGAGGCCACGCGCCTCGACTGGGTGATCACTGGCACGGAGGCCAACAACCTGCACTGCACCCGATGGGAATTGGGGGTGTGGGGACTGGAGAGCGTTGTCGCCCTCGACACCTGTACGGCCAGCGCGGACCAGAGCCAGGGCGGGAGGGGCGAAGGTCAGCGGCGGCAGGACCGGACTCGGGCAGTCGTGGAGACACTGAAGATCCGCGAGGTCCATCCGGACTCACCGCAATAGCGCACATCGGGTCGAACGCCTGGCATCGGGCTCCGAGTGAACGGCGCGCAAGGCCTCGGCCCGGATCTGTTCGCCGCGGCGCAAGGCGTCCGGCGGTGTAGCGCCAGCAGATACTTAAATGCAATATGCATCTAAGTCATCCGTAGAGCGACACGACCATGCCCCACTCCCCCGCCGAAGCCCGCTTCCTGAGCACCTACGAGCCCGGCCGCTACCCGGGCGTCGCCCTGCGCGTCGACCTGGCTGTGGTCACCGTGCTCGAAGGCGTGCTTCAGGTGGTGACCTACACCCGCTCCCGTCACCCCTTCCAGAGCTTCGAGGCGCTGCCCGGGGAGTTCGTCCGGCCCCACGAGAGCCTGGACCAGGCGGCGCAGCGGGTCCTGGACACCCGACTCGGACTCTCCAGCGCCGTGCTGGAGCAGCTCTACACCTTTGGTGCCCCCGCTCGGGACCCTCGGATGCGGGTCATCAGCTCGGCCTGGGTGGGCCTGGTGCCGCCGGCGGCGCTCGAAGACCTGGCCCCCGGCGTCCACCTGCGGCCCCTGGTGGTGGCCTGGCCGGGCGAGACCGGCGGCCCCGCCCAGGTCCTGGCACCCGACGGCAAGCCCTCCCTGCTGGCCTTCGACCACGCGGACATGCTCGGGCTGCTGGTCCAGCGCCTGCGGGGCAAGCTCCGCTACGCCCCCATCGCCACGTCGCTTCTGCCCGAGACCTTTACCCTGCGGGCCCTGCGCGGCGTGCACGAGGCCGTGCTCGGGCGGTCCCTGAACAAGGACTCCTTCCGACGCTCCGTGCTCGCCCGCGGCGAGCTCACACCGACCGGCGCCCTGCAACAGGGTGTCGGTCACCGACCCGCTGCCCTGTACCGGCGGCAAGACCGAGAGGAGGCCCCATGGCCCAGATGACCGGAATCCTGTGGTGGCGCCACGTGCGCGCCGAGTCCAGCAACTACCTGATGTTCGATCGGCGTGGCAAGCGCGTCCAGGCCGGCCGCGGCCTGGCGCTCTGGTTCCGGCCTCTCATCGCGTCGGTGTCCGAGGTGCCCCTGGACGATCGGGCGCTGGCCCTGCTGATCAAGAGCAGCAGCGCCGACCACCAGGACGTCACGGTCCAGGTCGACGTGGCCTGGCGGGTGGTGGATCCCGAGCTGCTCGCCCAGCGGGTGGACTTCAGCCTGGAGCTGTCGTCGGGGCTCTGGAAGGGCAAGCCCCTGGAGAAGATCGCCAACCGCCTGACCGAACAGGCCCGCCAGGTCGCCGCCGACTGGATCGGTGCCCACACCCTGGCCCAGGCCCTGGGCTCCGGGGCCGCGGAGCTCCGGGTGCGCATCGCCCAGGAGCTGCAGTCCGAGGGCGGCCTGGACGACCTGGGCATCCGGATCGTCAGCGTGCGGCTGGCCAATGTGTGCGCCGACAGCGACGTGGAGCGGGCCCTCCAGACCCCGGCGCGAGAGCTGCTCCAGCAGAGCGCCGACAAGGCCACGTTCGAGCGCCGGGCCCTAGCGGTGGAGCGTGAGCGGGCCATCGAGGAGAACGAGCTCAACAACCGGATCGAGCTCGCCCGACAGGAGGAGCAACTGGTCCAGCAGCAGGGCCTGAACTGCAAGCGCCAGGCCCAGGACGAAGCCGACGCCACGGCGATCCGAGTTCGGGTGCACGCCGAGTCCGAGCGGGTCAAGGCCGAGGCCGAGGCCGCTGGCATCCGCGAGGTCGAGACCGCCCGGGCAGAGGCCGAGCGGGCTCGGGTGGACATCTACCGAGACCTGCCCCAGAGCGTGCTCATGGGTCTCGCGGCCCGAGAGCTGGCCGGCAACCTGCCCGACGTGGAGCACCTGGTGATCAGCCCGGACACGCTGACGCCCATCCTGGGCCGGCTGGCCGAGCGGGTGGGCTGAGCCGATGCTCCCTCGCGCGATCCTCGTGACCCGCCCGACCGAGCTGGAGCAGCTGGTGGCCCACCACGGCACCGCAGGCCAGGCCGAGTTCTTCCTGCGGTGCCGGGACCGGGACATCGGCCCAGCTCGCGCCCGGCACGCCGCGCACCAGCGGGCTCTGGACCAGGTGACCGCGGCCATCCCGGAGCGCTGGCGCAGGACGCGGCTCGCCCGGCGCGAGCTCGACCGCTTCACGTTCGAGCCAGACGACGTGGTGGTGGCGATCGGGCAGGACGGGCTGGTGGCCAACGTGGCCAAGTACCTGGACGGCCAGCCCGTGATCGGGGTGAACCCCGAGCCGGACCGCAACCCCGGTGTCCTGGTCCAGTGGCCGGCCGGCGCGGTCGGCGAGTTGCTCCAGGACGTGGTCGCCGATCGGGCCAGAGTCCAACACCGGTCGATGGTCCAGGCGACCCTGGCCGACGGGCAGCAGCTGGTGGCGGTCAACGAGATCTTCGTAGGCCACCGGAGCCACCAGAGCGCCCGCTACAGCCTGGGCCGCGACCAGGCCTGCGAGCGCCACTCCTCGTCGGGCCTGATCGTGTCGACGGGCACCGGCGCCACCGGCTGGGCGTCGTCGATCCACCGAAGCAGCCGCAGCTGTCTGCCGCTGCCCCGGCCGACCGAGCGGGCCCTGGTCTGGTTCGTGCGGGAAGCCTGGGCATCGCCCACCACGGGCACCCTGTTCACCCAAGGCGTGCTGGACGCCCAGGATGCCTTGGTGCTGACGTCCGAGATGGACCAAGGCGGCACACTGTTCGGCGACGGCATCGAGGCCGACCACCTGGCGCTCGGCTGGGGGGAGCGGGTCTCGATCGGGCTGGCCGACCGGACCCTGGCCCTGATCAGCCCCTGATCAGCGCCCCAGTGCGGCCCGACGACAGTCCTGGACCTGCTGGGCCAGAGCTTGGCCGGGCTCCGGGAGCCGATCGGGATGGTCCTGGTGTCCCACTGCCAAGGCGACGTCGGCGTCAAAGCCCCAGTGCTCCAGCAGCACCATGCCCAAGGAAGCACCGTGGGCGCTGTCCAGCTTGGCCACTGCGTCGGCAGGGGCTCCGCTGGCGGCCGCGGCATGGAGCAGCACCAGCCGCCCGAGCCCATGGAACAGGGCAGCGCTGTAGAGCGGGCCCCGCAGGGTGCCGGACCGCTGGTGCGCGGCTTCGCCCGCGGCCACTAGCTCCTGTCGCAGCGCGTCGACCGCTGCCTGGTGCGAAGCCAGGACAAAGGCCGGCGACGCCAGGATCTGGTGCAGCGTCAGCTGCCAGAGCCGGTCCAGGCCCAGCCGAGCCAGCTGGCGCGAGACATCTGGGGCCTGAGGACCGCCCGCCACCCGGGCGACCTCGCTCGCGAGCTCAGCGTGCGCCTGGACCAGGTCCACCAGATCCTGGGTCGCTCGCTCGTCGTCGCGCAGCAATTTGTCCAGCTCGACCGCCGCCGAAGAGATCGCCGGCAGACCCATGTCGCCTCTGCCGACACCCCGGATCAGGCAGGCGAAGAAGTCGCGAAGGGCGGGCTCCTCCTGGAGGGCCTGCTCCCTGCGGAATGTCACCAACAGGGCCTGTCGCAGGCCTCGGGTGTCCGATCTGGATGGGGGTAGCGGTTCGGCTGACGCCATCGGCGCTGGCACTCTTGAGGTCATCATGTCCTGCCTCCACAGACGTGGTTGCCCATTGTTTCGGATCAAGGATGATCCGCAACAGTCGGGCAATTCCCCCTAGGAGAATCCCCCTCACCGGGGGCCCGAGCGACCACGCCTCCGCTGGCAGGCCAGGGAGGCGCGTGGAGGCCTGGAGCGAGGCCTACTTGTTGTCGAGGTTCTGGGACCGGGCTCGCTTCACGTCGGCCAGGTCTCGGTTGCCCTGGACCACGCCGCCCCACAGCCGGCCGCCGGGGGCGCCCTTGGCCTTGAAGCGGGCGTCGCCATCGGCAGGCGAGGTCACCGGCGCCCACTCGTGGCGCTTGTAGAGACGCTTGAACAGCCGCCACATGCGGTGACGCTCGGGCACGGCCCGGTAGAACTCGTCCCACATGTAGATGTAGCCCTCTTGGAGCTCATCCGGGGTCATCTGGGCGGGCTTGTAGACCACCTGTTCGGCGTTGTACTTGCTCCAGTCGGTGTGGAGCAGACGGCCCTCGGACTTCATCTTGTCGAAGACCGGGGTGCCGGGGAACGGGGTCAGGACGGTGAACTCGGCCAGGTCCAGCTCGCAGTCGAGCAGGAAGTCCGTGAGCTCCTTGAAGATGTCCTTGTTGTGGTTGTCCAGGCCCACCATGATGGTGCCCTCGACGCCGATCCCGTGGTCGTGGTGCATCTGGATGCGGTCGCGGATCAGCTGCGAGGGCTTGTGGATGGCGTGGTAGACGTACCAGCAGCCCGAGCGGGCGGCGAGGTCCATGATCTCTGGGGTGCAGGAGATGGGGTGTGCGACCCACTTCTTGCCGAGATCGGCGTCGATCATCGCCTGGTACAGCTCCTTTTGGTGCTGCTCGTCCTGTTCCAGGGCGTTGTCGACGATGAACAGGCGGTCGTTGGGGATGGCCGCCATCTCTTCGATGACCCGGTCGATGGCCTTGGTCCGGTGCCTGGTGCCGGACACGAAGGGGACCTGGCAGGGGTAGCAACCGAAGCGACAGCCGCGGCTGGTCTCGATCAGGTCGAGCATCTCGACGCCGCGGTAGTTGTACAGCGGCTTGTTGAGCAGGTCCCGACGGGGGGCGCCCATGGCGCTGCCCTTGGCGTAGGACGGGCGCTGGTAGACGCGCTTGAGCGTGCCGTTCTTGACGTCTTCCAGGATCTGCGGGACCACGCCCTCGGCCTCGCCGATGACGATGGCGTCGGCGTGCTCGGCGGCCAGCTCGGGAAGGGTCGTGACGGAGAGACCCCCCAAGATGACCGTCTTGCCACGGCGACGGAACTCGTCGGCCACTTCCCAGCCGCGCTTGGCCTGGGCCAGGAGCATGGTGGAGATCATGACCAGGTCGACGTCTTCGTCGAAGTCGATGGTCTCGACGTTCTCGTCGGTCAGCTTGACGTCGTGTTCCTCGGGGATGGTCGACGCCATCGTGATCACGCCGAGGGGCGGCAGGATGTACTTGGTTTGGTAGTAGATGCGTTCCCAGACCGGGTAGATGAGACGAATCTTCATGCTTGCTCCCTAGGCCTGGGCGGCCGCGCGGTGCTCGGTGATGTAGGTGGCGAGGGAGTCGACGGAAGTGAAGATCTTCCGGTTGTCCTCGTCGTCGGGAATGGTCACGTCAAAGGACCGCTCGATCTCGATGGCCAGCTCCAGCGCGTCGACCGAGTCCAAGCCCAGGCCCTCGCCGAACAGCGGCGCCGCGTCTTCGATCTCGGTGGGCTTGACCTCCTCGAGCATGAGGGCACGCACGATGAGTTCCTTGATGTCGGTCTTGAGCTGCTGCATGGTCTTCTCCGTCAGAAGCAGTGGGTCCCTGGGGGTACGCCCGAAGACTTCCTCGGGCCCAGGGAAATCCAGGACATCGGCGTCTAATCAATGCGCCAGCGAAGTGCCCGCGGAGGCGCCAATTTCGCCCGGGCGGGCGATCCCTATCGATCCAGAACCAGCCGCTCGAGCTCGTAGGCGAACCGTCTTCCGTTGCCCCAAACGTCCACGATGGACAGGCTCAGGCTGTCGTCCCAAGTGGCGTCGACCACGTGCACGTCCCAGCCCCCGACGGTGGCCACGTCGTCGATGTTCATGTGAAGGTGCCCGCCGACGCTGAGCGCCAGCCGATCCGCATAGGCACCGGCCCATCCTTCGAGCTGGTCGTCGGCGGCGATGTTGAAGGAGCCGGGGCCCAGGTGCATGGCCATGTGGGACGCCATCACGACCGACTCCTGGGGGCCGTCGGGCAGGGACTTGACCTGGTCCTGGAACCAACCCCAGGTGCCGCCGTCGTGGTCGTGGAGCTCGGCGGTGTCTCCCCAGATGGGCTCGTGGGAGCGGGAGCACCAGTCCAGCACCATGAAGGTCACGCCCTGGTGGGCAAAGGTGTAGTTGCTGTACCAGGCGTCCCGTTCATAGGTCGGGTTCCAGGACGGCTGGGGGGCTTCGTCGATCCCACCGAACAGGGTGGCCAGCTCGGCGAGCTGGGGCGCGAAGACCTGTTGCCAGCGCTCCTCGTCGCCGGCGTGCATCATGTTGTCGCCCGCGATGGGGACCCAGGGCGTCTGGAAGCCGTCGAGCAGCTCGTAGGAGCGCTCCAGGCCATCGCCCCAGCCGATGTCGCCCAGGACCAGGACCATCTCCAGGCCGCGGTCTTCGGCCTGGTCGTCGAGCCAGTCCCTGGCCTGGATCAGGCGCTCTTCGTGCTCGGGGTCGCTCACGATGTGGGGGTCGGCGATCAGGGCAAAGGAGAACACGTACTCCAGCGCCGGCTCCGGGCCGCTGTCGGTCAGCCCACTGTCGGCGGTGGTCGAGGCCCCGGTGCAGGCCAGGGCGAGCATTGTCAGCATGACAAGGGCCTAACCCCCAGGCCCGTCGCTGCGTTACCGCGAGCCCATGGACTTCGACGTGCTCGACACCCTGCTCGCGCCCCTGGACGGGCTCCACATGCGGGCGGACACCCGGCTCATCCACGTGCCTGGCTTCGCCCGGGTCGAGGCGCCGTCTGCGCCCGAGTCCTGGCGCAACGAGTTCGTCCAGGTCAACGCCACGGGCTGGGACCACCAGACCCCCTTCGTGGACCGGCTGCTGGCGGATCTCCAGTGGTCGCTCGAGACCGGGACCCACCGCATGTTCCTGGC
>Ga0209992_10000987_pt1 | contig 33289 bp, 29 predicted proteins | sample 2SBtaG_2_FD_182564 | JGI IMG/M metagenome (GOLD analysis project Ga0209992, IMG submission 182564) | Deep subsurface microbial communities from Kolumbo volcano to uncover new lineages of life (NeLLi) - 2SBTROV12_ACTIVE470 metaG (SPAdes)... | ecosystem: Environmental > Aquatic > Marine >...
ACCCGTCTTCGCCCCAGATAAATAACAAACTACCAACCTAAATACCTTTTCAACAAGCCCCTTTTTATACCCCGCGATGCCTTCTCGCTATATAGGCTTCCCAGTATGTCGAAGTCACGGATTCAGGTGCAACTTATTGATAGGGTCATAGGGGGCCATTTTGGCACTTCGTTACGGCTCATCGGAGAGTCTCTCGGTGGCCACGCGAGGGTGTCATAAACCCCCAAAGTTAGATAAATGAAGGATTTTGAGACCATCATCAAGACCGGCGCCAGAAGTACAGTCCCCAATTATTTTTTCAACAATGGGTGCTTAGCCCAAAATAACAAGGCCTTGATGAAAGCCGCAAAATAATCGTTTACTGTCACCCATATTATGTATCCGCTCTATGGGAAAGTTTTAAGCTCCTTATTTTTTGTTTTTAAGGCGCTTATTTTTTATCAAGATATAGTTTAGGTCGTGTGATTGAGTGCCCTTGACTCGCCGTAGTTCAAAACCTGCACTAAGGACATCCGCCATCGCTTGAGCGCAATCAGTACCCTTCGCCACAACCGGAGCCCCGGCGCTACTACTTGAGACAAAAACGACATACTCTTCTGGTTCGGGCGTAGGGAATGGCGGACCGGGTATCACGTCCGAAAATTTTACGCTACAGTTAATCATTACAACGTCCGTGGTGCGGTCCGCGAAAGCCTGCGGAATTATGCCCAATATTAAACCCGTGATAAGGAATGGTGTATAGAGCACGGCCATAACAGTTTTTTTCATAGCGTTTCTCCATTAGTCTAAAGATTGTTAATCACATACCCCCCTAAATTAGGTTTGTAGAACCTTTTACCAATTTCCCAATTCCATTCTTTTTCTAATATCATATAGCAGGGTCGATACGCCGAATTGATATAAATCAATTAATACTAATAGTAGATTTAATTTTTGCGGTTTAAAGGTATCTAGTCGGCAATAAATACGTTTCGGCCCGTTGACGTATATCGCGACTATTTTTGCCATGACTGGGCAGCGACCGTGGATCATATTGCATCTGTCATTCCGTTACTGAACGGAATCCGCATACCGGCGTTTGGCCGGAGTGTCCTGGCCGGTGAGGCTGTTATCAACGTTAACTCAGTCCGCTTCGCGCTGGAAGACGGTTATCGGTATATCGATATGGCTAAGGTTTACGGCAACGAAGCCGAATTAGCGCATGCGATTGTAGCGTCGAGGACCGCACGGGCAGGAGCGCTGTCGCTCAATGCGGAAGGTTTTAGCCTGCATGCTAAGGTACGCTGCGCGATGAATCAGCGCAACAAACTGGAACGGTTGTGCCTCTATATCACCCGACCGGCCATTGCCAACGAACGACTTAAACGAAACAGCGCCGGCGATATCATGCTGCAGCTGAAAAGCCCTTATCGGTACGGAACTACCCACATTGTGATGTCACCGCTTGACAAAATCGCCGGGAGCGGTGTGACTGGCATGGTAGTCAGCCAGCTGGTGGAAGTCCAGCCTTCACCCTGTGAGAAGGGAAGAAGTAGGCGAAAGCAAGGGTGCCCAAAGAAATTCTGAGTAGCTACCCAACAGGGAATCACGGTTATTGAGAGCCAATGCGGGATCTGAAAAAGACAAAGGGGGTCAAATCTTTACTTACATTATTAAATAATAAACGACGCCCATTTATATGATTGCCTATAGATATTTTCCACTAAAAAAATGAATCAATAGCGTAGGAGTTGTATATCTAAAGATCAGTTAGCGCATGCAACCCGGTGACCAAAAAGCTTTAGTCGAATTGTCAGTATTGATCTATCTATCAACGTATTGGTACTGCCGGAAAACATGAGTATAATTTCTCATCTATCAGGAATGCTTTCCCGAGGAATAAAACATGTTTCCCCTCATTAATCTGCTCGATAAATACGAAGGTGAGCGTGCTCCGCGACGTAACTCGACACCCCTAAAGTTTGCGGCATGGTACAAGAATCTAAGTGTGTTAGTGGATGAAAGGCGAACTACGAAAGTGCGTGTACAGAAGTATCGGATGAATACTTCCGACCCGAATTCATTGGACGAGGCTGGAAGGATTCGTGATACGGACGCTGATAACGAATATCGGCTGACCAGAGATTCACTGAGGAGCTATACAGAAAGACTAAGAACTAGCGATAATCGAGAGGACAGTGCCAACCTAGAACGGCTCAAGACATTGTCTTTTGTCACGGCCAACGGGACTCCCGGCGCACGTTTCAAAAGAGTCTATCTAGGAAAGGGTAATCCATGGGATATTTCGTTTGTTTTAGGTCTGCTGAAGTTGACCGGCCGGTTGACAGCATTATTACCCTCGCTTGCAGTCGGAGATGCCCTGCAGGCCTATTGTGATCGATATATCGGCGTGGACTGTAGCGGTTTCGTTAACAGTTATTTCACGGTCAAAGGACGTCGCGATGACGTTCTCAATGATCGGCCTACGATCAGTATGTATGCTGCGCGACATCGGCGTCTCGCAGTTATGCCCGGTGCGCCAGGGGATCATGTCTTATGCTGGGTCAGAGGTGAGTCTCGAACCAGTGTAGCGCCAGGTCGACGGATCGGTTTTTCGCACATCATGTTGATCGATGAATGGGTCGTTCCGCCAAGCTCGGTGAGCAATGCGGTGGGTGCTAGGTTTCGCAATACCCAATCATCGGCTAGCCTGGGTGGCATTACGACTGGTGTATATGAAATCCTCGGCTCACCGGCGGCACACTTTATTCGGCCCTTGTGGCGAATCCAGCGTGTTCCTGGTCAAGGCGATAACGTCCTCGAACCGCACACTTTGGTATGGAACGAAGTGTTTCTGGCACCGCCGCTTTGATGAAGTAACACCTGAAGACATAGAGGTCAAATCTTTACTTAAAAAACCAAAGGGGTCAATATTTTACCCATAGAAATATGATACCGAAACAGTTCGAAGAGCCTACCGTCGAATTGGGAGTAGCCTAATCTGTGTAACCGATGAGGGGTCAGACGCGAATGATATTGAATTCAACACCATCTTTGATTTAATTCTATTTTTAGTCCTGGCTCGGATCAATAATGTTGACATTGAAATATTGAGCATAGCCTTGATCCCTAGAAACCAATCCAAAATTTGCCACTGCGGCGTGGGCACCAATCAAAAAGTCAGCTAGCATTCTTTTCCGCTGACCTTGGTTTTTTCGATAGCGGCGGAAGGATTGTCCGGCAAGAAAACAAGCATCCCAAGGAAGTTCTTCTCGGCGAAAGAGATCTGGTGACAATAATTTGTCGATTTCTTCAATAGAATCGATCACAGCGCCTATTTCGGCGTAAATGATCGGGTTAATAATTAAAACCCCGGTCGCACTTAATTGAGTTAATGTATTTAAAGACCGTTCTCCGTAGATCGGATCAGCACCGATGATATCGATTAAAATATTGGTGTCGATTAGCCATTCATCCATCTCGAAGTAGCGCCATTAGCTCATCGGTGGATTTGTTCAATTGCTTTTTTCCGTAGATGGACGTTAACGCAGTACGCCGCGCTGCTTTTTTCAGGATAAGCATTAAAGCTCCATTTTTTGCTACAAACTCGATATCTGTGTTGGGTAAGTAGCCATATTTTTCCCTGAATTTTTGGGGGATTGTCACCTGTCCGCGTTCGCTAATTTTCATAACTGAATTGATTGATATCGAATAATACGAATAAGTATACTAATTCATATTTCCATGTCAATCGAGAAAAAGGAGAAGCTATGTATGAAAATAAATGAAACCAAGGGGGTCAAATCTTTAATTATAGCATAAAACCAAAAGGCTCAGCCGCGATTAACTAAACTACCAGTGTTCCGGCAGTTTACGCGACGCATGAAATATTCTCAGGATCTCAATCCGCTGCAAACGAGGGCGAACGCGATATGGCACAATATAACGTGTTTTTGGAATTACGAGTTCGTGAGTACCCGGCAATCTTCCTGGATGCCCAAGAGAAGGATTATCGCTCAGCAACGTAATGGTATGGTAGATTCGCTGTACCACTAGGTGGGCCGCTTGGGGATTATCTTTAGCGATATACTCGGCTTCTTGATCTAAATTTTTTAATGCCTTCCGTAGCCATTTAATTTCCATTAACGCCCCACTTGTTAAATACCGTCAGGACTTCTTGGTCGTTGCTAAAGTCACCGGCATCAGCTTCGTTGATGGCGGCTTTTATTTCTTCAATCTGCCACTCATTTAACTCGACAAATTCGCGAACTGCTTCGGCGGCAAGGAATGATTTGCTGCGGTGAGTGACTGCCGACAGCTTATCTAGGCGAGATTTAAGCTCTGGTTCTATGCGTATGGTCATGGTGGTTGACTGAGACATATTGGACCTCATTTGTATCATTTGTATGACGATGTACACACTCTAGCACAATAATATGCCAGTACAACATTTTACTGCAAGTATGGGGACAGATTTATTTATCACCCGCGTTTCACTATTATCTCGGGCATAGGGTAATGCTTCAAATTCATGGATATCTTCCCACCAGTTTGCATCGCGGCGGCAGCTAAAATCACATCATTTGGGTCAACACCGTGGCTTGGATGCCATTTTCGGTATAGAAAATAGAGGGGTCAATCCTTTATATATAGCGTAAAAACCAAAAGGCTCAGCCGCGATTAATAACTAAACTACCAGAAAAGCAAAGGGGTCAAATCGTTGCTTAGGTCAAAGCAACGAGGTCAGGTCTTTTAACGTGCAATGCGCCCCGTCAACCAACTGTACCATTTTCGGCAAAAAACGTTCACTGCGTAGTTGAACGAAACCGGGGGCAATTTGTTTGCAATCAGGATGTGATCAGAGGGTTACGGACCTTCAACGATTTAAATCTGGTGAAATCACGATCCGCTGTCCAAAGTTCTTTAACGCCATGCAGCAGGCAAAGCGCTGCGATTCTGGCATCATGTACCTGCGGGCCTGCAATTTTTCCGTTCTTTAAAGCCTCGCTTAATTTCGGCCAATAGGTTTCCGTCTCGCTTAACAGCGTCACCGAAGGTGCTTCCAGCCAACATTCGATTTGTTTTATAGCGATTTTCAACGGTGTTGGCAGTTTATAGATCTTTGGATGGGTTGTGATCGCTAGATATTCGTGGATACAAGGCCATGGGATCGCCCAAGCCGCGCTGGACTCCGCTAAGTTCGTTATGCAATGGTCCGCCTCTTTGTGCCAACTGGAATCTTCCCGGTGAGCATAAACCAATATGTTTGTATCGATTGCGATCATCCACCTCGTCCTTGATACGTTCTTTCACGAAGATCGGCCCAATCTCCTTCTTTGAAACCGGATTGTAGGCCTTCGCCTTTAAACGAGTGTTTAGTTAAATGAAATTCTTTTTTTGTGGAATTGGATTGTTCACTGATAAATCGACGTAACGCAACCTCTATGACTGATTTTAGTGTCGAATTACGTTCATGTGCGAGCGTCTTAATTCGTTGAAACAGATCGTCATTTATTTCGATGGTGGTTTTCATTAAGGGTACCCATATTTTATAACCCATAAATATGGGTAGAATAGCTCGTGTTGTCTTTAGCAACAAGACAGCTGCATGTCTCCGCGGGGATAAACAGAACTTCTGATCGAGAATTAGACAAAGGTGTCAATACTTAACTTATAGAAAAATGATGCCGAAACAGGTTGAAGAACCTACCATCGAATCGAGATTAGCCTAACCGGTGTTACCGATGGGGCGGGCGCGAAAAATATTAAATTCAACACCAACTCTGATTTAATTCTATTTTTAGTCCTGGCTCGGATTAATATTGTTGATATTGAAATAGTGGGCATAGCTTTGATCCGTGGAAACCAATCCAAAATTTGATGCTACAGCGTGGGCACCTATCAAAAAATTAGCTAGCTGTACCCGGTCAGCCCAATTTGGACAGATTAGCGTGATTGATTTATTTTCCCGGCGGATCGTGGGTTGGTTCATGGATAAACGAATGAAAGCAAAATTATTGAATGACGCATTACTTATGACGATCTGGAAACCTAAACCAGTCAAAGAATTAGTCTGGCATACGGATAGAGGCAACCAGTGTACGTCTGACAGTCACCGCGAGATCTTGAAACAACATGAAATCGAAAAAAGCATGAGTCGCAAATGCGATTGCTTAGATGATGCGGTCTCTAAAGGCTTTTTCCATATGAAAATGACACCACTTGAAATCTAGCGTTGGCCAAATATTCCTTAAAATATAAAGTCTGGGTAAATTTAGGTTTTTTGCAACAGCGCCAGTTTTGTCGTGGATGCTATGAGTATTAGCAAAGCAGTCTCTGAGGTCGATATCGGCCGGCGCACTTATTACAAGGCTATTCAAGAAGGCCGTATTTAGTTACTATTTTCCTTAGCGACGGTTTTTTCAGATTTGAGGTGGCTATTACGACCTCAATAACAATTCGCATACCTTTAATGGAATACAGGCCATGCAGGAAAAATTGAAACAACTCACACTAGATAATAAAGCCAAGCTTGTCATTATCGTGCTTGCCGCAGGTGGTATAGTTCCAACAAACATCAACTGGATCATGGTAGCTACATATTCCCTATTCGGTTGGGACTTCATCCGTTAGGGTAGATTGGTGAAGAACGTCAATTGAGTTTTTTTTACTTCATGAGAGGTAAATAAATACGTTGACAGAGTACTAGGATCGACCAATTCCAGATATTTCAATAGCCGGTGTGAATAGTGCACAGTATTCCAGACGCTTTAGTGATAGATTGAAAAAACACTAGCCTATAGACATTTGTGTAGAAGAAAAATTGAATAACTTAAAATCAATTCTGGGGGTATTTTCTTCACGCTGAGACATATTGATCCAGCGGAGCACGTAGGCTAAGGACGCGTTTATGTTTAGAACCTATTACCGATCGGTAGAGGAGGAGAGTAATGTCACTAAGCTCACAACGGTTCAGCACAAACCAACGGCTGGTATCGGCTGCGGAAAATAATCCTGCTCTGGGAAAAGGTGAACGCGGGGAAGGAATACGCCTGATACAGCAAGGCCTTATCGAATTGGGCTATCCAATGCCAATCTCGACAAGAAAATACGCCAGTCCGGATGGGATTTATGGAAGTGAGGTAAAGGCCAAGGTGCGTGATTTTCAATCTGCCAATGGGTTAGGGCGAGATGGCACTGTGGGTCGCAATACTATGCATAAATTGGACGCCTTATTGCGCACTCCTGCGCCATTGTTACCGCCTCTTCCGCGCGGCACCAAGACTCGAATAGTACACAATGTTCCGATGGTTGCGCAGGGCCCAAATCCAATTTGTTGGGTTGCTTGTGCTGCAATGGTGATGTCATTTAAGCAGCATCGGTCGGTTACGGTTGGTGAAATTAATAATGGTTTTGACCCATCAAATTCATCTATGACGAATCCCGCGACTTCTTGGCCAGTATTTTACGACATTCTGAGCAGTCTTGGATTTACTTCGAAAGGTCCCCGCATGTCGCCAAGCGAAGATTTCTTGCTTGATTTAGTACAATGGCATGGTCCATTCATTCTGACGCACTATACGAGTACACTAGCTCCGGCGATAACGGGTGTTGGAACGCACGCGGTGGTAGTCACAGGTCTAGATATGAACGCGGATAAGTGTTTTTACAACAGTCCTTGGGGTACTCGAAACGATTCGGTATCTATTTCGACAATACTAGGCTCTATGGAGCGTCTTTGGCAACTGGGTACACGGTCGGTCGCATATATACCGTAGAGGAACGGGCGAGAAAAAATCAGATTCCCCTGGAATTTAGAATCGGAAATTTAGTGGAGAGTTTTAAAGCTCAATCTACGGATAGTCGTGGTTCTTATCAAGAATATTCTTCCGAAACTTTCCTAGATCTACAGACGGCACTTATCTTCAGTGACAGCGCCGGTTTATATAGACTTAATCAATAAGCTAAATTCAACTTATTCATATGCCTTATGCGGTCAATATTCACGAAGCTAAAATCAACTATCGAGATTATTGACTCGGGCTAATGTTGGAGAGATTGTTATAGCTAAGGCAGATAATTCCGTGGCGGTGTTTGTTCCCATGTCGCTCGGACAAGAGAGGAATCCGAAAATCGCTAAAGATCTTTTATTTGTCTTTTCTGCTGGAAAAGGAGTCGCTCGCGTGGGGACGATGAAGTATTCTCTGGAAAAAAATAAATCCTCTGGTTGCTTTTCGACGACCGAAAGCTTCGCCGTAACGGCCGGGCTATTATACGGGAGCCTAAACATACGGCGTTATTTAAAGTGCATCTGTGTGGGAAATGGCGAGTTAACCATAGCGATCCGTTTGACCGAATGTTGGCTGCCCAGTCGAAACTTAAAGACATCGCGCTCCTAATATCCGATAAAGCATTCAAGTAATTTAAAATAATAGAGAATTGGTAAATATTGTTGATGAACTAAGCAATGACTATCATCCCAACTATCATCGACCAACACGCCGATGAAGCCTCATTCCTTTGGATTCTACGCAACGCAGCCATTCAAGCGCCTCACTATAGGTTGGCCGATATCGTTGAATTAGATAATCGAGTTGAAGCCCATATCGACGGACTTCGCATCGCCGGTGATGCCGGATGGGAAATCTGTAAGAAAAATCTAACATTTGAAGAATCTAGCGAGGTTTTTGCCGCGGCCAATCTTGCACTGGAAAGTAAGGATCCAAAACGTATGGTGGATGTGTTGGATTTTGTTGAATCTACTCCGGATACACTACCAGGATTGATTTCGGCTTTTGGTTGGGTCGAACCACAAAAGTTAAGGGGTAAGGTAAAGGATTTATTAACTGCAGAAGCACCTGTCTATAAGCATATTGGAATTGCTTCGTGTGCAATACACCGGGTTGATCCAGGGAGATTTTTAGATACCGCCATAGAATGTGAGGATATTCAACTCAAATCGCGAGCACTCAGAGCAGTGGGTGAATTGAAGCGAGAAGATTTAGCGGGTGTGACGCAAGAACATTTGTCGAATTCAAGTATCGACTGTAAATTTTGGGCGGCCTGGTCTATGGCGTTATTAGGAAAATCCGGATCTATTGAAGTATTGCAGGATTTTGTCGAAAGTCGTTCGAAATACCAGATGCAAGCGCTACAGCTGGTGCTGCGGTGTTTAGGAATATCCGGTGCACAATCCTGGCTAAAAAAATTGTCTAAAGATTCCGAGAATATACGAAATCTGATTATCGGAACTGGAGTTGTTGGCAATACCTCGTATATTCCGTGGATTATAAAACAGATGAACGATCCTGAGCAGTCGCGCGTTGCGGGAGAAGCTTTCGCAATTATAACTGGCGTTGATATCGCCTATGATGATCTCGAAGGCGTATGGCCGGAAGGGTTCAGTGCTGGACCGACAGAAAATCCAGAAGATGAAAATGTCAGCTTGGACGCGGATGAGGATCTACCGATGCCAAATCAAGGTTTGATAGAGCAATGGTGGGAAAACCATCGGCACGAATTTGATTCGAATCAGCGCTATCTTTGTGGTAATCCAGTATCCATCCGAAATTGTCGGCAGGTTCTGAAAAATGGATATCAGCGTCAACGAATCGCTGCCGCACTCGAACTTGCGCTATTAGGTAGTGAAGAAATTCTATTTGAAACCAGAGCACCGAGTTTCAGACAGACGGCGATGTTAGATTGACGGTAGATCACGGCAAGACGCCCAATCAAACGAGTGGATAAACAGACTATATTTATGACTGCTTTTGCTAGACGATCGGTAGGTGGCCCTCATGATAGTTGAGGATTCTGAACTTCATCGAAAGATAGCGCACCAAATAAAACGAAATTTTCAGGATGGTTTTTTTTCGTTTGTCTGACCGTATAAATATCAATTTATAAAGATGTTCTACGCGCAAATTGTATTGTCTATCGTTGCTACAATTCTATTTTTCTTTGCGATAGTGGAATATAAAAGAAACGTTAAACGGATAATAATCCGAGCCAGAACCTGGCTATGCGTAGCCTCTATTTTCACAATAATCGTTATATTTTTGAATATTTTCTAATCAAGTTAAATTTTGATATTACCCAGCAATATATCCCGAAACATAACCCAGTCTGCAATAAAGCTGAGCCAAGGATGCTTTAAGCTTGCGGGCTGGTTTTTTTCGAATAAGAAATGACCAGACCAAGCGCAACCATAACCTATGATTGGCAGGAGTAAAACGAGTTGCCAATCCTGATAGATCAGGATGTAGATTGTGGTTATTAAAACTGCGCAATTGCCCAGAAAATGCAGGCGGCGACAGTTAATATTGGTATGCTGCGAAAGATAGCTTGGGTAGAAATCCGAGAACTGTGAATGAGGGAGCGTATCCATTGAAATTTAAAAACGCAAGCGGATGATCCTTATTCCGCCTGCGTTTAGCAATGCTTTAGTCCGACATTATTTATTCAGATGCTTCAACACAGCTTCCAATGTGTCTTTAGCGTCACCAAACAACATATCGGTGTTGTCTTTGATAAATAACGGATTGTCGACGCCCGCATAGCCGGAAGCCATGCTTCGTTTCAGTACGATGGTGTTCGTGCCTTTCCAACACTCCAGAACCGGCATGCCCGCGATTGGACTGTTCGGATCCTCCATTGCGGATGGGTTCACGATATCGTTAGCCCCAACGACCATGGTGACATCGATTTTGGGGAAATCATCGTTGATTTCATCCATTTCGTACACGATGTCGTAGGGTACTTTAGCTTCTGCCAGTAGCACATTCATGTGTCCTGGCATACGGCCAGCCACTGGGTGAATACCAAAGCGAACGTTGACACCTTTGGCGCGCAATACCTTGGTGATATCATTGACCGTGTGCTGCGCTTGTGCAACCGCCATTCCGTAACCTGGAATGAACATGACCTCTTTGGCAGCATCCAACAGTTCAGCGGTTTCGTCGGGATCTATAGACGTTACCTCTCCGGCGTATTCCATTGCTGCGCCACCACCGGAAGAACTGCTGTCGGTGCCAAATCCACCGGCGATAACCGCAATAAACTTACGATTCATCGCACGACACATAATGAAACTTAGAATAGCACCACTACTACCAACCAAGGCCCCGGTTACGATCAACAAATCATTCGACAGCATAAAACCAGTCGCTGAAGCGGCCCAACCGGAATAACTGTTCAGCATCGAAACCACAACTGGCATGTCCGCGCCACCTATGGCCATGACCATGTGTACGCCGAACGCTAATGCTATGATCGTCATTAAAATAAGTGGGAATGTACCACCGCCTTCTAATGCGGCATCGAGAAACCAGCTTCCCAGCCAAATTGTAACAAGCAATAACCCCAAATTGAGCCAATGCCGTCCTGGTAATAGCACGGGAGTACCACTGATCTTGCCGCTCAATTTTCCGAATGCGATTACAGACCCGGAAAATGTAATAGCACCGATTAGGATGCCGACATAGATTTCCATTTCGTGGATACTCTTTTCAACACCTTCGAACGATGCTGCCGGATCCATGAAATTTGCATAGCCGACAAAAACGGCAGCCATTCCGACCAAACTGTGCAGAATCGCGACCAATTCTGGCATCTGTGTCATTTCGACCTTTTTAGCCAGGTAGTAGCCGATTCCGCCACCAATGCCCATCGCCATGATAACAATCACGTACGAGGTAACCGTGTCGCTCAGTATTGTGGCCAAAACCGCAATGGCCATACCTATCATTCCGTAGAGGTTGCCTCTACGCGCTGATTCTTGGTTGCTTAATCCCCCTAGAGCTAGAATAAAGAGGATGGTCGCGCCGATATATGAAACTGTAACTAATCCATCTGACATGACTAAACCCCTTAATCTTTTCTAAACATTTGTAACATTCGCCAAGTAACGGCAAAACCACCGGCGATATTGATCGCTGTGATCAATATCGCCAACCCGGCTAATAGCGTAATCATGAAGCCCGGTGCCGAAATTTGGATAAGCGCACCGATAACGATAATACTGCTGATCGCATTGGTTACACTCATTAACGGGGTATGTAGTGATGCCGTTACATTCCAGATAACCATATAGCCAATGAAACAGGCTAGAACGAATACAGTAAAGTGGGACAAAAATGATGCCGGTGCGCCATTTCCGATAATCCAGAAGATAAGACCTCCGAAAACCAGTGGCAGGAATTTTTGTATAGACTCTGGGATTAAAGGTTTCTTGGGTTCTGGCGCCGGTGCGGGCGCCGCTTCTGCAGCGGGTGCAGCCGGTGCCGCAGAAAGTTTCGGTGCGGGTGGTGGCCAGGTAATTTCACCGGCTTTGATAACGGTCGTGCCACGAACAACTTCATCTTCAAAATCTACAACCATATTGCCGTCTTTTTCCGGTGTCATATCGGTCAACAGGTGACGGATATTAGTGCCGTATAACTGACTGGCTTGGTTGGGTAGACGACTGGGCAGATCGGTATAACCGATGATGCTGACGCCATGTTTGACCACAACTTCATTGGGTTGGGTCAGTTCGCAGTTACCGCCTTGTTCGGCAGCTAAATCGACAACCACGCTGCCTTCCTTCATCGATTGTATCATTCCCTTGGTAATCAGCTTGGGTGCAGGTTTGCCGGGAATCAAGGCGGTAGTAATGATGATATCTACTTCCATCGCCTGTTGCGCAAAAAGCGCCATTTCAGCTTCGATGAATTCTTTACTCATCACTTTTGCATAACCACCTACACCGGAGCCTTCCTCTTCGAAATCAAGCTCCAGAAATTCGGCATCCATACTTTCGATTTGTTCTTTTACTTCGGGGCGTGTGTCGAAAGCGCGGACGATAGCGCCTAATCCTTTGGCGGTACCGATTGCGGACAGACCCGCAACGCCGGCGCCGATGACCATAACTTTGGCGGGTGGGACTTTACCGGCAGCGGTAATTTGACCGGTGAAAAAACGGCCAAAATGTTGTGACGCTTCTATTACCGCTCTGTAGCCGGCAATATTGGCCATTGAGCTTAGTGCATCCAGCTTCTGTGCCCGGGAAATACGGGGAACGCTGTCCATCGCCAGGATGGTAGCTTTCTTTGCAGCCAGCCTGGACATCAATTCTTCGTTTTGTGCAGGCCAGATGAAACTGATTAGATTGCCACCTTCCTGGAGCAGTTCTATTTCGTCAATTGACAATTCGGGATGCGTTTCGGGTGGACGGACCTTGGCGACAATGTCGCTGGTCGACCATAGCGTTTTAGCGTCGTCTACTACTTCCACGCCAGCTTCACGATATGCATCATCAGTAAAGTTCGCTAATGTTCCGGCGTCCTTTTCGATGGCAACGGAATATCCGAGTTTTTGCAATTTCTCTGCAACCTCGGGTGTCGTTGCGACACGCCGTTCACCAGCGTGTATCTCTTTGGGTATTCCAATCTTCATTGTAATTGTATCCCCCTTATGGGCTCAAAAGCCGTCTAGATAGCCATAAGGGCAATCTATAAGCTCAATATTATGATGAATGTTAAATACTTATATTGTCCAAGAACGAATAGTCTAAGCTTGATTAGGGCATCAGGGCCGAAGATTCCTCCGTTATATCCGGATTCATATCGCCATCCGCTTACAACTAACGTCAGCTTAAATCGATCTTGAATAGTTTTTTAGAACTGCGATAACCAAGTGCACGGTTGTTCTCGTGTTCTGTGGAAAACACGAATTTGCAACTCAACCTATACGCGTTATATCTAATTCAACAAGGTCAAATTAGTATGATCTGGCTCCTTATGTTGCTCTATCACCATTACGGCATGGCGCAAGCGATGACCGAAGCAAAACGCATAAAAAAATCAAGGCGGCATGCCATTTGGATGCCACGTTAGCCCACAAAGTAGGAAAGATGCATTTGCCCCGCAGTTCTACCACAGACGCGGAGCATATGGGATCAAGGCTTATTTTTCAATAGTTTGATCAAGGATTAGTGATTTGTAAACTCTTCAATATGCAAAATTGCGCCGTAACATAATGTAATTAATAGTAAAAAATAAAAATCCTTTGGCTGTTATCGCTTCTGGGGTAGTGGGTCTGGAAAGGGACTAGGCTGGGAAATTAACTCGGCCGGAATGAAGGGCTGTATGTACCGGCCAAGTTATCCTTTTTGCTGTAATAGGTATTAGACCAATTTGCGTGCCTGTTCGAACGCATCGCGAAAATCCATATAGAGAGGGCCCTCTGATTCAAAGATTGCGTCTAGTAGAAAGTGTTGCAACTTATATTTAACGTCGCCCACGGCCAGTGCTCCGATTCCGACGGCATTTTCGGATGCCGTTGCATATTCTAACGGGACTCCGAAATCGTGACGTTTTATGCCTTCAATACCGAGCGGCGGCACAGCGTTTACATCACCCGCAACTTTAAGTTCTTTGGCGTCAGCCAAAACCGAAGCATTGAGAACTTGTATGCCGGCTTTCGCGGTGCAAAATACAATGTCCGCATTGGATAACAGCCTTGCTTTATCCGCATCGGAACTGGCGTAGGTTCCGCATAGGTTTGCCCCGCACAGATTATTGTATTCATCGGCAATTTCCAATGCGGTATCGATGGTCAGATGATCGACCAGCGTAACATCAGCGCCGGCCAGAGACGAGATTACGCCAGTTGCAATTCCGACCGGTCCAGTACCACCGAATACAATTGCGCGGCATCCTTTTAAGTCGGTTTCATGCTTGGTTTTGAGTTCCTTCTCTACGCAGGCGACCAACGCAGCTGCAGTGGTAAATGCGCCGCTCGGGTCTGACAATACAGAAACTTCAAACGGTGGCACCATAGCTGCTTTTGCCGCATCCAGCATAGCCATGGCTAGTCCTATATCACGCCCTCCAATAAAAATACCGGTTAGTTTGACGCCTTCCGGACCGCGAGAAAATATAGCATCTTGGACCAAACCAGTGATATCTTCGAGTTTAACATCGTCGTACGGGACGATGACGTCAAAATCAGCATCCAACGCCATATTGATGTCGAAAGGACTGGTATGCGGGCTTGGGTCGAACATGTGTATTATGCTACGTTTTTCCATTAGAAATCCTCGTGCAATAGTGATTAATTGGGTTTCAGTCAAAAATTCGTTAAGTCTCTTAGATTGCCGCTAAACCACGCATGACTAGATATATTTAGCGGATGTAGTCTGTTTAGGCCGATCAAACCACCTAGCCTAATATCTTGCAGTATTGCCTAAGATGCTGTCTGGCCGAGTTAAATTCATCACAATACTCGAAAGCCCCATTTCTTTAAAATTTTAAAAAAATAGACTTTTCAGATCTAATGAGTCCGATGTAGAGCTGGTATTGATAAGAATTAGAGTTTTACCGACGGTTAAAAATCACAAGCTCTTTATATATTGGCGAGCTACTTCAAATGCATGCTCAAAATGCAAGTATACCGGGGTTTCTGACTCGATCATTCTTTTTAACAGTCGATTCTGTGCTTGGTATTTAACATTACCTATCGCTAACGCTCCAATGCCTACAGCACCACTTATGGAGCCGTCAATTGGATCACCGTCGTGGTGTGCGTCCAGTCCCGCTATTCCCGACGGTGGAACCGCGTTAACGTCGGCGGCAACTTTCAGTTGAGGTGCCGATGAGATCAATTCAGCATTTAAGACCTCGATACCCGCTGCTGCGGTTGCATAGACAACATCTGCGGTCTTAATGAGTTCGGTTTTGTCCGCGTCCGCACCTGCGCCAATATTGGTTTCATTGTTGCCAAACTCAGTATTGCACATCGCTGCAATTCGCTCGGCTTTTTCAAGTTGACGGCCAATGATCTTGACGTTTGCGCCGGCTTTCGCAGAGATTACTGCCGCAGCTTGACCTACAGGACCGGTCCCTCCCAGCGCGAGCACATTCTTACCTTCAAGTGTAGTGTTGTGTGTTTTCAATAATTCGCGCTCGACCGCGGCGACCATCCCAGCGGCCGTTGTAAATGCACCGCTTGGATCTGCGAATACCGGAACTTCAAAAGGAGGTACCATAGAGTTTTTTGCAGATTTCAGCATAAAAACAGCTTGGTGCGTATCGCGGCCCCCTATGAATATACCGGTACGTTTAACCCCAGACGGGCCTCTGGAAAAGATTGCGTCTTGGACTAGTCCTACGACCTCATCCTGCTCCACATTGATATAAGGGATTGCCGCGGTCCAACCCGCGTCCAATGCCATGTTTACATCAAATGGACTGAGATTTTTAGCCGTTGTAAACATGTGCAAAATATATTGTTTTTCCATGATAATATCCTAGGTATTTTTTGTGAAAGTAATATAGTAAAAAGGTTTTAACGACGCAACTTACAGCCCTATTTCCTTGCTAAAGCGTTACGTCTAAATAACTGAAATGAGATGTTCGAAACTACTGATTCTTGGGAATTAAGTATCGCATGTCGAGCCCATACAGCGGTAAATTCGTGTAGCCAGACAGCATTTACGGCGAGAGTATAAAGCATCGAGATCACGTTACAAGACCCTTGACGCTGAAAAACAACTATAAAATAACCTATTCCATGATTAGCAGGATGCATCAATGAAAAAACTGCAACGATTGTACCCACCACCGTTAGAGGTGGTTTCACTGCGCGGTTTGTACCTGGAACATCGTATCCACGAGCTGGGAAGTTTCGAAAAACCATTTGTATATGCAAACTTTTTGACGACTTTGGATGGCCGAATCGCGTTAGAAGACACCTCTACTGGAGAAAGCTATTTACCAAAAACGATGACCACGGCAGACGATTTTCGTCTGTTTTTGGAATTGCACGCTCAAGCGGATTGCTTAATAACCCACGCAGGTTATATGCGCGCATTAGCGGCAGGTCGTTTGGGGAACATCTTACAGGTGGGAATCGGTGACCAAAGCGAGGATATTGTCGAATGGCGTCGCCAACGAGGTTTGAAACCGCAACCAGCGATCGTCATAGCTAGTGCTAGCCTGGATTTTAATATGCCGCAGTCAATCGCCGATCATGGACAGGATTGTATCATCGCGACCGGTGAGAAGGCTGATCCATCGCGGATAAAATATTGGGAGAAAAAAGGTTACAAAGTTTTACGCGCAGGTAGTCAACAGCGTGTGGAAGGAGTGTCATTGGTGACGAATTTGAGCCAGTTGGGTTATCGACGGCTCTATTTAATCGCGGGCCCGGAAATGTTGGCTACGATGCTTCGGGATGGGCAGTTGTCCCGTTTATACCAAACAATCACGCATCAATTGATGGGTGGTAAAGCTTTTCGGTCTTTGCTGTCCGGCGCGGAACTAGGTACGCAGGGGCATTTGCGGATGAAATCGTTGTATTACGATCAGGTTTCTGAAAATGGCGTTGGCCAATGGTTTATCCAATTTGACACCCTGTAGAATCTAATTCTGTAGGGGAAGAGGACGACTCAGCATTCAGAGTTCGTTTCAGTCAGCAGTTTGTGTAACCCTATTGATTAATATAGGATAACCTTTCAAGGCTACGCGAAAAATCGCACATATCGATAGAAGTGAGAAATTGCTGATCGTTAATTCCGATGGAATCGAGATAGTTCCCGAGCAAAATTGGATCGCTGATCTTCAAAGCCATAGGGGTGCGTTTCGTAGATTGAAAAGCAGCCTTGTATAGCGGTATAAACCACAAGGGTATAGGTGCGTGCCTCGGATGGCCCAAGCTATTGGGATTAATCTGTCAATCCGGATTCCGATTAGATCATTACCCTATTTATTTAGCCAATTGGGTATAAAGAATAAAGGTAAACACAATGGATCCAAGATACTATAAGTATATTCAAATATTAGTAATGTTCATGATATTGGGTGTCTTTTTCTATTTCATATTGCAACCCCAATAAATTCTGGTTTCAATCAAAAGTCCGTACTAAGTTATTGTCAATTCAAATAGCTTAGGCAACGAAAGCTTATTATATCCACACTCTAAAATGCCGATAGCATTCCATAGAATTTGCATTGTTTAACCTTGGGCGCCATTGCAACGGCGGTAAACTTGAATGGTGCGGCAATGGAATAGAGAATCGCGCTTCGCCGATATCACTTGAGTAATATAAGGCGGGATGGGACGGAAGCTCCAAAGTTTTGCGATTACGGGATATTAACAACAGCGAAAATAACATTCATAAAATACAGAGAGGCTGACAATGGATACGAGTAAATTATTACAAGAATTACTGGAAACTGGCCAATCATTGGCTGAACAAGGACAGCAATGGGTTGAAGACAAGGCAGGCATTCCGCAGGATGATGGCGAACGTCAGGCCGCGTTAGAGTCTATGGGGAAGGGTGCTCTAGGCGCTGGTGTCCTGGCGGTATTATTAGGCACCGGTGCGGGTAGACGCTTGACTGGATCGGCATTAAAGCTTGGCAGTTTGGCGGCGTTAGGAGGATTAGCCTATAAAAGTTTTCAAAATTGGCAGGGTGTTCATTCAACCAAAGCTGTGGAGCAGGGCTCGTCGATAGATCAATTAGAGGAGACCGACGCAGAAGGTCGAAGCCAAATCTTAATGCGGGCGATTATCGCCGCCGCAAAAGCCGATGGGCATATTGATGACGAAGAGTTGAGCAATATTCAAGGGAAAATAGCTGAACTGGAATTGGATGGTGAATCGTCTGAGTTCATCAAAGCCGAGCTTGCTAAACCGTTGAACGCCGCTGACGTTGCCGCGGGTGCCGATTCGCCTACCACGGCCGCTGAAATATATTTGGTCTCCTGTCTACTTATGGGAGAGCAGAACGCACAGGAAAAGGCATATTTGCACGATCTCGCTCAGCGATTAGGGCTCAAACCAACTTTGGTCGCGGAACTAGAACGTAAAATGCAAAACACCTAAGTCGCGAAAAAAGATGTTGCACGGGGTCATTTAATTTTGTGACTCCGTGCAAATTAAAATTATAGTCAACCAATAAAAACGTCGAATCTATTTAAGTTATTTCGTTTCGTTATTCCAGCTATCGGGTAAATTATTGAGCCGGATCATTTGTCGTTGAGGCAGGTGATTCAGGGTATTCGATTGTTACCGAAACCAGTAATGCTCCGGTATTATTGTGTAAGAAATTAAATGGGTCGTTCATCGCAAAAAATAAATGTCCTGTCTCTTCTGCGGTAAATTCCATGACCGGGCCTACAAGAAATGGTCGCCCGCTATTTCCCAATCTCGCCATCAAAGCACACAACGGGATCCAGGCGACTTCCCCGGCAATCGACGCGGTTGAATCCCCTTCGGCTCCACAAGACATTCCAATCTCAGGCCAAGGACTCCATTTTCCATTTGCGCGGATCGATACTTTTGCGCCTGGTACCAGATAAATTCCTGGTTTTTGCCAGGCTTTGTTTGCGAGTACTTTAAATTGTCTACGGTCTTTTTCGTTGATCGTTACATTTTTGCTGGTTCCAGCATATTTATTAGGTGTTTGTACGATACAACCGGGTAGAACTAATGCGGCAATCAGCAAAATTACGAGTATTAAAACAACATTTTTCGGCATGGTTGATTCCTTAAGGTTACTTGGTTTATCCCAGCAATTTGGGAAGAGGTATTCTAAGGTGCGGGTATTTAAACGCCCCATCCATTGCCCTTTTAGACAGGGTGAATCTCGCTAATTTATTCATTCAGTTTCTATTGGTTCGCCAAGCCATTGTTTGCGCAAATATGCTGGATCGACAGTGAAGACAGTAACAAATATTGATACTCGATGAACTCCATTGAATAGATAGTAGTCAAATTGATTGAGATTAATTTTAGCGTTGTTGGGTGTTTATGATACCAATTAATGGATTAATTTCGGTCGCTAAGCCCAAAATCAATGCTTTTAATTGAGCTTCTTTGAGCGAAATTACACATTTATTTGAAAATGTAATTGTCTACGTGCAAATTGGTTAAGGAGTAAAGTCTAATGCAGCTGCTCGATTGCCAAGATGTTTGTCGTATTATCGAGTCTACCGGTGGTCTAGAATCATTCAATAATCTCGTCTTGGAGCAATTGGAATTCGACTTTGCCCGTTGGCCGGAATTTAAAAAATCACCGCGTCACGCGTCGCACTTTTCAAAGGGTGTGATAGAGCTGATGCCTTGTAGCGATCAGCAATACTACAGCTTCAAATACGTTAATGGTCACCCGGGTAACCCAGAGCTCGGAAAATCAAGTGTCGTTGCATTGGGTGTGCTTAGCGATATGGTGACCGGCTACCCGTTGATGATAAGCGAAATGACGATATTGACCGCGATCAGAACCGCAGCTACCGCGGCATTGGGCCTAAAATATTTGGCCCGGCGCAATAGTACTAAACTCGCATTGATTGGGACCGGCGCACAAGCTGAATTTCTGGTCTACGCGTTGAGTACTGTAATGACTATCGAGGAGCTGAGGTGTTTTGACATAGATCCGGCCGCTCTGTGCAAATTTTTGCATAATATGGCTGACCGAAAATCAATACTGGTACCGACTCAAAATATAGCGGATGCTATCAAAACAGCCGATGTTGTTGTTACCGCAACAGCGGATAAGCGCCAGACCCATTTGTTTAGCGAAGGTCAAATTACTGACGGTGTGCATATCCACGCAATGGGCGGTGATTGTCCAGGTAAAACTGAACTAGATCCGGCTCTATTGGAGCGGTCAAAAATAGTCGTAGAGTATCTGGATCAAACCCAATTTGAGGGCGAAATACAGAACCTCTCTAAGGTCACGATCCACGCTGAATTGTGGGAGATTATCTGCGGGCAAAAGTGCGGGCGCGTCGACCCAGATGAAATCACTTTATTTGATTCGGTTGGTGTAGCAGTGGAGGATTTTTCAATATTAAAGTTGATTTATGATTTGGCGGCGCAAATGAATATAGCTAAGGAGGTTGATGTGATTCCCAATATGGATAATCCTAAAGACTTGTTCAGCCAATTATCGTCGGCGCATACACGGCCGCAATTATATCGCCAATCAGTTTGAGGGTTTTGTGTTGTTTGTCCAATCCAGGCGCAAATTCGGCAATTTCTATCCCGGCCAGTTGTTGATTACCGTTGAATTGATGCAATGCCTCGACCAATTCACTTCCGCGGATGCCGGACGGTTCCGGTGTTGACACGGCTGGCGCGTCGATGGGGTCGACAGCATCCAGGTCGATGCTTATGCCAAAACGGTCAGTTGTTTTCTGCAATTTATTGCTCGCTTCAGCCAATACCTGGGTCAATCCACCGTGATTGGCAATAGACTGCCCGTGGTAGCAGGTTAATGTTAATTCGGTTAACAATTGCAGTTCTTCAATCTCGTACGAGCGTGCACCGACGATTGAGATATTGCTGGCGTCGAGTATTGGCCCATCGCCATAGATTTGTTTTAATTGACGGTCGCTATGTCCCAACAATGCGGCGAGCGGCATTCCATGGATATTACCCGATGGCGAACTTACAAAATTATGCAGGTCCAAATGCGCATCTATCCAAATCAAACCGAAAGATTGGCCTGTATCCAGCCCGGAAGCGGCGCCGCTCCAGGTACCCATCGCGCAGCAATGATCACCGCCAATCGTCAAAAATGATCGGCGTTGGGTAAGCAAATCCCCAGTCCATCTAGATATCTGCCTACCGATGTTAGCAATTGCCTGTAAGTTGCCGTGCGCGGCATCCGTTGAAATTATTTTGTCCCATTCCAGTCTGATCGCGTGATGGGCCAGGCGTTCACGAAACATCAACGATGATCGCACGGCCGATGGTCCTTGTGCCGGTTCGGTTCGTGGGCAACCCAAACTACTGGCGACGCCCAGAGTGGTTAAGTTTTCCATTGGATTTTGATGCTTTGCATACCGAATTAGAATCGGTTTAGAGCACAAAAGTTTTATCTACTTCGGTTATTAGGTTTTTGCGTGCCTCATTGACTAATCCTAAGATAGTGTTGGCAACGATTATTTTTTATCAATTTTGGCCCAGGTATCCCTCAGGGTGACGGTTCGATTGAATACCGGCAACTCATCTGAACTGTCTTCGCTATCCAGACAAAAATAGCCGCATCTCTCAAATTGAAAATGGCTCCCCGGGGCTGCGCGGGATAGGCTGGGTTCAACCCTTGCTTTGTCTAAGGTAACGAGAGAATCGGGGTTAAGCGCGATCCTAAAATCAGGCTCTGCGTCCGGGCGTGGGATATTGAACAAACGGTCGTATAATCGGATTTTCGTTGGCAGCGAATCATTCTCCGAGACCCAATGAATGACGCCTTTAACCTTACGGCCTTCGGGTTTTTTACCCAAAGTATCCACATCATAGGTGCAGCGGAGTTCTACCAGATTTCCGTAATCATCTTTGATCACTTCACGACATTTAATCACATAAGCATTACGTAATCGTACCTCGCCCCCAATGATTAGGCGTTTGAATTTGGCGGGAGGAATTTCGGCGAAGTCTTCCTGCTCGATCAATATCGTTCTGGCAAATGGGATTGAGCGGACTCCCATTTCTGGTTTTTGTGGGTGATTCGATACTTCAAGATGTTCAGTTTTGTCATCCGGATAATTTTCCAATACTACCCGTAATGGGTTTAGCACGGCCATCGCTCTGGGGGCGTTTTCGTTAAGATCTTCGCGGATACTATTTTCCAATACACCCATTTCAATCCACGCATCTTTTTTGGTGATGCCGATACGCTCGCAAAAATTACGAATCGATAGCGGGGTAAACCCTGCACGTCGCAATCCGGCTAGCGTGGGCATGCGTGGGTCGTCCCAACCGTTAACGTGACCTTCCTCTACCAGTTGGTTTAGCTTACGTTTACTCATTACCGTAAATTCCAGCGACAACCGTGCGAATTCGATTTGCTGAGGACGGCATTCGGAGTCCACATGATCCAGAATCCAATTGTACAGTGGTCTGTGGTCTTCGAATTCCAGGGTGCACAATGAATGAGTAATTCCCTCCAGTGCGTCAGAAATGCAGTGGGTATAATCGTACATCGGGTACAAGCACCACTGATCGCCGGTACGTTGATGGTGCGCCCGGCGGATTCGGTACAACGTTGGGTCGCGCATATTCATGTTAGACGCGGCCATATCGATTTTGGCGCGTAACACGTAGGAACCATCCGCAAATTCACCATCTCGCATGCGCTGGAAGAGGAATAGATTTTTTTCTACGGAACGATGGCGATCGGGGCTTTCCCGCCCAGGTTCGGTCAAAGTGCCCCGGTATTCGCGGATTTGATCCGCGTTTAAGCTGTCTACGTAGGCGTGCCCGTTTTCTATTAATTTCACGGCAAAATCATAAAGCGATTCAAAATAGTCCGAGGCGTGGTGGAGTGAATCCCATTCAAAACCAAGCCACTCAACATCGCGTTTGATCGCGTCCATATATTCGATGCTTTCTTTTTCCGGATTGGTGTCATCAAAACGAAGATTGCAGCTACCGTTGTATTCAGCGGCTATACCGAAATTGAGGCAGATCGATTTAGCGTGGCCGATATGCAAATACCCATTGGGTTCGGGGGGGAACCGGGTTGCGACTTTATCGCCATTTTTTTGCTGTCCTAAGTCACGTTCAACAATTTGACGAATAAAATTAGACGGGGGTTGGCATTCGCTGTTCGACATTAGAATATTGACCTTAGGCTGGTATAAATGGGAACGGATTTTAGCATTTTCCAAGGGCTTCAGAGTGATCAATTTTGTGTTGTAGCAATTCGATCGGATGTTGGTGTTTTCTAGACTCGGAATGGATCAAAAATGGTTTCGATTATTTATCCACAATTTCTGTGGATAACTTTGTGGATGAAAGTCTGTGCTAACGAGAAAAACTGGATTGTCATCAAATTGTCATATTTTTGATCAATTAGGCGACTAAATTCAAATAAAATAAGTATAACAATATCATAGAGGAATATTGTTACATTACAGTTTAATTAGAAAGTGCAAGTTTTTAAACCCATTCGACTAGCAGGAAAGCGACTGTTAACAAAAGTGCGAAAATGCTGACAAGAATGTCAACTGGTACATCGTTGTACAACTGTGATCGAAATCTGTAAACGAATTGACAATTTATCGAAAAATGGTACCAATTTCAGGTTCGGTCGGTTCTATTTATTGAATTTTCTTTCGACGGAGAAATTGGCAATCTTTTACGGTTCTAGAAATGCATGCCAAGTGCGATAAATTTTGCATCAAAAAGCTTCGGTATGCGTAACAGCTCACAATATTCATCGTAATTTTTCACAGATGTGAAACGGTTATTTTGTCACCGTGTATTAAACCGCTAAGCTTGCTGCTAACCCATGGCTTGTTTCCCGTAAAGTTGTTTTACGGTTTGGATCAATATAATCGTCAAACCGGGGTGGTAAAGAAATAATCGATCAATATGCATGGAGGCATATATATCTACCCCGCAGCAAAGTTCTGTTCGCTATCTTAGTAAACCCAAGAGCATCATGGTCCGCGCGGGTATTTCCATGATATATCTGAGTTCGGGCGTCTCTACTGCGCAGGTCGGTGGGACCTTTACCGATATTGCTGCGGGCGATCGCGCGGGAATCCATTATCGACGGGTAGCGTCGCCGAGCAATCAGCATGAATAAACCCGGTCAATGTAGGGGTTTATCGATGGGTGATTTTAATTGCGATGGTTTTATCGATAGCAAACGATATTTTCTTTGTACTAGAGAGCTTACGGTTTGGCGTGCTTGCGAATAGCAATATTGCAGGAACTTTAGCCGACTTAAACAGCTGGAGGGTAGAGGGCCGGAAGTCCTGGGACGATAGAGTGTGGTGACCAATTTGATATGGCGGAATACTGGTGAAAATGTTCGCCATTTTTTAAAATATTGAAACGCTAACCAGGAATTAGAAGACCGTCTAAAGCAAAATTGATTTATAAAAAGTTAGGGGCAACATAATCCTTCTTCCATCCAGGCAGCGGGATAACAACGAATTCAAGCAACGTTTTGGAATGGCTTAGATTCGTTTGAACCAAAACTATAAAACCGGGATAGCAATTAGAAAAATTCTGGTCAATAATACGCCGTCCATTCTAAAGCTAAATCCCAAAAAGCAGGTATCTAACCCATCCATGCGTCTGGAAAAAATCAAGCTTTCCGGTTTTAAATCATTTGTAGATCCGACCACGATTCCAATTTCCGGGAATCTGGTGGGGATTGTCGGGCCCAACGGTTGCGGTAAGTCGAATATCATTGACGCGGTACGCTGGGTGATGGGCGAGAGTTCGGCCAAGCATTTGCGGGGTGGAACCATGGCCGATGTTATTTTCAACGGATCAGCAAGTCGAAAACCGGTCGGAGTCGCTTCGGTGGAATTGGTGTTTGATAATAGTGCCAGGCGCTTGGGTGGTGAATATGCGGGCTACAGCACGATAGCGATCAAGCGCCAGGTTTCCAGGGACGGACAATCGGTTTATTTGCTGAATGGCGCGCGCTGTCGGCGCAAGGATATCACCGATATTTTTCTCGGCACCGGGTTGGGCTCACGGAGCTATGCGATCATCGAGCAGGGAACGATTTCCCGTTTGATCGAAGCCAAGCCGGATGATTTACGGGTATTGATTGAAGAGGCTGCTGGTGTTTCCAAGTATAAGGAGCGTCGCCACGAAACCGAAATCCGCATCCGTCATACACGAGAGAACTTAGACCGTTTGAATGATGTGCTCGACGAGGTCGGCAAGCGCATCGATCATCTACGTCGGCAGGCCAAAAAAGCCGAAAAATACACCTCTCTGAAAACTGATGAACGTCGTTACAAGCAGGAATTATTGGCGCTTCGCTGGCGTTCGCATCAGGACTCAGTGCAAGCGTTCGAAGCCAATGCAAATGAAAAGCAGCAGCAATTGAATGAATTGTTGCTGCGAAAAACCGAACTCGACAAGCAGCTATCATCGAGCGGCGATGCGCACGCGGCACTACAGCAAAATCTGAATGCGGTGCAAGGAGAGGTTTACGCTGTTACGTCGGAAATTGGCCGCTTGGAACAGACCATTGAAACCGCAGATCAAGCCAAGCAAGATATTCAAATTGAAATTACCAGAATAGAGCGAGGCAGCCGCGAAGCCCTTGACGACCTTAATCAGGACGAACAACAACTTCACAGTCTTCAACACGAATTGACAGAAGCGCAAAAGCATTTAGAAGCGGCGCTAATCTTAGAATCAGAGTCGGTCGACAGTCAGCAGCGCGCCGAAGAAGATTACCGTGCGTTGCAATCGGAGTGGGATTCGGTCAAAACTACCATCGCGCTGGCCAACGAAATACGCCAGGTCGAGTCAAGCCGGGTAACTCAATTTAGCGAACAGGCTGAGCAGTACAGAGACCGACAGGCACGCTTGCTTGCCCAGCAGGCAGAACTCGGGGATAGCGAATTAGAGACTGAGATCGAAACCTTAAACGATGAATTGGAATCTTTGCATGCGCAACACACGACCATCCTGTCGGAAATCGACGATGCCAAGCAACATGCACAGAATCAGCGCGATCGAATCAAAAAATTGACGGTAGATTTAGATCGACTCAGGTCCGTTCGACAAGAGATACAGGGCCAAATCAGCTCCCTGGAAACACTACAACAGCATGCAACCGGCCGCGATCGTTCTGCGCTTAACCAGTGGTTGACGCAAGTGTCATTGGATGAATCGCCACGATTGGCTCAACATTTGGATGTCGATACCGGTTGGGAAAATGCCGTCGAAATGGTTTTGGGGAATTATTTGCAGTCCTTGTGTGTGCAAGACACGACTTCGGTTTTTTCGCAATTTGAAAGTATGCCGCAAGATTCGTTGGCGATGATCGAACCCTATAAACCGGTTTCCCGTAGGGCTGATTCCAAACAAGATAAACTTGTGGATAAACTCAAATCGGATTGGAATATCACTGGTTTATTGTCCGGGGTTTATTGCGCGAAGGATATTGACCAAGCTCAAAAAGTTCGCGAAAAATTAGAAATTCATGAATCGGTGATTACCCGCGATGGGCTATGGTTCGGGCCCGGTTGGGTTTATGTCAATCGTGGGAACGATGAACACAGCGGGGTATTAAGACGGGAAAAGGATTTGCGGGCGCTCAGGCAGAAACGCACTGATATCGTCAAGCAATACGATGTGCTGGAACAAGAAATGTTGAGTGCCGAACAAACACTGGCAGAGGCTGAACAAATTTTCGCGGCGAGGCAACAGTCGGAACAGTCGCTATCGGTTCGTCTATCGGACAATAAATCTCGCTTGAGCGCGTGTAATGCCAAATTTGATCAGGTCAATCGACGTTTAAGCCAAATTGGCGATGAGCTGGAAGAAGTGCGGCAAAACCTGGCCAAAGCTGAGAAGCAAAGTGCTGACTCGAAGCAAAAATTTCTGGCTGCAGAACAAGAACATTCTGGATTGATGACCCGCACCGAAGGTTTGAGTGTATCCTGTGAAACGGCCAGACAAAAGCTGGAGCAGTTTATTCAAGAGATGATCGAAGCGCGTGACCGGGTTCGCGGTTTACGGTCACGGATCGAAAATTTAAAATCCTCCGAGCAATTGACGGATAAACATTTACAACGCTTGGTGTCGCAGCGGCAAATTGAAACGGATCGTCTAGAACAACTGAAACAGAAATTGGGGGATACCGATTTGCCGTTACAGGATTATCAAACCCAATTGACCGCACTTGCTGGTAAACGTCAGGCTTTGGAGCAGGATTTAAAAGCGGCGAGGGGCGATCTTAGCGGATACGAGCAAAACAACACAGAATTGTCCGAGCAACGAGCCGGTTTGGAACAGAACATTGATCATAGGCGGGAACAGCTGGAGAAAGTCCGGATGGATAGCCAGGCCAGCCTTGTTCGTTCTCAGACCATCAGTGAGCAGTTGGTCGAGATGAAGGTTGATGCGCAGACCGTACTTCAAGACATCGAAGACGATGCATCGGAACCACTGTGGAGCGAAAAAGTCGAACAATTGGCTGAAAAAATTGCGCGATTGGGTTCGATCAATCTGGCCGCGATTCAGGAGCACGATGAAGAGAGTCAGCGCCTGGAGTATCTCAATGCGCAACACGAGGATTTGAGCGAATCATTGGAAACTTTAGAAACTGCGATGAAAAAAATCGACGGAGAGAGTAAGGCGCGCTTCAAATCGACCTTCGATCAGATCAACAATGGATTGCAGAAAAATTTTCCCAAATTGTTTGGCGGTGGACAGGCGAACCTTGAGCTGACAGAACAGAATTTACTGGAAACCGGGGTGAATGTTATCGCCCGTCCGCCCGGCAAGCGTAATAGCTCGATTCATCTATTGTCCGGGGGCGAAAAGGCTTTGACTGCAGTTGCACTGGTGTTTTCTATTTTCGAGCTTAATCCGGCACCATTTTGTCTGTTGGACGAAGTAGACGCGCCGTTGGATGACGCTAACGTTGGGCGCTTTCGTGCGCTGATTGAAGAAATGTCGCACGCGGTACAGTTTATTTTTATTACACATAATAAGGCGACTATGGAGGTGGCTAGGCATTTGACTGGCGTTACTATGAACGAACCGGGTGTTTCTAGAATGGTAGCGGTGGATATCGATGAAGCGGTGGAATTGGCGGTTGGTTGATGGACAAAGATATTTTTAGAATCCTACTGGGGATATTGGGCCTAATTCTAATTGCAGGAATCTATCTGTGGGACCGCTACAAAACTCAGCGTTCAGAAATTCCGGGCGAACCCGAAGACATTGTTGAGCAATCCGATAATGATTCATTTTCAATGGTGCCTAATATAGCCGATGGGAGAGCCGATGAAAGAGATTTACCTTCGTTTCATGCTTATAGCCAAGATACAGAAAACCTGAGCGATACACTTGATGAAACAAACTCAAACGGCGGCGTTGATTCGATCGAGACTGAACCGGATGATCAATTAGATATCGTGCAGTTATATGTTATCGCGCATGGGGATATGATGTTTTCTGGGCAGGCATTGTTAGAAGCTTTCGAAGCGCAGGGACTGACATATGGCGACATGAAAATCTATCATCGCCCCGCGCCAGATACCCAATTCCCAAGATTCAGCGTGGTCAATATGGTCGAACCGGGTACATTCCCTGACGGGGATTACTCTGATTTTCAATCGCCGGGTATCGCATTATTTTTGCAGACGGCAGTGGTCGATCGACCGCAAGAAGCATTCGATGATATGGTTCAAACGGGCGCTGCATTGGCTGCCAGATTGCGTGGTGAATTGCTGGATGGATTGCGCAATCCGGTGAATCTTGAAGTTATCCAGAAAGTTCGCGATTCTTTGGCGGAATAGATTAAATCGAATACGACTAGGTCGGTTTAGTACATTGATGGAGTACTAGTGCCCGTAACCAAAAAAATCAGAAAACGCGTTGGACAGCTTCATGACGAAATCGATCTGCATAATAGACGTTATTATCAGATGGATGATCCATTGGTCAGCGATTCGGTGTACGATAAATTGTTGCGCGAGCTGCAAGAATTGGAGCATCAATATCCCGAGCTCCTGACCGGCGATTCACCCACTCAGCGTGTTGGTGCCGAACCGCTGCAACAATTCGAGCAAGTCACTCACCAGGTTGCGATGCTTTCGTTGGAAAATGCTTTCTCCGACGACGAACTGCTGGCTTTTGATCAACGGGTTCGGGATAAGCTGGGGGTTGATGGTATCCAATATCTGGCGGAACCAAAATTGGATGGATTAGCAATTAGCCTGTTTTACCAAAATGGTAACCTAGTTCAGGCGGCAACCCGCGGGGACGGCCAGACCGGGGAAGACGTTACCCACAACATTAGAACAATCCAAGATATTCCCCTGCGATTAAAAGGTCGTGGATACCCGGACCGGTTTGAAGTGCGCGGTGAAGTATTTATGCAAAAAGCCGGATTCGAACTCCTGAATCAGCGCGCTCGTCAACTGGGCGAGAAAGAATTCGCCAATCCGCGCAATGCGGCGGCGGGAAGTCTACGCCAATTGGATCCCAAAATAACCGCAAAAAGACCGTTGGCTTTTTATTGTTATGGACACGGTTTTTTTCCAGAGCAGCGTTTACCGGAAACGCAGCTCGATTTATTGGACCTACTTGCGAAATGGGGTTTGCCGATTTGTCCCGAAATCAAGATCGTTGACAATGCGGCGGAGTGTTTGACCCATTTTGACCTAATGCAGCGAAAACGCGAAAGCTTGGACTACGAAATTGATGGTGTGGTCTACAAGGTCCAGCGATTTGAGTATCAGGATGCGTTGGGTTTTATGTCACGCGCACCACGTTGGGCCATAGCGCGTAAATTTCCAGCTGAAGAAGCCATAACGACAGTATTCGATATAGACGTGCAGGTTGGACGTACCGGTGCAATTACCCCGGTCGCACGATTAAATCCGGTAGTCGTTGGGGGTGTCACGGTCGCTAACGCGACATTGCATAATCTCGGCGAGGTGCATAGAAAGGATATCCGTAAAGGTGACACCGTCATGGTTCGACGTGCTGGGGATGTTATTCCCGAAGTCGTTAGAGCAATCGTCGAAAAACGTCCCAAGAATACATCTCGGTTTCAAATGCCTTTGACCTGTCCAATCTGCGATTCAGAGATCGTCGAAATCGAGGGAGAATCTATTCTGCGTTGCAGCGGCGGTTTATTTTGTGATGCGCAACGCAAAGAGTCGATAAAACATTTTGCGTCTCGAAAAGCAATGGATATCGATGGACTGGGGGATAAATTGGTGAATCAACTGGTCGATAGGAATATAATCCAGAATGTTGCCGGCCTGTACCTATTGGAGACTGATATCTTAAGCGGATTGGAAAGAATGGGTCCAAAATCAGCGAAAAATTTGGTAACCGCGCTGGGCAAAAGTAAACACACAACTTTGCCACGTTTCATCTATGCTTTAGGTATACGAGAGGTGGGTGAGGTCACTGCGCGAAATTTGGCTGAACATTACGGTTCTTTGGATAAGATTTTAAGTACCGATCAAGAACAATTACAGTCGGTTCCAGATATTGGCCCGACAGTTGCCAAACATATCACAATGTTTTTCAGTCAACAGCACAATCTTGATGTGGTCGAACAATTGGTCGATGCTGGGGTGCAATGGGAGGATATTGAAAAGGCTCAGGACAATTTGCCGCTAGACGGCATAAGGGTTGTTTTGACCGGCACCTTAGCTACGATGACCCGAGAACAAGCCAAACAAGAACTGCAAACTCTGGGGGCAAAGGTCATTTCGAGTATCTCTAAAAAAACCCACTATTTAGTCGCTGGAAAAGATCCGGGTTCGAAAATGCAAAAAGCCCAGGACCTTGGCGTTAAAGTTATCGATGAAAAAGAATTAATCCACTTGCTGGGAAGCCGTGAAATTGATTGAGGACAGCAAACAACAGGAACAACGCTTGGATCAATTGAATACCGAACTGTGCGTATTGCAAAGTCATCTCGACGGTATGTTAAGTTGCGTGCGCCAGAACGACGCCAAATTACGTCGTTTTCAAAAACTCGAGACCCATCTGCTCAGCTTGAATACCTTATTCGAGCTATTGGAACACGTGCTCGATGATACCCAAAAGGTTTTTGACCTGGATATTATTTCGTTTTGTTTGATCGACGAGAAACGTGAATTGAGCCAATTCCTGAAGGAGGATGGGTTGACAGCGGAACGTGCGGAAGGTCTGATTTTGTTGAACAACGATGAGCAATTGGCGGATGTTTTCGGCAAAGCGGTTAGGCCTTATTTGGGTGAGTTTCGAAACCAAAAGGTCGGTGCCTTTTTCCCCCATTGCGTCACTGATCCGGTCAGTGTTGCGATTCTGCCATTACACCGGCGTGGTAACTATCTGGGTTCACTGAACCTGGGCAGTATGGATCCAGAACGTTTTAGCAGCCAGATGGCGACTGATTTTCTCGAGCGATTGAGTAGCGTCTTAGGCGTGTGTCTGGAAAATACACTCAATTTCGAGTTATTGCGTCGAACCAGTTTAATCGACACCTTGACCGGGGTTAATAACAGGCGTTTCTTTGATCAACGTATCGGAGAAGAAATGGATCGAGTCCAGCGCAGCGGCGAAAATCTGTCCTGCTTGTTTCTCGATATCGATTTTTTCAAATCGGTTAACGATACCTACGGCCATCAGGTGGGTGACCGGGTATTAACCGCAGTGGCCAATGAAATAAGGTCGCAATTGAGAAATAATGATGTCTTGGCGCGTTACGGCGGAGAAGAGTTTGTGTCGTTGTTGTCTGGGGCTTCGGAACAGAAAGCAATGGAGGTTGGTGAACGCATACGCCAACGGGTGGAAAGCCATTCGGTGGAAACTGCCGATGAAAAATTTGTCAAAGTTACGATTTCGGTCGGTGTCGCAACCTTCGATCCGGAAATTAGTGTAGACGACCAAAAAGCTGAAGGGTCGTGGTTGGTTGAATCGGCGGATCACGCGCTTTACGATGCCAAACGAAACGGCCGTAACTGCGTGTTTAGCCGTGGTGTAATTTCTAAACGGGCACCGGTAGAAGCCGTCGCCGATATCAAACAATATCCCAAGAGAAACGCTTGACCGAATCGAGGACAATCTATTTTTGAGCTTGGAATGGTGTGGCTGATCTTGGTTGGCCATATTCGCGAATAGATTAGAGCCTATTGAGTAGCTCGGTCAGACTAGGTGGAAAAAGGATAAGTCGGTGAACAATTACCGGCGTATGCTAGCACTTTAATCTCTTTTCAAGAACAGTGATTCGCTTTACAACGGCAACGTTTTAGTCGTGCTCCAAGTTAAGAACATCGTTAATGCGTTTGATCAATAGGCGGTCAACAAAAGGTTTCTCTATGTAGTCTATCACCCCAGCCTGCATCGCGCGTACCGCAATATGTACATCGCCTACACTATCCAATAATATCGTTGGTAGGGCAGATTGCCGAATATTCAAATGTTCTAACAATTCGACACCGCTTAGGCCGGGCAGGTTTATGTCCGCGATAAGTAATGCTGGGTCATTAGTTCCAATAGTGTCCAAAAATTCTTCGGCATTGGCAAAAACCACCACTTCTACGTCCAGAGTATGGAGCATCGCGCGCAAGCCCTCGCGTGTTGCGGCATCATTATCTACTATACATATAATCGGTTTTTCCACACCTATGCCGTATCCTGGAAAAGAAATAATACACGCAGGGATATATTTATATACGATCCATAGGTCGAGTGTAAGCGTCCAGCGCAACCACCTAGATTTTATTATGGTTGATCTGATTGATGTATTCGGGTGCCAATGGTAGGAGTTCATCAATCCTGCGATTGGGCCAGGTGGGGAGTTTTTCCAAAGTTACTTGA
>Ga0209992_10000988_pt1 | contig 33266 bp, 25 predicted proteins | sample 2SBtaG_2_FD_182564 | JGI IMG/M metagenome (GOLD analysis project Ga0209992, IMG submission 182564) | Deep subsurface microbial communities from Kolumbo volcano to uncover new lineages of life (NeLLi) - 2SBTROV12_ACTIVE470 metaG (SPAdes)... | ecosystem: Environmental > Aquatic > Marine >...
ACCGACAGCTCCCATGAGGAGGCTTTCCATGCCCAGGTTGTCGACGCCGGTAAAGAGCTGGTAGCGGTCTCCCAATCTGTTCACGATATCGGTGATGCGCCGGACATCGTCAGATGATTCTTTTACTGCGACGAGCATGTCCTCATCGGCCAACTCTTCCAGCATGTCGACCGTGCAATCCACTTTGTATCCGATGGGATTGTTGTAAATCATGATCGGTTTGCCCGATGCCTGAGCGACGGTGCGGAAGTGGGCAATGGTCTCGCGCCTATCTGCGTGATATAACATGGCGGGTAGAAGCATGAAGCCATCGGCTCCGTTGACCTGACCGTCTTCAACCGCCTGGCAAGCTTCAGCCGTGGTGTTCTGGGCGACTCCCATCAAAACGGGTACACGTCCTTCGGCGGTTTCAACCGCAATGCGCAGTACTTCCTGTTTCTCTTCAAAACTCAGTGTACTTGCCTCTCCGAGCGTTCCCGTCGTAATGATTCCATGGACGCCAGCCTCTATCTGAGCATTGATTCCCTTCTGGGTGCCCGCGTAGTCGAGTGAGAAGTCTTCTTTGAATTTTGTGGTTACGGCGGGAAATACGCCTTTCCAGTCAGTGCTCATGATCTGTATAGGATGGGTTGAAATACCGAATCGTGCTCTAAAACCCTCAAAAAGGGCGTGGGAGCAGCCATTTAAACTAATATATCACTAATATATTAATTGTGTATCACGGAATATTCTTTTTCGGCAGATCATCCACGTGAATTATCTTTCGGACCCGAATTCAATGGGATCGACTTCAGGTCCAGAGGGCGATTCTGCGCCGTCAGACCTCCCCGAATCAGAGTATCATGAACATTGTCGATTATCTGGATATCGCAGGCACGTTTGTGTTTGCCGTGGCGGGCGCCTTCAGGGCCACGCGTCACCATCTCGACCTCCTCGGAGTGATGGTTCTCGCCGTGGCTACCGGAGTGGGAGGCGGCATGATTCGCGATATGCTCCTGGGTGCGACACCGGTTGCGGCCATCCAGAGCGAGCTGTATCTGAGTGTCTGTCTGGCCGCGGGGCTCCTTGTTTTTCTGGCCTCTGAAAAGGTAGCAACACAATGGAATCGCGTGATGATCATGGATGCCATTGGACTGGGCGTCTTCGCCGCGATCGGCGGTGTGAAAGGAATGGAATTCGGACTCGGGCCCATTGGTGTCATGATCATGGCCGCGCTCACGGCGACGGGAGGTGGCGTAGTGCGGGACATACTGGTGCGCGAAGTACCAGCCGTAATCCGTCATGACTTCTACGCCACGGCTGCCCTCCTTGGAGGAGCCGCTTTGTTGGGAGCCGATGCTGCGGGATGGAGTCGATTCGCCCAGATTGCTGTTGCCGCCCTGACCACGAGCGGACTCAGGTTTTACGCCATGACCCGAGGCGTCGGACTGCCCCGTGCGGGACGTGCCAATTCGGACGACGATTCCGCTTCGTCCGCCAGCCATGGTGGTGCCGTTGAATGATCGAGAACGACGTCTGATTGCCTCGGCTCTGGCCTGCTTCGTGCTGGCGGCACTGTCGGGTGTACTGTTTCGTGTCGGGATGCAGAGTGGTTGGACAGCATCATTTACTCTGGCAAACATTCGCCACGCTCATTCCCACCTGATGTATTTCTCCTGGGCTACACCTTCGCTGTTCGTTCTTTTGCATCCAGGATCCAAGCAGAGTCTGACATGGGCCTGGATAGTGCTGGTTCTGGGCGTTCTTTCCTATCCGCTGTTTCTGTTGTTCGGATATGAATCCACCCAGGTGGCGTCGCTCTCACTTCCTCCTGCCGTTGTCGTGTCGGGCCTCATCATGCTGGCCTGGTACGGATGGATCTTCGACTACCTGAGGACGGGGCGAGGCGCTAGTCATGGTTCGGGGCTGTTTCGACGGGTGAGCATGTTGTCCGTCATCTTTCTGTTTCTCTCTTCGCTTGGGGCATGGGGAATATCGGTAGTTGGTCCACTCGGGATGGGTGGAGAAAACCTGATTGATATCTTCAAACACATGTTTTTGAGCTATTTCACGGAGGGATGGCTCACTCTGGCTGCGGTGGCGGTGCTGATTCAGGTCTTGAAACCTGAGCTGCCAAAGAAAAGGACCCTCGCCGTGATTACGATCCTTCTTTTTGTTGGAATTGGGCTCTCGCCCGTTCTGGGAATGCCCTCCGACCTGCTGAGTGAGACGGCAATGATGCGCGCTCGTGCAGGCGCGCTGTTGGCTGGTATCGGCCTTCTTCTGCTGACCGTGCCTCTCTGGCGTGCGGCTGATTCGTTCTGGAAGGTGCCGGTCCTGGCACTGGGACTCAAAGGAGCTGCCCTGGCGATCCTTGCTCCGTTGGCGCCGATATGGTGGGCCGACAACCATCAGGATCGGGTCCTGTTTTTGCACCTGCTGCTTCTGGGCATCGTCACTGTGACAATTGTCCTGGCTCTGGCCAAAGACCACGACAGATGGGTGAAGCTGTTTGTGGTGTCTTGTGTGACGCTGATATTCTTTTTGCTTCCTCCCTCAACACTCTGGCCGTTTTCCTTTCCTGCAGGAATCTGGCTCAAGGTAATCGGGCCACTATCGTTGCTTCCTGCCCTGGCTGCGATTCCAATTCTTTTGAAGGGTGGCTTCCTGAATCGGTGATGGATATCTAAACGAGTGCGGGCCGGCGATGGTGGTGAATTCCGCGATCGTTGATCGCTCCCTCACCCATCGCCGGCCCGCGCGCGCTGTTTGCCCCTACCCTAGAGCCAGCACGGTTTTCAGTATTTCTGATCCTAGTTGTTTGTGATCGTGTAGGTCACGGTGCGAACGTAAGCGTCCGGGCTGGCATCAACTGTCGCCAGAGCTTCGTAGGCGAGACCGAGGCCTGATCCACGAACCCGGGTGATGTTCGTTACCAGATCGATTGCAGACTGCGAAAGTGACTGTTTGCCCTGAGAATTGGCTCCGGTAGGAGCGTCCATTGTGGCATTGAGCGTAAGGCCGGTTGGCATGTCGACATCCAGCGCGGCAGAGATTTTTTTCTGCGTTCCGTTGGTCGAAACAGCGTATGTAGCAGATGCGGAAGCGGCCTCTGGAGCCTGACCGGCCGTCGCGCTGTTGATCGTCATGTTTATGTTGCCCTGAACGGCGATGACTGCGATCTCGGCTACGTTTATTGTTACCTGCTGGCTTGCGACGTTTGCCTGAGCAAATGCGTTCGAGGTGAATGCTGCGAAAAGGAGTGCGAGTGTGAAAAAGCGTTTCATGGTCGAGTGTGTTTTTGTTTGAACGTTTGTCCTGCCCAGTTCATGACAACACTCGTGCCACTGGACCATCCTTTTCGGCCCGATCCCTCAAATGCGCCTAATCGCGGCCCTGTAGGCGTTTTCCAGGCTTTCGTTCCAGGTCACGGTGTCTGATAACTGTTTCGACAACGAAACAGCTGCGCCCCTCTACCGCAACGTCCTCAGCTACGATGTGTAACAATTCCTTCGATAGCGCCGTGTACTGCACACGCAATCGACACAGTCACAGCGCAGTCGAAAGAATCGGTCAAGACGCAGACGACCTCTTTCGCTTTAGCCTCCCTGGCCCACCAACTATGATCAAGAATTACCTCCGAATCACATTTCGGAATCTGAAACGCAACAAGGGATACTCATTCATTAATATTGCCGGCCTGGCAACAGGAATGGCGGCCTTTGTATTGATCGTTCTGTTCATTCAGAATGAAATGAGTTTCGATGCTCATCAGGAGCATGGCGACGATGTCTATCGCGTTCTCATGGACGCTCGAGTAGGAGAGCAGGAAATCCTGGACGCGAGTTCTCCGGCCATCATGGCTACTCAGTTCCTCCAGGAGTTTCCGGAAATTGTATCGGCGACCCGAATAGACAACTTTTCCGCAGCCGTGCTCATAACGGTTGACAACGAACCGTACTACGAAGACAACTACTTCATGGCGGATTCGAGCGTGTTTGACGTCTTTACGCTGCCACTCGTCGAAGGCGACGCGGCAACGGCTCTGAATCGCCCGAACACCATGGTCATTTCTGAGTCCGTCGCCAGAAAGTATTTCGGCGACGGGGATCCGATGGGCCGAACGGTTCAATACGACAACCGAGTGGATTATGAGATAACGGGTGTCTTGGCGGAGGTACCACATACGACTCATTTTCGTCCTCAGGTCATCACCTCATTTCTGACCAGTAATCGTGTTGATGATCCCATCTGGCTGAACAATTCTTTCATGACCTATCTCCGGTTGCGACCCGGAGCAGATCCGGAAGCCCTCAGGGCCAAATTCCCTGAATTCATCCGAACCTACGTCGGTCCGCAGATCGAACAGTTCATGGGTCAGCCGTATGACGAAGCGCTGAACGCCGGTTTGAAATACGAATGGCAACTCGAGCGAATGGCAGAGATTTATCTGCATTCTCCGTCAACGGAACAGCTTGGACCAACGGGCGATGTTCGATATCTGTACATATTGGGTGCGATCGCACTTTTTGTACTGATCATCGCCTGCATCAACTTTATGAATCTGTCTACCGCCCGTGCAACAGGACGTGCGCGCGAAGTCGGGATTCGTAAAACCATGGGTTCAGATAGAAGCCAACTCATTCGGCAGTTTCTGGGTGAATCCGTTGCCACGGCGACAATTTCGATGGTTTTTGCTTTCGGAATAGTTCTGCTGGCTCTGCCTGCATTTTCTAAAATGGCAGGAGCCACTCTGTCCGTGGCACCATGGCTGTCAGGCGTGGTCGTCATGATTGCACTCGTAACCGGTATTTTGGCCGGATTATATCCGGCATTTGTTCTTTCAGGTTTTCAGCCTGCTGTTGTCCTCAAAGGGTCATTTGCGTCCAGCAAAAAAGGAAAAGCTCTGAGGTCTGCGCTGGTCGTATTTCAATTCAGTATTTCCATTGTGCTGCTGGTTGGTACTGCCATCGTATACAAGCAGCTGGATTTCATACAGCAACAGGACCTCGGTTTCGAGAAAGAGCAGGTTGTTGTGGTCCCCATTGAGACCCGCACTGCACTGCAGAACTTCGATACGTTCAGAAACGAACTGCTGACGAACACCAGCATTGCGGATGCTGCGTCAGCAGGGATGGTGCCCGGTCCCGAACATATTCACAACAACACGGGGTTTCGGGGAGAAGGCATGCGGGATGAGGAATTCATCATCGCCGCCCTCGGTGAGGTGTCCGACGACTACGTAGAGACGATGGGCCTGAAAATGATAGCGGGTAGGGATTTTGACGCGAGCTTCCCGTCGGATACCTCGGGCTTTGTAATCAACGAGGCAGCAGCCGCGGAACTGGGCTTCACACCCGAGGAAATAGTTGGGACAACGCTGGCCAGATTGGGCGGAAACGACGACGGAACCGATCGTGCGATGACTGTTCTCGGAGTTTTCGAAAACGCCAACTTCGAATCGCTGCATACAGCAGTCAGACCGATGGTGCTTGGCCACTGGCAGATGAATCAACGCTACGCTCCCATCCGGATTCAGTCTGCAGACGTGGCGACGACGCTGAAGCAAATCGAAGAGGTCTGGACTGCCTGGGAACCGGGATATCCGTTCACCTACTTTTTTATGGACACGGAATACCAGCAGTATTACGAGCAGGAGCAGCGCCTTGGCAATCTGTACTCCTATTTCACCATTCTTGCGATTCTCATCGCATGTCTGGGCCTCTTTGGTCTGGCATCGTTTATAACGGTTCAGAGAACGAAGGAGATTGGTGTTCGCAAAGTGATGGGAGCCTCCGTTCCAGGAATCGTTGTATTGCTCTCCAAAGAGTTTACCTACCTGGTGCTGATCGCGTGTCTGGTTGGATTTCCCGTGGCCTGGTATGCCATGGACTTGTGGCTTCAGGATTTCGCCTACGCAACAACCATGGGATGGTGGGTCTTCGCAGGCTCCGGGCTCTTGGCGCTGACAATTGCCTGGCTGACCGTGAGCTATCAGTCGATCAAGACGGCGACGGCAAACCCGGTTCAATCGCTGCGGTACGAATAGAACCAGCCGGTATTTGAGGGTATTTGTGCGGGGGCGCGATCTTCGATCGCGCCCCCGCACTATTTATAGCCCCACCAGACTACTAAGAGCAACACGCGGCCGGGATCTGCGTCTTAGCGATGTGAAATTGAAACTGCCATACAGTGCGTTGCTCCTCATCCTCGTTTTTGCAGGATGCGCGAGCGTGAAAGTGCCGGCCGAACTCGAGGCCATTGGCTTCGAGTGGGTCAAGATCGAAGGAGGCCCTTTCCTGGTTGGCGACTCGTTCGAGCGCGAGGACCAGGATGCGCTGCCTCTGCATGGCATCGTAGTTCCGGACTTCTACATATCACGCTACGAGACCACTCTCGACCAGTATGATTGGTTCGCCAGGGACACCGGGCGAGAAACGGTTCTCCCCGAGCAGAGCTTCCGGGGCACGCGGGCCGCCGGGAATATGGTCTGGGCAGACGCAAAGGCATTCTGCGAACATATCGGCGGTCGTCTTCCCAGCGAGAATGAATGGGAATACGCTGCGGCAGGCGGCAAGACAAAACAACTGTATCCGGGCACGAACGACGAGACTGAGATCGATGATTTTGTGCGCCATCGTGAAAACAGCATGGCTGAATCCTTTCCAGTAGGACGAAAAAAGCCCAACCACTTCGGTCTTTTCGACATGGGCGGAAATGTGGCCGAGTGGATCGGGGAGTACTATGAGTTCTATCCCGAACCAGGCACAGAGCCCGTATGGATCAATCTTGACGAGCGTGAGCTGAGATTGGCGCGGGGAGGCGGATATTCGGCTGAAATACACATCGCAAGAACGTACTGGAGGGCTGGAACGCTTGGCACCGTTCGGACACCAACTATCGGTGTTCGTTGTGTTCGGGACCTTTGAGGCCGGATATTTGATAAAAGAAGAGTGTTTTGTCCAAAACTTAACGAAGCAGTCCAATGACATTGAAGTATTCTTATTTAGATTGGGTCTAAATAAGAAAGGCGCCCTCTGTTAGCCGGAAACAGAGTCGTCACCCTTCGGATGATTGATCGCCCCACACGTGAATCGTCCGAAACAGAACATAAAGGCCCAAAAAAGCACACGACTGGCACTATCAGCCGGTCTCAACCTTCAAAAGCCACTCATTATGAGTCCCGTATCACTTCCACAGCCTCTGACGTCATTTGCGTGCGGTGTTGTGGTACAGCTGGCCTTTCTTTCTCTGCTTCCTGCAGAGGCTGAACGCCTGCGTGATCTGGGTATCAGGGAGGGCAACGAAATTCATGTGATTCGCAATGCTGAATCACTGATCTGCAAGGTTGAAGCGAGCCGGGTTGTTCTGAGAAGGGAAGTTGCGATGAACGTTTTTGCAGTTCTTCAACCAGCATGACTCTTTTGGACATGAAGCCGGGTCAGCGTTCGCGTATCACAGGCTGGTCCACTCCCGAACCCCCTTCCAGACTCCTGGAATTTGGTCTGCTCCCGGGTACCGAAGTAGAAATTGTTCGTTATGCTCCCCTCGGTGACCCGATCGATCTGAAAGTGAGGGGGTATCATCTTTCCATCCGTAAATCTGAAGCCGGACACGTTCTGGTGGAGAAACTCTGATTGATGGAAAATCCAGCAGCAGATTCCCGTCCCGGCAGCGCGGCCAACCGCCGCGTCGCGCTGATCGGCAATCCGAATGTGGGCAAGACGACCGTCTTCAACATTTTGACGGGAATGCGTCAAAAAGTGGGCAACTACCCAGGCGTCACGGTCGAGAAAAAAGTTGGACGTCTTGCGGGCAAAGATGCCATCGACATTATTGATCTACCCGGCTCCTACAGCCTCAGTCCAAAGTCGCTCGATGAACGCATCGCATATGATGTTCTCATGGGACACGTCGAGGGAGAGGACGCTCCAGACCTGGCTGTCTGTGTTGTGGATGCCAGCAATCTCGAGCGCAATCTGTACCTCGTGACCCAGGTGATCGATGTCGGACTCCCTGTCATCGTTGCTCTCAACATGACCGATGCGGCCGAAGAAGCAGGTCTCCAGATCGATGTGCCAGGACTGCAGGAGGCGCTCGGCGTGCCAGTGATTCCGATGGTCGCTTCCCAGAACGAGGGATTGGGAAAGCTGAAGTATCAGATGCGCAAGGAAGAGCTGCCGCCTCGCGCAACCCGTCAGTGGTCCATCATGCCTGTCGTCGATGTCGTTCTACCAGAGCTGATGGAAGCGCTCGAAGGCAAAGTTGAGAAGAAGGGTCGGTTCATAGAGGCACTGCAATGCCTGACCAACGATACCATGTTGGAATCCTGGGAGAATCGGGCACCCGTCTTTCACGCGCACGTATTGGAGACGCGCGAGATGCTCGAAGAACAGAAAGCGCCGTTCAGACAGGCAGAAATCATGGGCCGATACGGTTGGCTGAGCCCATTGGTCGCCCGTGTCACCACCCGCAAGATTGATCCATCCCAACGCACGCTTTCCGACAAGATTGATGCGGTCCTGACCCATCGAATCGCCGGCCCGCTGCTATTCGGGTTACTCTTGCTCCTGATTTTCGAGGCGGTTTTCTCGTGGGCAGAGCCCGCAATGGATCTGATCGAACTGGGCGTGGTCAATCTCGGATCAGGTGTCAGAACGGTTTTTCCCGAAGGCCTCGTCACGGACCTGGTGGTCGACGGAATGATCACGGGCGTGGGAAACGTGGCGGTCTTTCTACCCCAGATCCTCCTGCTGTTCTTTTTCCTGGGTCTGATGGAAGACACTGGTTACATGGCCCGGTCCGCCTTTATCATGGATCGCCTCATGAGCCGGGTCGGACTCAGCGGTGGCTCCGTCGTGCCACTCCTGTCCTCTTTTGCGTGCGCCATCCCGGGTATCATGGCGGCGCGCACGTTGGCCAATCCCCGCGACAGGCTGATTACCATTCTCGTGGCTCCGCTCATGAGTTGCTCGGCTCGCCTGCCGGTCTACACGCTGTTTATCGCTGCTTTTCTTCCCACCGGGACGATTCTGGGCCTGTTTTCCTTTCAGGGAGTGGCGATGTTCTCCATGTACCTCCTCGGGACAGTAATGGCCTTCGTCGCCGCGTTTGTGTTGCGGCGCATCGTCTTCAAGGGTGAATCATCCTTTTTCGCGATGGAATTGCCCCCTTACAGGATGCCGCGCTTCCGTCAGATCTTCTGGCGCATGATCGATCGCTCGAAGGCATTCGTCGTGCGAGCTGGCAAGATCATCTTCGGCATGTCCATCATCCTGTGGATTCTGGCCCGTTTTCCTGTTTCAGACGCCGATCCGGGACTGGCCGCTCAGCGGGCCGATGCAGATCAACGCGCCGAATCGAGTCGGGTTGAGATGGTCGCGTCCGGAATGAGCGAAGAGGATGCACTCTCGGCCGTCGAGACTGAGATGGCAGATGAATACTACACGCTTGATGCGGCTGAAGCAGGATATCAGATAGAACACAGCTTCATCGGAATGCTGGGGCACGGACTCGAGCCCATCATGCGGCCTTTAGGCTTTGACTGGAAGATCAGCGCGGGAATCGTATCTGCGTTCGCCGCGCGTGAAGTGATCATTTCGGCTCTCGCAACCATCTACAGTGTTGGAGATGTGGATGAAGACAGCCCCCTGCTCAGGGACAAGCTCAAGGCGGACACCTACGAAGATGGATCCCCGGTGTACACACCCCTCGTCGCGGTCAGCCTCTTGGTATTCTTCGTTCTGGCGCTTCAGTGCATGAGCACGCTTGCCATTGCCCGAAGAGAAACGAACACCTGGAAGTGGCCCGCCGTCATGTGGCTGTACATGACAGGCCTGGCGTACCTGTTCTCGCTTGTCATCTACCAGGGTGGTATGGCGCTCGGTTGGGGGTAATCCGGGTTGGGGACAAGCCCGGTAGGGGAAGATCCAGATTGGTGACGCACCAGCCCAGTTACGGTGAGACCGCTGTGATCGGCGTCAATTCAATCCTCGCGAACTCTACTTCACTTCCCTCTGCCTGGACAGCAATCTGGCCTGAGGTTACTGTCGCCCCGAATCCGTGATTGACCAGATCCCCGTTGATCCAGACTTTGATTTCGTCGTCCACGACTTCAACAATCATCTCATTCCATTCCCCTAGCGGACTTTCGGAGCCGTCTGTGAGGTTGACGATCCGCCGTTTTTTGCCTTCGGTGATCCCCCATTCTTCTTGAGGTCCGCGCCTTTCGACCATGTCCTCAACCTGGATATCCTCCACGATGACCCAGAAGTCACCGGCATTCTGATGCATCATCTGCACCTCGATGGACTTGGGAAACATTTTGTACAACGCACGCGGGGTCGAAGCGTGAACGAGAACGCCGCAATTTCCGGGTTCGCCCGGGAATCGATATGTGACCTGGAGTCGGTAATTCGAATACTTCGCGTCTGTAATCAGGTGTCCCTGTGGCGTTCCCAGGCTGACCAGATTGCCGTCACGAACGATGAATGGATCGCGCACGTCCAACGAGTCCATCTCCGGCACATCCACGTGCCAGCCCTGAAGATCAACGCCATTGAACAGGGAAACGGAGGTCGGCTCGGGTTCACAGCCAATCGTGAGACTCGTCACGATGATGAGCGCGCTGAAAATGCCGGATCGGTTCGATCTTGTCATGGACGGATGAGGGATACATTGCCAATTGAGGCGGCAAAGTATCACTCAAGCATCTCTAAAAACAATTTCCCGGCCCAAGTCCTAATTCGTGACCGAATAGCCCAGCAGCCTTACGTACAGTGATTGTGGAGTTTCTGGAAATCCTCCTCCTATAATCTCTACCGAGAAAACGTATTCAGCCTCGACTTCGAACTGCGAGGGTTTGAAGGCATCGATCAGCAGCGGAATACCGTCAGTGTGCGGATTTTCAGCAACCTGAATATGGTCCGCAATCAGACACGCATGGTCTTCGGGACATTCGGATATCCCAACAACGAAGGCCGTCAGATTGAATTCGCCGACTTCATGTGTTCCATCCACAATCTGGACGAACGAAGCAGGCATGAGGTCCATGGCTGACGGGTACGTCGATTTTGAATCATCATCCGAGTCCGGTCCCAGCAGCTGGCAGCCGCTCAAGGTCATACATAGGCCGGTAAAAACCAGCAGAAATAAGTTTTTCATTCTCACCATCCCTCAATCATGCTCTGAAGGCCCTCAATCACGCTCTGAAGGTCACCGCGTCAACCCATTCTTGCCTCGTTTACATGGTTTCTGAAGCCTGGTTTCGGTGTGCAAGTCGAATTGCCCACAACACTCGTCGCCTCCAAACGCGTTACGCACGCTCGGCGAGTTCACTCCAGCGATCAACGTCGCGTTCGAGGCCTACAGACAGTTCGCCGAGTTCATGGGAAAGCGCGGTGATCGCGTCTACGTCGTGGGGATTTTCCGAAAGAAGAGACTCGATCTCCTCTTTTCGTGCCTCGGCACTCTCAATTCGAAGCTCCGTCTCTTCGAGCTCCTTTTTCTCTTTATAGGAAAGCTTGTTGGATGTGGACTGGGAAGCGGCCTGTTTTTTGGCTTTCGTCGACGCGCCTTTTTTGGCCGTCACTTTCTTGGCGGACGCATCGTCCTCACGCTTGCGAATTTCGAGGTACGCAGAATAGTCGCCCGGGTAGTTCCGGATCTTTCCGTCACTTTCGAAGCAAATGATGTGATCGACCGTTCGGTCCAGAAACCACCGATCGTGAGATACTGCAATCAACACTCCTGGAAACGTGTCGAGGTATTCTTCGAGCGCCGCCAGAGTGGGAATGTCCAGGTCGTTGGTTGGCTCATCGAGCAGAAGGATATTTGGTGCCTCCATCAACACGAGCAGCAAGTGCAACCGTCGCCGTTCACCTCCCGAAAGTTTGGCCACCGGTGTGTATTGAACAGCTGGAGCAAAAAGGAAGCGCTCCAGCATCTGACTGGCCGAAATAACAGCTCCATCTGCCGTTCGCACGTTGTCGGCCACTTCCGTGACGGTATCGATGACCCGCAGCGAATCATTGAGCGGGCGGGCTTCCTGGTCGAAATATCCGACTACGACCGTGGGGCCGGACTCGATGCTACCCGAGTCGGGCGTCACGTTGCCGACAATCATCTCGAGGAGCGTCGTTTTGCCCGACCCGTTGGGTCCGATGATGCCAATGCGATCTTCTTTCGTCAGAATCCGCGAATAGCCGTCGATGAGGATCTGTTCATCATAAGACTTGGACACATTTTCGAGCTCGAGCACCTTCTTTCCCAGGCGGGTGGAAGCAGCCGCGAGCGCAAGTTTCGCATCAGGACTCGACCTGCTTTCTTCCTGCAATGCCAGGGCTCGCTCTACGCGGTATTTGGCTTTGGATGTTCTCGCCTTCGGTCCGCGCCTCAGCCAGGCCAGTTCGCGTCGCGCCAGGTTTTGACGGGTTCTTTCAGTGGCTTCTGCCAGCCTGTCTTGCTCCTCCTTCAGTTCCAGATAACGACTGTAGTTCCCTTCGTATTTCGTTACGCCACCTGGTCCAACTTCCAACATGCGATTGGTGACTCGATCAAGGAAATAGCGATCGTGAGTTACAAGCAGCAGCGCACCGGAGTAGCGGGACAGATAGGCCTCCAGCCAGGCGATCGTTTCCGTGTCCAGATGGTTGGTGGGCTCATCCAGCAGAAGCAGATCGGGTTGAAGCAGGAGGGCGCGGGCCAGAGCCACGCGTTTTCGTTGCCCCCCGGAAAGCGTTCCCACCTTGGCCCCAAAATCGGTCAGGCCAAGTCGATCCAGAATGGCCCGCGCGGCCGCCTCTCGATCCCAACCCCCGCTCACGTCCAACTGGTGGCTCAAGTCTGAGACGCGGGCCAAAAGGGATTCGTCTGTTTCTTTCGCGGTGGAAAGTTGGTGCGAGGCTTCCTCGTAGTCGTGCAGCAATCGAAGCGTAGGATCACCCTGATCAAAAACCGCATCTATGACGGAGTGTCCGGGCTCAAATGACGGGTTTTGAGGTAAAAACGCGACTCGCGCACCCGCAGGCGTCATGACTCGACCGCCATCTTCCTTCTCAAGGCCCGCAATGATGCGCATCAGGGTCGTTTTCCCGGACCCATTTGCACCGATGAGCCCCATCTTCTCATCGTCCGCCAGTCCAAACGTCACATCATCCAACAGCGGTTTGACGCCATAACTTTTGTGAAGGGATTCTATTGTCAGGACGTTCATCTAGACCCGGGATCTGGCAGAAAAAGACGGATGTGTCGGAAGGCGGGGTAAGGTAGGCAATGCTGGGTCGGGTCGCCTCGTCGGCGCTGCGCGAGCGCTTTCTAAACCACTCCTGCGTACATCGACTCGATGAGCTCGAGGAAGTTGGCTCTGATGACCTTGCGCTTGAGCTTCATCGTGGGTGTCATCATGCCATTCTCTACGGAGAAGGGCTCCGTGACCAGTCGGAAGTCGCGAATCTTCTCATGTGCGGCCGCCTGACGCGAGTACGACTTGAACAACTGCGTAAAGACGCGCTGCACTTCTTCCGTTGCCAGAATGTCCTCGAGTTTGGAGGCTTCAAGTTTTTGCTCCTTCGCATAGCTGCGGATGATGTCTGCGTCGGGTACGACGAGTGCGGTCAGGTATTCGCGGGCTTCTCCGATCACCATGAGCTGGTCGATCCACGGTTCATGCTTGAAGCCTTCCTCGATGGGGCCGGGGTAGATGTTCTTGCCACCAGCAGATACGATCATGTGCTTGATCCGGTCAGTAATCATCAGAAAACCATCATCATATCTGCCCACATCACCGGTGTGGTACCAACCATCTGGATCGATGGCTTCGGCCGTGGCCTCAGGGTTATTCCAGTATCCCTTCATGATGTTGGGACCTTTTGCGATGATCTCTCCGCTTTCGGTCGTCAAGTCACTTGGATAATCGTCACCCTTCATCTGTCCCAGGATTTCCGCCGAGTCCACATCCTGGATGGCAACAGTGACTCCGGGTATGATGTGTCCCACCTTTCCGTAACGCGGATCATCGAACGGGGTGACGGACAGAACCGGGCTGGTCTCAGTCAGGCCATATCCCTCGACGATGGGAATTCCGGCGGAGAAAAAGAACTCACCAATGGATTTTGGGAGAGCGGCGCCTCCCGAGACACCGAACTCAATGTGTCCACCCAGTTTTTCCTTCAGTTTCGAGAACACAAGCTTCTGCGCGAGCGCATTTTGCATCGACAGAATGGGGCCTGTTCGCTGACCACGCGTCTTCTTGAGATTATAGTCGTAGCCGACTTTTTGAGCCCAGACGAAAATCTTTTTCTTGGTTGGCGACCCCGATTCAACAGATTTCGACACTCCATTGAAGATTTTTTCGTACAGTCTCGGCACGGACAACAGCACGGTCGGCTTGACGTCCAGAATGTCTGTAATTACGGTGTCTATGCTGCGGGCATATGAGATAATCATGCCACAGGAAAGGGTACCGAGGTACCCACCGAGTCGTTCGAACGAGTGACACAGCGGCAGGAAAGAGAGATGGCGCCCGCCTTCTTTGAATCGCAACCGGGTAATGGTGGCTTTCAGATTTTCACACAGATTGGCGTGCGTCAGCATGACCCCTTTCGGATTTCCTGTCGTGCCGGATGTATAAATCAATACGGACAGATCGTCGGGTTTTACCGCGGCCTCGTTGGCATGGATGGCGTCTTTGTACTCTTCATACAGCCCCGCACCCTGCTCCATGGCGTCGTCGTATAGATCGAGGTAGTCCGGCGCTTCATTCCGAGGAGGCACCATCGACACGATTCGATTCAGCTTCGGGCACAGGTCATAGATCTGAAGAGCCTTCTTCAGCTGTATTCCCGTCGAAACGATGAATACCGATGCGCCCGAATCATGGACGATATAACTGACTTCCTTGGACGGCAGCGTCGTGTAGAGTGACACATTGACCGCGCCAAGCAGCTGTGTAGCGATGTCAGCATAGGCCCACTCCGGCCTGTTTTCGGACAGGATGGCCACTCGGTGACCCGGTCGAACGCCCTGCGCGTACAGATACCCGGCCATCGCGTGCGCTTTATCCCTGAACTCGGGCCAGGTGACATCTGTCCATTCCTTGGACTCTTTGTCGACATACCGAAGAACAACCTGCTTCTTGCCTTCGTGGTAGGCCATCAACCGATTGAATAATTCGGGGACGGTGTTGAAATCAACGAGCGTAGTCATAGGGTAGGATGTCAACGGGAACGACCTGAAAATGGCGAGGACATGAATGTAGGACCACAAACCCTGAATTCACAAGGCCAGACCTGCATGGAAATACACGCATTTAGAGCCGAAAGGAGATCAGTCCAAAGCGCCCGATTGCAGACTAGTCGGCCTCCGAGCCCACGACCTTTTTGATCGAGGAATGACCTTCCTCTTCCAGGAGGCGCACCAGACCTTCCTTAATATCACGGATGAGTCCTGGTCCTTGATACACGAGACCGGTGTAGACTTGAATCAGGGAAGCTCCTGCTTTGATGCGCTCGTATGCCTGTTCGGCCGATGCGATGCCACCAACACCAATGATGGGCACCTTTCCGTTCGTCTTTTTGTAGAGATAGCGAACGAGCCCCGTAGCGCGGTCCGCGATTGGCTGGCCACTGAGGCCGCCCTTTCCGATTTTTTCGATTCGCTCTTTCGATGTCACCAGATTCCTGCGATCTGAAGCCGTATTGGTGGCGATGAATCCGTTAACCTTGTGGGCCAAGGACACGAGTAGGATTTCGTCGAAGAAGCTGTCGAGGATGAATCGTTCGGCGTGCGGGGGGGAAACCTTCACCAGGATGGGCACACGACGATTCATCTCTTTTCGCTCGCGCATGATGGCGGAGAGCAATTCGTCGAGTGAGTTCGGGTCTTCAAACGTTTTCCCTTCAGCCGTATTGGGACACGAAATATTGAGAGCCACGTAATCGGCCCACGGTGCCAGCAAACGGAAACTCTGGCAGAAGTCCTCGATCGCCGCTTCGCCCTCAATCCTGGGATCGTGGGTCTTGGCCAGATTGACCCCGACAGGAAAAGCGATCTGTCCCGCATGGTTTTTGAGACGTGGCTGAACGGCTTTGGCGCCCACGTTGTTGAGGCCCATGCGATTGATAAGTGCCTGATCCTCGGGCAAACGGAACGCACGGGGCCTCGGATTTCCTTTCGATTTTTTAGCGCTGACAGATCCCACTTCCACAAAGCCGCATCCAGCTTTTCTGAAGAAGGGAATCATGCGGGCATTTTTATCGAATCCTGCCGCGAGTCCGATGGGGTTGGCAAACGTCTTGCCCAGTATTTCCTGATGCAGGCTCGGATGTGCATACTGGTACATCGAGTCCAGCAGAAACGGAGTAAATTTCTGGGAGAACTGAGCGGCTCCCGAGGCCATCGTGTGGGCGGTCTCGGGACCCATAGAAAACAGAAAGGACCGAAGCTTGGAATACATGCGTATGCGATTGGCTCGGCTGGAACCCGGTGTTGGTCGGAACCGGTGTTGGTCGGAACACAATGTTGTGGACGGGTTTATCCTGAGGACGACACGTCCATTTTTACTCGCACCAAGATACGCTAATTCCCAAATGGGAAAAGCAGGTAGAACGAATGAACATTACCATATATCAGGTTGACGCTTTTACCGACCAGCCGTTCAGAGGAAACCCGGCTGGCGTATGTGTCAGGGACACTGAGCTCGACGAGCCGGCCATGCAGTCGATCGCCAACGAGATGAATCTCGCCGAGACGGCGTTCGTGACTCCTGGCGAAAATGACGAATGGAATCTTCGATGGTTCACTCCGCTCACAGAAGTAGATCTGTGCGGCCACGCGACGTTGGCATCCGCTCACACCCTGTTTGAAAAAGGGATGGTCGCCCCGGACGTAACGATTCGCTTTCAGACGAAAAGTGGCGAACTGCGAGTCTCGCGCAAAGAAGGGCGCGTGCTTGAGATGGTGTTTCCGGCAGAGCCGGCCGATAAGGGATTCCCCCAGGAGCTGATCGAAAATGCCATCCAGACGACCTGTGAGTTTCACGGAGCCAATCGCATGGACGCGATAGCTGAAGTCGAAAGCGAAGAGGTGCTTCGCGAACTGAAGCCGGATATGTCAGCCATTGCAGCGCTTCCTGTCCGGGGTCTCATTGTGACGGCAGTGGCCGAAGATGCGAATCTGGACTTCGTTTCCAGATTTTTTGCTCCGCAATGTGGCGTTCCAGAAGATCCGGTCACGGGTTCAGCTCACTGTTGCCTCGCGCCGTACTGGGCGGCGAAGCTCGACAAGACGCGATTGAAGGGTCGGCAAATCTCTGCCAGGGGCGGAAACGTGGATGTTGAGATCGCGGGGGACCGGGTGATCCTCAGGGGAGAAGCTGTGACGGTGATGACGGCCGAAATGACCTTTTGAGGATGGCCTAGTCGCTGAGGCCGAGGATAGAAGCCATGACTGCTCGGTAGTGCCAAAGCGCAGTTCTTCCCCGAGTCGTCAGTTCCACCAACGTGTGTGGGCGGTTATTGACGAACGACTTGCTGATGGTGACATATTCGGCATTCTCGAGACGCGTGAGGTGGGAAGACAGATTTCCTCCGGAGAGCCCCGTTCTTGTTGCGAGTCGAACAAAGTCGGCTTTCTTCAGAACAAACAGGGTCGTCAGCAGGATCAGACGTGCAGGCTCGTGAATGACACGATCTACGTCGGCATAAGTTGACCTGGTTTGGGTTGGTTGTGCCATGATGAGAGTGATTGTCTTATTCGCTGACGCGGATAGTTTTAATATACACACAAGTTTGTGACGCAAACTATCCTGTTGAGTTTCATGTTGACTCAATAACAGGCTTGAATGCATAAAAAAGGGCCCGTCGCTTGCGCGACGGGCCCGACACGGATCGAAACGATCCTCAAACAAGTGATTTCAGCCTACCAGCCTGGGATGAGTTGGAACCCAAAGTGTGCGCCTTTTTCCGGCCGTTGAAATGGCTTGGCGTAGAAGATTTCCAGAACCGTGTATCCAAACAGGTTGAATCGTGACGAAACACCCGTACTGAAAACCGGAACGCGATCTGTCGTCCTTTCGGTTTCAAACTTCAAAACAGGAAGGTCTTCTTTTGTCCAGGCCATACCACCATCTGCAAACAAAGTAATTTCAGTTGGGAGATAAGGGAAATTCAGCAGACCCCAAGAGTCGTTGCCCAACAGCGGGATTCTGAGTTCAACACTCGCCGTGGCCACCCTCGTCCCCAGCAGTCGCTCTTGTTCAGCACAGGCTCCTTGCGCGGTTGCGGTACACTCACCAATGTCGTCAAACGAGGTGAAACTATAACCGCGCACGAAACCGATACTGTTCGCGTAGCCCAAGTATTCCTGTGTAAAAAGCGAATTCTGATCTTCTTTAGCGCCATAGTTACCCACGTGTAGTCCGTGGAAGGCAAGCGTGAAGGAGTTGATCTGGAAATACTTCCTGAAATCCGCCTGTACTCTCAGAAATTGCTGAGACCCGATGAACGGAGTGACTTCGAATCTCGAACGACCCCCACGTATAGGAGATGTAAATCCAAAAAATGAATAGTCACTGATCAAGGCCAGACCCACCGTTCCGAAATACACAGCGTCCGGCTCGGCTTCGTCCAGTTGTTCTCGATTGCGCGTCACAAATCCTGTAAGCGGATCAAATCGGAAGGTGTCCAGCTCGTAGTCGAATCCATAGCGGGTAAAACCACCGGATGCCTCGATACGCCTCGTCGTCGTGAACGGATAGGACGCTGTTCCCTCAAGCTGATCGATGTAGATTCGTTGACGCAGATTCAGAATGCTCTGACCGTCGTTGCCCACAAATGATCGGCCGAACAGAATGGGAACGTGTCCTGCGACACCACCCCAGTTGAGACGATTTTGTCGGTTCAGATAACCGACCTGGGCACCGATGTCCTTGAACGTGCCATTGGCCTGTGCGATGACCGTGAGATTCTGGTTTCCCAGCATGTCGCTGAAGAAAAATCCAACACCGCCCGATACACCTGCGCCGTACAGACCACCAGCCTGAACACCGATTGAAGGTGGGGCTACATAGTCAAGCTTCAATCTCGGGCTGTACACATCAGAGGAGTAGTCCTGATCCTCGGGAAGTCCAGTCAGTGGATCATTCAGGTAGTTGCCGACGAGGCCCTCATCTGTATTTCGATAGGGAGGAAGAACTGAAGCAATTGCTCGATCCCTCACTTCGCCGAACTGAACAAGTTCGCCAACGAGTTCGTCTGCCTCGCGCGCATAGACGGTGTATTTGCTGTCTCCGAATACGGAAAACATCATGCGCCCGTTCTGGGACGCGACCGACATGGCCGGAGACATGGCTGTAATTCCTGAAACCCCTGTCTTAAGATTGGTAATCTTGTAGACATCGTCACTTGTTAGATCGAGGCGATACAGGTCCTTGAATCCATCGTAATCCGAGATGAAATACAGATTCTGCCCATCTGGCGAGAACTGAGGATTGTGATGCAGGCCTTCGAAAGGACGGTGTACTTCGATCTCTAACGAATTGGTATTGATCGTAGCAAGCCTGGGCGCGCCATACTCCAGCGTTCTGAAATTGGTGCCCGCTTCACCACGGTCCGTCGTGAACGCGAGTGTTTCACCGTCGGGACTCCAGGCGGGTTGAAGATCTGCGAACCGGTCGTTGGTGAGCTGGCGAACCTCGCCGCTTTCCATCGTGAGCAGGTACAGATCGCTGATGCCGCCGTCCATTCCGGAGAAGGCGATAGCATCGCCGTCCGGCGACCAGGCCAGGTTCGTGATTGCCGTCACGCCGTCTACTGCGAACCGCTGAGTGATGTCACCCTTGGTCCAGTCAAGAATGGAAATTTCATTGTCTCCATCAACGAACGTGATGAACGCAAAGCTGCGACCATCGGGAGACCAGGAGCCGGCCGATGCAATGAAGCGAATCGCGTCAAAATGCGAATCCCTGTTTCCGGACTTCAGTTTCCGTACGACTTCACCGGTATTTGTGTCGGCGATGAAAAGATTGATCTCGAACAGATCTTTTTCAGACAGGAACGCCACGTACTGCCCATCCGGGCTCACAACAGGGGCAATGTTCATGTCTCCTGAATCGATGTCCTTGGACAAGACCTCGCGACCCGCGGCAGCGTTATCGTCGCGTCCTTCTGTGAGAGGCAAGTATGTATCCTTAACCGCTCCGATCCATTCGGTTGAAAGGGAATCGGCCGTAATTCCAAGCGTGTAGACGAAAGCGGAGTCAACCCCAACCCGACCGGACAGTTTGAACAGGTTTGCAACGGCCACATCACCATACTTGCCACCGATGTAAGCCAGGTAAGCCTGCCCGTAGCGGTAAGGAAAGTAGCTCATGTCTCGGGTAATCGTTTCGATCGTTGGAAGATCATCGCGAAGCGCGGCATCCCGCATCCACATGGCTGTGTGGGCATCGAGACGCCCAACGGAAAAGTACTCAGCCATTCCCTCGGTCATCCAGAGCGGAACGAGTTGAAATGCGAAGCGAACAGAATCCGTGCGCGAGAGCGCAATGTCATACTGGAATGAATGAACCAACTCGTGTCCCAGGACGTGATCGGTCTCCTTGTAGATGCCCGTCAGCGGCATGATTACACGCTCTTTCAGGCTCTCAGTGACACCCCCCGTTCCTTCGCCCAGATTCCCACCAATTGCATTCGTCTGATGGAAATCGGCGTCATTTGCGTAGAAAATGATGGGCTTTCTTTCGTAAAACTCTCTCAGAAACGTGCGGCTGTGGCGCTGATACCAGCGCTCTGCCATGCGCGCGGCATCGCCAACGGCTTCTTCTTCTTCGGGGTAGAGGTAAAACTCGAAGTGATCTGTTTTGAATGTTTGAAATTCGAAATCGTCGTACTGGACCTTGTTGCGTCCGAAATACTGCGCCTGCGATGGGGTCGGAATCACCATGACTCCGAGAATGAGCACCGCCAGAATGGTCTTCAGAAATCGTGCGACGGGACGCTGGCGATTTCTTCTTTGAGACTGAATCATAGGAAATCCGACTTTATGACCTTCAGGTACAGGCGGGGGAATGCTACCTAAAGAATTGATACTGGTTCAGAGTATTTGCGGAGGCTGAATCCATTTCCGGCTTCGTATCAACCACACACAGGCGTATCAACTACACACAGGTGCGTTACGATCCTCAGAAAATGGTAATTGCCATGCCGAATAAATGTCTGCAGCCTGAGAGTCGCAATTTTCAGACCCAAAAAACAGCTTTTCGGCGCCAATCGTAGCGTTCCACAACTGATCAGAACGATCTTGCCCATGAACGGAACCCGTGCGGTGTCGGCGCGATTTCATCAGCGGTCGCAAGACCTCAATTCAGGACGGGATGTTAAACCCGTTGTCGTACATATCGTACATCCACAACCATGAATTCTGATGGATGAAGGTCGCTCCCGGGTTCGGGTATTTGTTGCGCTGATAGCAATCATATTTGGAATACTCTCGCTGCGCTTGGGGAAACTGCAGCTGATTGAGGCCTCGGACCACACAGGGGAGTCGAAAGCGAATGCCATGCGTGAACGGCGGGTCCAGCCCCCGAGGGGAAGGTTCTTCGACAGAAACGGTGTGCTTATGGTCGAGAATGAACCGAGCTTCACGTTGTTCGTCACGCCGTCCTATTTCGATGAGACGACCATTCCGCTGCTCGCCGATCTATTATTTGTTGCGGATTCAACCATCGAGAATCAGTACCAGGCGGCCAAGGCCTGGAGTTCGTTCAAGCGATCACCCTTGCGCGCAGATGTCTCCTTCGAAGCGCTCAGCCGCGTGCTTGAGCAGCGTCACAATCTTCCGGGTGTCGATTACGAGATTACCCAGAAACGGCATTATCTCACGGATGCCAGAATGACCCACGCGATGGGATATGTGAGGGAAATATCGGAGTCTGTCCTGAAGGCTCGCCAGGATGAAGGCTATCGGAGGGGAGATCCATATGGTCAGGGAGGACTCGAACTTCAATACGAGTCTGATATCCGCGGCCAGCCGGGGAGTGATTTCAAAATGGTCAATGTCCGCGGTCAGGTCGTCGAAGATTATCTCGGCGGACGCGAAGACCGTCCGGCCGTCAACGGACTCGATCTGGATCTGACCATCGATGCAGATCTGCAGGCTTTTGCCGAGTCACTGTTTGTCGGCAGACGAGGCGGCGTGATTGCCGTGGATCCGAACAACGGCGAAGTGCTGGCCATGCATTCAGCACCGGATTATGATTTGAGCATGTTCACCAGCCGTCTGGACCCTGAAGTCTGGGACAGCCTGAGGACGCATCCGGACCGGCCTCTTTTCAATCGGGTTACCCAGAGTGTTCTCGCGCCGGGCTCGACGTTCAAGCCACTTATTGCCTTGCTTGCCCTCGAGCAGGGAGTCATCGATCGGGATGACGAGGTGTTCTGCGATGGGGGACACCCGATGGGTCATGGCGATTTCTTTACCTGTCTGGCCGAGCACGGGTCGGTAAATGTGGTCGAAGCCATCATGCACTCGTGCAACACCTTCTTCTTCGAAATGGCACGTCGCGTTGACGTCAATTCGCTGAACAGGATGGCCTCTTTGTTCGGTTTTGGCAAGAAACCGTATCTCGATATTGCAGCCAGCCAGATAGAGGAGGGTTTGGTCCCGGATTCAGCCTATTTCAATGCGCTCGGCGAGGACGTGGGTGGATGGACGCAAGGATGGGTCATGAATCTGGGCGTCGGTCAGGGTCAGCTTCAAGTCTCGACGCTGCAACTGGTGCGTTATGTATCAGCGATCGCCAATGGAGGAACGCTGCATGACCTGCGGCTCGTACGGAGCATGACCGATCCCGAAACAGGGGAAGTCAGCTATCCCGAAACTAACACGAGTACGCAGTTGGAAGTCAATCCCGTGTATTTTGATGTCGTCAAGGAAGGAATGCGCCGCGTTGTACGCGAGAAGAGCTCCTGGCTTGAAATTCCGGGCATCACGTCTATCGGGAAGACGGGCTCGGCACAAAACAATCGGACCGGGCTGGATGAGAATGAAGACGATTCGTGGTTCATCATTGCGGCTCCGGCTGAAAACCCGCAAATCGCGATCGCAGTTTTGGTAGAAAATGCCGGATACGGATCCACGACCGCCGGTCCCATCGGGAGCTTTATGGCTGAGAGATATTTGAGGGGTCATCTCGAGATGAACGGCACCCGACGATCCCTGATGCAGCGGCTTTTCACTTCCAACGTGCCGGACGCGATCACGACCACTGACACGACCAACTGATTCGCCCGTGAGGACACGCTACCGAAATCTGGATCCCGTCAGCCTGATCACCTGGCTCGCCCTGGTGCTCATCGGACTGCTGGCCATTTATTCGGCGACTCACGGCCCGGCATCTGAATTCTACGAGTCGAGTCCGCGGCAGAACTTTACCAATCAGATCACCTGGTTTGCTATCTGTATCGGAGGACTGATCCTGGCTTTACTGCTGCCTATCCGATTTTTCCAGACCGTGGCCTTTCCGCTCTATGGTCTGACGATCGTGCTTCTGTTGGTGGCGCTGTTCTTTGGACGGGAGATCAACGGGGCCAAATCCTGGCTGCATATCGGTCCCATGAGTCTGCAGGTGTCTGAAATCGCGAAGGTCGGTACCATTCTGGCCGTGGCGCAGCTCGTTGGCATGCGACGGCCCAAGACAATGGACCTTCGATTCGCCATGATCATCGTGGGCATCATCACGCTTCCCGCAGCCCTGATCGTGGCGCAGAATGATACGGGAACGGCGCTCGTGTTTTTCGGACTGATCCCGATTGTACTCTACTGGAGCGGCATCGAGGCCAATCTCTTGATGGTGATGATTTCGCCTGCCATAGCTGGCTACTTTGCCGTTGTGTCGATGCCCATGGCGATCATATTTGTCGTCGCCTTTTCCGGGTTCATGTGGTGGAAGACCCGGGACACGAAAATGGGTATCGTCTCCGTTCTGTTTACCGGCGGCACGATCGCGGTCGCCAACCTGGCGCTGACTACCATCCTGAGTGACTATCAGGTGCAGCGCATCCTGTCATTCACCGACCCGGGAGCCGAGCAGTTCAGACGGGGAGTGGGCTATCATCAAGTCAACTCGATGGCCGCGATAGGTAGCGGCGGCCTTGGCGGAAAGGGATTCATGGAAGGCACGCAGACCCAGGGCGGCTACGTACTCGAGCAGTCGACCGATTTCGTTTTCTCGGTTATCGGCGAGGAGTGGGGATTCGTCGGGTCGATCATCGTGCTCGTGCTTTTCGGCACCTTGCTCATTCGCATGCTTCAACTGGGGGCCAACATGAAGCACCCGTTTGGCGTGTTGATAGCCTCTGGCTCCGTAGGCATGTTCTTGATCCACATCTTCATCAATATCGGCATGGCCACTTCGCTTCTACCTGTGATCGGGATCCCGCTACCTTTCATTTCCTACGGTGGATCGGCGCTGCTTGCGAACTCGGCGCTCCTTGCCATCGTCCTGTCTCTGCATATGAGGCGGGATGACTTCTCGATCTACGGGTACTGACCCGGCTCCCAGTATTTTCCGTCTCGCCCTTCGGCCTCAGAAAGATTGGCTGGACGATCTACAATGCTTCCAGATAAACCGCCTTCGCGATCTGGATATCCTGAACCGCCACTCCGGTGAGGTCTGCGATCGTGATATCGGACGACCGCCGCGTCCATTCTTCCCTTCCCGAGAGCAAGTCGCCCAGTTCGACGAGTTCGTTTTCTCTCACGTCCCCATTGTTGATCGCGTGATGTATTTCGCCTCTGGTCAGACACTGAGAAATGCTGTCCGCTACCACCAAATCCGCCCTTTGAAGCACGAGTGAGTCCACTTCCTGCTTTTCTGGAGTATCCGATCCCATCGCCGTGATGTGTGTTCCCTCGCGGACATGTTCGCTCTTCAAGAGTGGTTCTTTTGCCGGAGTGGTCATGACGATCAGGTTGCAGGTAGCCCCGATCTGGGAAATGTCCATCGTGGTTTCGACTTCGAATCCGAAAGCAGACATCTCGCTGGCATAGGTGTGCAGCTTGGATTCGGATCTGCCGCAGACGAGCACTTTTGTGCAATCGGTGACGGTGGAGAGGTAGCGCAGTTGAAGTCGGGCCTGCACACCGGTCCCAACGATTCCGATTCGGGTGACTTCTTCAGGCGCCATCGCGCCCGCCGCAACCGCGCCGGCTACGGCCGTGCGAATGTCCGTCAAATACCCTTCATCAAGAAGGATAGCCTCGGGTTCACCCGTGTGTTGGGAAAACAGGAGCATCATTCCGTTGCCCCATGGTATGCCGAGCTCCACATTCTTGTAGAATCCAGACGCGATTTTGATCACGTAGTGGTCGTCATCGAGGATGTAGCCGTACTTGATGTGCACTTCCCCGGGAGGATCTTCCAGAATCAGTTCACCGACGGGTGGGACGACTGCCTCTCCTTCGGAATAGGCGATGAAGCCCTCCGCAATGAGGGGCGAAAGGTCAATCTCCCTGAGCAAAGTCTTTATTTCTGGCAGAGCGATGATGCGTGGGGAATTAGGCATGGGGTGGTGGATTGGGGGGAGGCGGATTGGGGAATGTGGGATTTGAGGATCTATTCCAGATCAGAGAGCACTTGAGATACTCGATCCAGTCCTGCTTTCAAATAGTCTGATTCTGATCCAATTCCAATTCTCAGTCGATAGTCCATCCCGAAACAGTCGCCGGCGACGACGAAAGTACTTTGCTCATGCCGGATTCTCTCCACCAGATCCGTCGAGTTGATATCAAGATCGTAGCTGAAAAATACCATTCCACCCGCGCGTGGTGGCCGGAACGAAAGCAGGTCTCCGTGGGAGGCAGCCCAGTCAGATATCAGGGGCAGGTTTTGGTTCAGGATTGCTCTGTTTCGCGACAAAATTCCTTCACGACGATCGGGCTGGAGGGCAATCGTGGCGATTTCGTTGGAAAGGATAGGTGTCGTAATCGTGGTGTAGTCCCGACGCTTCCAGGTATCGGCGATTTCCTGGTGAGGTCCTACCAGCCAGCCGATGCGCAGCCCCGGTAGGGCATACGCTTTGGATAGGCCTCCCGTGACGATGGTGCGCTCGTAGCGACCATAAAATGTTCGTGTTTCTTTGCCGTCGAACTCTGCTCCCCGATAGATCTCATCGGCATAAACCCACGCGCCAACTTCTTCGGCCATCTCCACGATGGCATCCATGGCCGAGATACTCAGAACGGCTCCTGTTGGATTATTGGGATTGCACACGGCGATCATGCGTGTGTTCGGACCTACCAGATCCCGCAATTCGTCCAGATCCGGCTGCCAACCGAGGTCTTCACGCAGATAGAACGGTTTGACATCGACTCCAAAAGCACGCGCGGCTCCCCACAACTGCATGTAGTTGGGCAGCATCAGGACGAGTTCATCTCCCGGTTCGAGAAGCGTCCAGCAGGCGACGAAATTTGCTTCGATGGATCCGCTGGTAACCATGATGTTGTCTGCATCCGTATCCGGATACAACGCCGAGATAGCTTCCCGAAGAGGAATTGATCCGTTGGTCTGGCCGTATCCGAGTCTCACATCCACCAGGGCAGCCCGCTCCTCGTCGGTGAGCAGCTCGTTCATCGTGTAGGGATGAAGACCCGTCTCGGTAAGATTGTAGTCGACCGTGTTTTCCCAGAGCGATTGGGTGCGTTCGAGTTCAAAGACTTCGATATCCATAGTGCAAGATGGAAGGTGATTTGGATGGGATGACTGGAGCACGTCCGGGTCCAGCCGAAGAGATATCGTCTCCGTGGGCTGTGATGTGTTCCAAACCGTCTTAGCTCCCAAGATAACCGCCCGACTCTCAGAAATCGTCCAATGCACCTCGTTCCTGTTCGCGCACTGGGTATCACGGATGGCGCCGCGTGTCCGGTCATGTTTTCAAGCCGAGGCGCTGAGTGGAGCGACAAACAGGTGCATCGTTTGCGCGACCTGCGTTTTGAGCCCCGTCATGAAGTGATCTGCCTCGAATGTGGAGAACATGATGTTCGGAAATCGCTTCTCAAACTCTTCCCGGTACTTGATTTCGGTGTTCGGATCGTCCATACCGAGCATCTCATCCCCTTTTCCGTACATACACAGCGTCGGAATCGGACAGGTGAAATTCATCCTGGGCCCCAGTTTCAGAACATACTCGAAAGAGATTCTGGTCAGATTGACGCGATCATAGGTCAGTATTCCGAAGTGATCCGGTCCCTTGTCGATCTCGGGAAACACTTCGTCGAGAACCACAGATGCGATCTCCCCCGCACTGTGCGGAATAGAAAGTCCTCTTGAGCGGACATATATCTTCATGGATTCCCACGGTGTGGCTGTTTGTTGCAGATCGTAAATGGCGTTAACGAAAACGAGGCCCTGAATCAGATGGGGAATTCGGTTTACTATATGAAAGAGCGGCATCGACCCGGAGCACGTGCCGACGGCGAACAGCGGTGTGTCCGGTTGACTGTTCTTGAGCCGCAGTGCGATATCAAGCGTGTCGCTGAACATCGAGGCAAGGGTAAATCTGCCCTGGGACAGATCATGACCCCGATAGTTGAACGACACGATTCGGTATCCCTGTTTTACCAGGTAGGAGAATTGCCGCCCAAACAGGATGAACGAGCCGCCGATGAGCGGTGGAATCAGGATAATGCCCTTTTCCTGGCCCGAGACATGAAAGTGTGCCACGGTAATCGTCGTGCCATCGTGAGTGATCAAGGTCTCGCGCTCGATCGCCCGCTTTCGGGTTTTCTGCTCTCCCATAGTGCATCTTCAGCCTCATAGCGCCGCACGCGGGCTGATCAATTGGTGTCATTACTCAATCTGGGACACGCAATTGCGAACAATATGGGATCAGGCCACCGCCCTTACCGGATCAGTTGGCTCGAATACCTTCAATAGGATTGGATGTCGAAAGCCGCCATGTGTGGTAGGCAGTCGCCAGGATAGAAACCGTCAAGACGACGAGTGCTGGCAAGATGAACAGGTCCGGGGTGAGAGTCATCCGGGATCCAAAGTTGTTCAACCATGAGTTCGCGACGAACCAGACAGCTGGTACGGCGAGAAACGTTCCGACAGCGATCAGACTTACAAACTGACCCGTCATAAGCCGGGCCACGTTAAGGTGACCCGCACCCAGAACCTTGCGCACACTGATTTCTTTGTATCGCTGTGATGCCGTCAGAGCTGCGAGTCCGACGAGTCCCAGAGCGGCGACCAGAAGCGCGAACAACGCGAATACGGATACGAGATTCATCAGGCGCACTTCATCCTGATACAGTTCATTGAAGCGCTCGTCACCAAAACGATAATCAAACGTGTTTCCGGGAAAGCTCGCCTTGAACGAATTTTCGATCGACGGTAGCGTCGCGGAAATGCTTCCGCCAACCAGTTTCATAGAGAAGTAGCTGCCACCTCGGGTCGAAAACATCAGAACAGGAGAAGTGGCCTCTTTGGCAGACATCCAGTTGAAATCTTTCACGATGCCTACGATATCTGCAGGCGAGTCATCTCCTATCGTAACGCGCTCTCCTACGGCTTCGGCCGGGTCATCATATCCAAATTCGCGCATGGCCGTTTCATTGATGATCATCCCAAACTCTCTGTCGGATTCAGAATCCAGATCCAGCGCTCTACCGGCCACAATCGTCATGTCATACGTTTCCAGAAATTCTCTTCCGATCCAGAAAGCGCTGACGACAAAGCTCTCATCGTTCGGCGCGGCCGCCGGCCGCGCGAGAGTGGTCATGTTGTAACCACTTCCCGGTACCATGGTTGAATGGGTGACCATATCTATGGAGGAGAGGCCGCGCATTTCCTCCAGAAACGCATTTCGAGCGGATACATATTGATCAACATCGTCAATTATCCCGGGTCGCTCCACTACCAGAACCTGGTCGACGCTGAAGCCGGGATCGACTTCTTTCAAGTGCTGAATCTGCTTGTACACGATCCACGTCCCGGATAACAGGGCGATGGATAACGCGAACTGAAATACGACCATACCCTGACGCGTTCTCGCACCTTTCACGCCTCCTGTCTTCAGGCCGGACAGGATGGTAGCCGGCTGATAGCGCGAAACCAGGAATGAAGGATATAAACTGGCGAGAACGGAGCCCAGTCCGAACAATGCGAAAAGCAGAATCCAGAGCCGGACACTCTTCCAGATTTCAGTAGAAATATTGGTATCAGCGAGCTCGTTGAGCCATGGGGTGCCGTAATACGCAACGCCAACCGCAAGGACGAGTGCTACTGCGTTGGTGACCAGAGACTCCGTTAAAAATTGCGTTGTCACCTGTGCCCGTCTTGCTCCGGAGGCTTTTCGGATTCCCACTTCCATCGCCCTTTCCATTGCCCGGGAAGTGGACAGGTTGACGAAATTCAACCAGGCGATTACGAGAACAAACAGGCCGATTATACTCACAAACAGCACCGTGCGATAGACACCTGCCGATTCCCACTGACCGCCAAAAGTCGAAAAAAGATGCAGATCTTTTACGGGCTGCAGACCTGCGACAATGCTCTGTTGACGGGAGTCCCATTCTTCCCGATTTGCAGCGTAGATCGTGTCGCTCACCTTATTGGTGGCCGCCTGTACATCTGCACCCGGGTGCAGCATTATGTACGTGATGAAATTTGACCAGCTCCATCCGTTGTCCTCTGCATACTGTCCATTCTCATCATCTATGAGAGGCTGAAGAGGGGCAAACATAGTCTCATGAATGTGGGAATTGCCGCTGGTGTTTTCCAGAACTGCGCCAATGGAATACGTTTCGTCAATCCAGGAATAGATTTTCAGTTGGCGACCGACGACATCCGTGGTTCCAAAGAGTCTTTCTGCGTCTGTTCGAGAAACAACTATTCCCTGTGGATCCGTGAGGGTCGACACCGGATCGCCTGCCAGTACCTCATAGTCGAACATGTTGAAAAAGGCCGGATCCACGTATGCGAACTCGGACGTCTCAAAAATGGCTTCGGCATCGTCGGGCAGTGTTATTGTTGCTGATCCATACACCGGATGCATCCGGACAACTTCATCGGCTTCGGGAACAGATGAACGTATGGCTTGAGCCATAGCATGCCAGGTGTAGGTGTCGTATGTCTGCGTTTTTTCACCGGCAAACACCTGCACGTTTACCTGATACAGATCGTCCGTGCGCTCGTGGTATTTGTCAAAACTGGTTTCGAACGTGACGTATTGAAGAATGAGGAGGCAGATACCCATCCCGATGGCGAGACCACCAATATTGAGACCGGCATAAAACTTCCTTTTGGCCAGATTGCGAACCGCGACACGGACATAATTGCGAAACATGGAACTACCCAGGTTAAAACCATCAAAAACAAAAACGGGTAGAGTCCGAAGAAGCTGACCGGCATACCACTGGTATGCCCGAAGCCGTCCCTCGTCTGCGGAAATCCAGGAATAGATTTCTGCGATGTCACCGATCACATCAGCGTGATGACGAAACGGGACAAGGCGTTCGAGCAACGCCGCCGCCCACGTTGGCAGCATATGGTTTGGCGAAGACATGCTCAGATGCTCAGCGACCCCGGAGCCAGATTCAACTTGGTTGTAACCGCGTCGGGTAATCCGGACCAGATTGTCTGGCTCAGTGCGTGAACTTCCGAAAGCGCATGAAGCCCATCTGCCGTTATGACAAATCGTTTTCTAGGTCTTCCAAGCCGCTCCGCCGAGCCTGACTCTGATTCAGAAGTCAGATATCCCTTTTTCACCAGTCGTTCGAGGGGCACGTATATGCCTCCGACCGAATGACGTTTTCCTGTAACGTCTTCAACGTCTTTGCGGATGTCGAGGCCAAACGCAGATGACTGAAGTCGACAGACCGAAAGAAGGACGATTTCTTCTGTTCTCGAGAGCATTTTTTCGGGTCTCTACTTATTCTATTATATAGAAGAAGTAAGAGAAGGTTACGGGTGGGAGAAAATATTTCTATAAAATAGAAAAAAGAGCCGTCCCGCTCAACATTCAGTGATACTGACGGCCAGACCACCCAGTGATGTCTCCTTGAACTTGTGGGACATTTCTTCTCCGGTCTGCTTCATGGCTGCGATACAGGCATCCAGCGTCAGGATGTGTTGCCCGCTGCCGCGGAGCGCCAGCGACGCGGCAGTAAAGGCTTTGATGGCGCCGAATCCGTTGCGCTCGATGCACGGTACCTGAACCAGGCCGGCGACAGGATCGCATGTCAGTCCGAGATGGTGTTCGAGGGCAATTTCTGCTGCGTTCTCGACTTGAAGCACCGATCCACCGCGCACGGCGCAAAGGGCGGCTGCGGCCATGGCCGATGCCGATCCCACTTCGCCCTGGCAGCCAACCTCAGCGCCCGAGATCGAACTGCGATGTTTGATGAGCCCGCCAATGGCACCGGCAGTCAACAGGAAGTCGTGGATCTGTTCGTCCGAAATGCCTTCGTGATGGACCAGGTAATAGAGGACCGCCGGGACGACCCCTGCTGCCCCATTTGTCGGGGCTGTTACGACCATGTGTCCAGCCGCGTTTTCTTCATTGACGGCCATCGCATACGCGCAGAGCCAGTCATTCAGGTTTGCAGAGGTTGGCTCATTCTTGAGTTGCTCATGAAGGTCCGTGGCGCGTCGCTGCACATTTAAACCGCCCGGAAGAGTGCCTTCACACGACAGGCCGTTTTCGACACATTGCTTCATAACCGTCCACACCTCGTCGAGGCCGCGATCGAGTTCAACATCGCCATGATGTTGGTGCTCGTTCTCGCGCTTCATACCGGCGATTGAAAGGCCGCATTTTTCAGACATCTCCAGCATGTCATCGCCTGATTCGAACGGAAAGGGGAACGCGGTTGCATCTTCCATTACAAGCGGTGCCTCCAGCGAAGTAATCTCTTTTAGAGTGCTGATGAATCCACCACCAATGGAGAACAGGATTTGTTCGTCGTGAATCGCGCCGCCCGAGTCGAGGAGTCTGAAGATCATGCCATTGGAGTGTTGCTCCAGCGCGGGACCACGATCGAAAATAACGTCGTTCTCAGGTTCAAATAGCAGCACGTCACCATCGAAGTCGATTTCTGTGCGCTCCCACAAATCGGACATCAATTGATTTACATCCCGGTCAATCAGGGATTTCGGTGAATAGCCGTTCATACCCAGAACGATGGCCCGGTCGGTTGCGTGGCCTTTTCCGGTGAAAGCAAGAGAGCCCTTTAAAACGCACTGGGCGCGCAATCCGCTGCGCGGATTGCGCGCATACGATTCCCTGAAGGAAAGAGCCGCCACCATGGGCCCCATCGTGTGAGAACTCGACGGTCCGATGCCGACCTTGAACAGGTCAAGAGCGCTGATGAACATGATTAAATTTGAGTGGGCTCGGGGTGGGCAGGGATTGCGGACGGTAGAATACTATCGCAAAAATACTATCGGTGTCGCAAAAACACCCACTCTGCCAGAACAAGATTCGGTACCCAGCACATCCAGGCGACCGCCTGATAGGCTGCTTCAAAGTCCATATTCGCGAGGAACAGAGGCAATAGAACACGGAGCATAACGGCCGCATACGTCAGGGCGTAATTGCGGATCATCCACTGACGATGGCGCTTCTTGTCACCCTGCTTGATACGCACGTAAGCCATCGTGCCCGTAAACAGCCAGAACACGGCAAGGAATCCAAAACCCATGCGGGCCGGAAATCCACCTTCTGTCACCGTCGCCAGATACAGGCCGGCCAAACCGGCTGCCAGAACTCCCAACAGGTACAGTCGGCCGAACCAGCGATGTGCGTTCATGGACCGCTTTCTGAATTTCTTCGAAAGCTGGAACGGCCCCAGAATCAGGGCGATGCCACCCCCGATGACGTGGCTCAGTCCTGCCCACGGAATTTCGAGAAATCGAGCCCGAATCTCAGGTGAACCCACTTCTGGAGGCAAGATTAAAAACGTCCACGCATACATCGTGACGAAAGCGGCCAGTAGGAGCATTACCCACCAGCCGATGCGGTTCAAGAGAGTGTTCATGACATCAAAACGGTGAGGTGGGAGGTATTGTTACCCGTCAGATGTGTCGAACATCCAATTCATGACCCACCACCGATCTCCGTCCCACCAGAGTGTGATCGTATTCACACCGCGGGTGAACGCTTCACCACCAACGCGTTCACGCGAGGATGCGTAGCTGCTCCAAACGCTTACCATATTGCCCGAGCGCCGGATCTGTCGATCGGTTTCCCATTCAAAGAAGTTCTGCTCCCGAGGGGCGTTATCTCCGT